>ENA-OQAZ01000199-OQAZ01000199.1-human-gut-metagenome-genome-assembly--contig:-NODE-199-length-34123-cov-4.953347_pt1 | contig 34123 bp, 41 predicted proteins | sample MGYA00242737_ERZ504531 | MGnify/ENA primary metagenome ERZ504531 (study PRJEB26092, sample SAMD00036244) | human gut metagenome | host: Homo sapiens | study: EMG produced TPA metagenomics assembly of... | reverse complement strand
CATCTATAAATCTCAAGACTTATGGAGAACAATTTGCAAGCTGACACTGAAACGTTAATGCAAATATGTACGGATACGTTAGTCCGGAATTTACGCCTATGGAGAGTACAGGAACTTGTGAGTAGATTGATATTTATATCATCAAAAGCATACTCGTTGAAGTAGGAATGGAACATAGAAGTTTATAACTTTTTATAAGTTTTCAGTAACGGGACATATGGATTATTTATCGAATAATGTGGCGGTGAATCTGAAGAGGATTCGGAAATCCAAGAGTATGAGTCTGGATCAGGTGTCTGAGCAGACGGGGGTGAGTAAGAGTATGCTGGCTCAGATTGAGAGAGGGACTGCCAATCCTTCTTTGGGTGTGCTGGGGAAGATTACAAGTGGTCTGAGGATAGAGTTTCAGGAGCTGATACAGCCGCCGAGAGTGGACTGTTGTCTGGTGACACCGGCAGAACTGGTTCCTACCAAGGAGATAGCAGGACAGTACAGGGTATGGACTGTCTGCCTTATGAGGATACCCGTCTGGTGGAGGTGTACCGGATCGAGGTGGAACCGGGTGGTGTTTATATCAGTGGCAGCCATGGGGAGAAGACAAGAGAATATCTGGCTGTTATGGAGGGTGTGCTTACTCTGGAATGTCATGGTGAGAAGTATGAAATCCACAGAGATCAGGTGTTTAAGTTTGAAACGGATCAGGAGCATGTCTATCGGAACACAGGGAAGGAGAAAGCCTGCTGTACCTGTTTTTTTCTGGATTATCATTGATGCAGTTGTATCAGGAGTTTTGTTGCTGAAGCGGTCTGCCGCAGGCGAGAATCCTGTTTGCAGGATTCTCCCTTGTATGATTGGTGGATTACCATAGTGTAGAACTGAGTAGTGAAGCAGGTGATTTTATCCGAAGTATGAGTGTAAAATGTACAATATAATGCACAAAATAATGAAAAAGATACACCAGAAAATGAATATCTGAAAAGAAAGGATGTATGTAATGGTTTGTCAGTCTGCCATTTCATGAAGAGGCTGTGTTGTTATGAATTGTTGAGAAACCTTTATTATCGCACGAATATGCAGGAAATATTGGATATACAATAAGGAGAACACAGAGCTTTCGTTACTGTTCACTCCATTCTCAGTAACGATCTTTCTGTAAAAAATGTAAATGTTCAAAAAAACATGTTGACAAATCATAAGGGCAGTGATATTGTAAGGATGTACAAAATAATACACAGAAAAAGTTAAGCAAAGGCGCTTACCCATACGGGTCAGTTTGTCTTTGCTTTTTTTATTATCTTAAGGATGCAGGAGGGCACAGCTATGAAATTAAAAGACACAGGATTAACTTTTCAGGACATTAAGGACAAAGTAAACAAGTACATGATCGAGACTTATGAGAGATTTGATTTCCTTGCAGAGACAGCAGAGGGCATGTACATTTATGATGAGAATAAAACCCCATATCTTGATTTTTATGCTGGTATTGCAGTAAACAGCGCAGGAAACTGTAACCCTAAGGTTGTAGCTGCTGCAAAGGATCAGTTAGATGATATTATGCATACATTTAACTATCCATACACAATCCCGCAGGCGCTGCTTGCTGAGAAGGTCTGTGAAACAATCGGAATGGACAAGATTTTCTATCAGAACTCTGGTACAGAGGCTAACGAGGCAATGATCAAAATGGCCCGTAAATATGGTATTGAAAAGTATGGTCCAAACCGTTATCATATCGTAACTGCAAAGATGGGATCCATGGAAGAACCTTTGGTGCCATGTCTGCAACAGGTCAGCCGGGTAATGGATGCCAGGTTGGATTCGGACCTATGACTTATGGTTTCTCCTATGCGCCGTACAATGACCTTCAGGCTTTCAAGGATGCATGTACAGAGAACACAATTGCCATTATGGTTGAGCCTGTACAGGGCGAGGGTGGCGTACATCCTGCAACAATGGAATTCATGCAGGGACTTCGTAAATTCTGTGATGATAACGATATGCTTCTTCTGATCGATGAAGTACAGACAGGATGGTGCAGAACAGGTGCTGTTATGTCCTATATGAATTATGGTATCAAACCGGATATCGTATCTATGGCAAAGGCTCTGGGCGGTGGAATGCCAATCGGTGCCATCTGTGCAACAGCAGAGGTTGCAAAAGCTTTCACAGCAGGTTCCCATGGAACTACATTCGGCGGACATCCGGTAAGTTGTGCAGCTGCACTGGCTGAGGTGAATGAGCTTCTGGACAGAGATTTGGCTGGAAATGCAAAGAAGGTTGGCGATTACTTTGCAGCTAAGCTTGAGAAGCTTCCTCATGTAAAAGAAGTAAGACATCAGGGACTTCTGGTAGGTGTGGAATTTGATGATACTATCGGCGGAGTGGATGTAAAACATGGTTGTCTTGACAGACATCTTCTGATCACAGCTATCGGAGCGCATATCATCCGTATGATTCCACCGCTTATTGTTACAGAAGAAGAGTGCGACAAAGCTGTAGCAATCATCGAAGATACAATTAAATCTCTGGAAAAATAAAAATCCGGCAACGGAGTGATACAGTAAGGACAAGGGCGTCACGAATTATATTCGTGCGCCCTTTTATGATATCAGGGCCAAAAGGTCAAAAAGTCGTTCGTGCCTGCACGATAAGACTTTTGAACTTGGGACCTGCCAAACATGAGAAAGTAGCGATTTACATAGCAAATCAGCGGATTTCAAATGTTTGAGAATCTGATAAAAATTTGAGTGTGAGAGGGAAGAGCATGAAACATCTGGTAATTACGATTGGCTGCGAATATGGAGCCAAGGGCAATGCCATAGGTAAGAAGATTGCACAGGATCTGGGGATTAAGTTTTATGATCGTGATCTTGTGGATGAGATTATCAAAGAGGTAGGCATCCCTACAGACATTATGGACAGAGTAGAGGAAGGCGGAACCATCGCAGGTAAAGGTGCACAGGGTGATGTGAGAGGTTCCTTTTCCAAATATGCGGATCTGACAGACCGCGCTATTCATGTACAGAAGCAGATTATCCGGAAGCTGGCTCAGAAAGAAGCCTGCGTGATCATAGGACGGTCTGCAGATTATATTCTGAAAGATACAGAAGGAATCCAGCTGGTGAGAGCATTTATTTATGCACCTAATGATGTTCGCGTTCATAACATTATGGAAAGCCATAATCTTTCGGAAAAGGATGCAAAGCTTCTGCTGGATGAGAAGGATAAACGTTATCATAAGAGACATCTGGCACTGACAGGAAGTAACCGCGGTGACAGACATAACAGGGATATTCTTATTAACAGTGATTTTCTGGGAATTCAGGGAACAGCAGAATATCTGGAAGATCTGATCGCAAAAAAATACGGAAAAAAGGAGGCCTGACCTATGGAACAAAAAACATCAGAATTTGACAAAGTACTTGGTGCATGGGACATACTTGTAATTGCATTTGGCGCCATGATCGGCTGGGGCTGGGTAGTTTCTTCCGGTAACTGGATTGAATCCGGTGGTGTGCTTGGTGCAGCTATTGCATTTGCAATCGGTGGAATCATGATCTTCTTTGTAGGTCTGACTTACGCAGAGCTTACAGCAGCCATGCCTCAGTGTGGTGGTGAGCATGTATTCAGCTACAGGGCAATGGGTTCTACAGGTTCTTTTATCTGTACCTGGGCGATCATTCTTGGATATGTAAGTGTTGCCTGCTTTGAGGCATGTGCATTTCCCACAATCATCACTTATCTGTGGCCGGGGTTCCTGAAAGGATATCTCTATACAGTTGCAGGCTTTGATGTTTATGCATCCTGGTTGATCGTGGCGATTGTGATTGCTTTTCTTATTATGATAATTAACATTAATGGAGCAAAGACTGCGGCAGTTCTGCAGACTGTTCTTACCTGTATTATCGGCGGTGCCGGAATTATTCTGATCGTGGCTTCTGTGGTTACAGGAAGTGTGGATAATCTTCAGGGACAGATGTTTGTTGGAAATGGTACCGGTGAAGCAATGAAAAGTATTATTAAGGTTGCAGTTATCACTCCATTTTTCTTTATTGGTTTTGATGTTATCCCACAGGCAGCAGAGGAGATTAATGTTCCGCTGAAAAAAATCGGTAAAATGATGATCCTCTCTGTTGTGCTGGCTGTTGTATTTTACTCACTGGTTATTCTTGCAGTAGGTTATATCCTGAATCCGGCAGAGATTATTGAGTCTCAGCAGGGAACAGGACTTGTAACAGCAGATGCCATGGCCAAGGCTTTCGGGACAAAGATTATGGCCAAGGTTATCATTGTAGGTGGAATGTGTGGTATTATTACATCATGGAACTCCTTCCTCCTTGGCGGTTCCCGTGCCATGTACTCTATGGCAGAATCCTACATGATTCCTCCGTTTTTTGCAAAGCTTCATCCGAAGCACAAAACTCCGGTTAATTCTCTGTATCTGATCGGTGCCCTGACTATGCTGGCTCCTTTTGCAGGAAGAACAATGATGGTCTGGATCTGTGATGCAGGTAACTTCGGATGCTGCCTTGCATACTGTATGGTCTCTGTCTCTTTCCTGATCCTTCGTAAAAAGGAACCGGATATGGCAAGACCTTACAAAGTAGGCCACTACAAATTTGTAGGTTTTATGGCAGTAGTCATGTCAGGGCTGATGCTTCTGGTTTACTGTATTCCGGGTTCCGGTGGAAGTCTGGTATTTCAGGAATGGCTTATGGTAGGTAGCTGGAGTTTACTTGGAGTTGTATTTTATGCGATCTGTAAACGTAAATATAAAGAAGACTTTGGTAAACTTATTGAACTGATCTCTGATGAGGATGCAGCAAGTCTTATGCCGGAGGCTGATGATGAAGAACTTGATGTGGTAATCGATGCGGCTATTGACAGGGTGCTTTCCTCTATGGCATAACGCTATAAATGACATGACAATTATTTTGGGTAACTGAGTTTTGAATTTTGTGCAGGGTAGATGCCCTGCGCATTGCAATATTGAAAAAAATACAGGAAAAGAGGCAGAAATTAATGAATCCATTTGAATTTTTTTATTCCTCAGAATATTACAGTCGGTGCAGGTACTCTGGCGAAGCTTCCGGAATGTGCCAAAAAGCTTGGAGGTTCTCATGCAATGCTGATCTCAGGACCAACTCTCCGGAAAATGGGAGTTGTGGATAAGGCGGCGGATTATCTGAAAGACGCCGGAATGGCAGTGGATATTTTTACAGATGTAGAAGCCAATCCGTCTGTCACCACAGTGGAAAAAGCGACAGAAGCGTATAAGGATTCCGGCGCAGATTTTATCGTTGCGCTGGGCGGTGGTTCTCCTATGGATGTGGCAAAAGCAGTGGGAGTTACGGCTAAATATGGCGGCAGTATTACAGAATATGAGGGGGCACATAAGGTTCCCGGAAAAATTGTTCCGCTGATCGCAATCCCGACTACTGCGGGAACTGGCTCAGAGGTTACGGCATTTTCTGTTATCACTGACCACAGCAGAGATTATAAGCTGACGGTATTCAGTTATGAACTTCTTCCTGCATATGCGATCCTGGATCCTGAGCTTCTCACCTCTGCTCCGGCATCTGTGGCAGCAGCATGCGGAATCGATGCATTTATCCATGCGGAGGAGGCTTATGTTTCCACAGCAGCATCTCCGTTTTCTGACGCAATGGCAGAGAAAGCAATGGAGCTGATCGGTGGAAATATCCGCCGTTTTGTGGCAAGACGTACAGATCTTGAGGCTGCAGAGGCAATGCTTACGGGATCTCTTTTTGCAGGAATCGCCTTTTCCTTTGCAAGACTTGGAAATGTCCATGCCATGAGTCATCCGGTAAGTGCTTTCTTTAATGTGGCACATGGAGTGGCAAATGCAGTTCTTCTCCCTGTGATTGCAGAATATAATGCGCTGGCAGATCATGGCAGATATTTGAAGATTTATAATTATATCAGTCCGATCCCTGCATATGAGGATGAATTCGAACCACTGATGCTGGTGGATGCCATCAGGGAATTAAACGAAGATATCGGAATCCCGGAAGACCTGACCACAGCCATCCGCCAGGCAAAGAAGGGAGAAGAGATTTCTGATGAGGAGATTGAAAGCAAGATTGATGCCATGGCAGATGATGCTATGAAGAGCGGAAATATTGCAGTAAATCCAAGATCCTCCAGGAAACAGGATATTGTGGAACTGTATTATAAAGCTTTATAAGATCAGATAAAGAGTAAAGCAGTATTTTATATAATTGCTACAGGTTAATAGAGGATATTGATTAAAAATATCTGTTATTATAAAAAACGTGCAGAAACATTGGAGTCGACAGATAACTTCAGGATTGAAGGTTTATCCCGATAAAAAAATGTATCTGCACGTTATTTTTTTGAGAAATTTCCATTGTATAACTTGCCTGATAGAAAGAAAGATTATATAGTATTAATCAAAATATAGTAAAGTAATGTGAGTCAAAATATTGATTGTTCAGGAGGATTTTATGGCAAAGAAGAAAATATATGCAGTACGCAGGGGACATAAAACAGGACTTTTTGCTACATGGGCGGAGTGCCAGAAGGCAGTAAGCGGATATTCAGGAGCTGAGTTTCGGGGATTTACAGAGAGAGAGGAAGCATTGGCTTTTCTGAACATGGAGACAGCAGGAAATGTATCCGGTGATAAAGCAAAAGAGGCGGCAGGAATCGTGGAAGTACCTGAAAATATGGTCATTGCCTATGTGGACGGAAGCTTTGAGAAAAGCATTGGCAGATATGCTTTTGGCTGTGTGATCCTTACACCGGACGGACAGGAAATTCGCAAATCTGGAAGCGGAAGCGATCCTGCAGGAGTTGCCATCCGGAATGTGGCAGGAGAGATGCTTGGTTCTATGACTGCAGTAAACTGGGCCATAGAAAACAAATATCCGGCTGTGGAAATCCGCTATGATTATGAAGGGGTAGAGAAATGGGTAACAGGTGTATGGAGAGCCAAAACACCACTGACCAGCAAATACGCAGCCCATATGCAGGAAGCAGGAAAGAAAATAAAGATTTCTTTTTGTAAAATAGCAGCCCATACGGGCAATCACTACAATGAAGAGGCAGATCAGCTGGCTAAGAGTGCATTGCTTAAAATGGATGAAGAAGTACGGATATAAAAATTTTATCACTGAAAGGTGATTTCCAAAGGGCTGTAGGAGACTTGATACTAAGGGACAAAAAATTATGTGGATGACAATTTGCGTGAACCGGAGGAAAATCAATATACGGAAGTGAAAAAATAAAAAAACAGCTGTGTTACCATTGAAACTGTTAACTGAAAATTTTATGAAGTAACAGTTTCAATTGACAGGTAACACAGCTGCTTTTATTTATGAAAGTGTCATATCCCCGTCTTTCACCCATCTAAGCTTACGGACAAACATGTTGATGAGCGGACACAGGATTGCAGGCAGGATAAAAGAAATCAGCAAAAGTCCGGCCCAGTCCCAGCCTGTGATTGCTGTTTTTGTTCCCGCGGCGATATCATTCATCCATCCGGTGTAGACACCAATCTGTCCTACGAATCCGCAGGTACCCATACCGGAAGAAACCGGAGTACCGTTCATCTGAAGTTTGAACAGACAGGTTGCAAGAGGTCCGGTGATGGCTGAAGTAAGGATCGGTGCAATCCAGATGCGTGGATTTTTTACGATATTTCCCATCTGGAGCATGGATGTTCCGATTCCCTGAGAAACAAGACCGCCCCATTTGTTCTCGCGGAAGGACATTACTGCGAAACCTACCATCTGTGCACAGCAGCCTGCTACAGCAGCTCCTCCGGCAAGTCCGGTAAGGCCAAGCGCAGCACAGATTGCGGCAGATGAGATAGGAAGTGTCAGTGCAATACCCACAAATACAGAAACAAGGATTCCCATCAGGAACGGCTGCAGGTTGGTTGCCCACATAATAATATTTCCCACTTTCATTGCTGCACTTCCAAGTGCCGGAGCCCACCACGCGGACAGGGCAACACCTACACCGATCGTGACAAGTGGAGTGACCAGAATATCAATTTTGGTTTCCTTAGATACTGCTTTTCCGATTTCGGAAGCGAAGATGGCTACAAATAATACAGCCAGCGGTCCGCCTGCACCGCCTAATGCGTTAGATGCAAAGCCAACAGTGATCAATGAAAACAACACCAACGGCGGACAATGCAGCGCATAGCCGATGGCGACAGCCATGGCAGGACCACTCATTGCAGATGCCAGAGAGCCTACGGTATACTGGGTGTCGTTTACAGTTGCCACAGCAGTGGTCAGAAATGAAATATGAAACTGTGTTCCAAGTGTGTTGATGATCGTACCAATCAGCAGGGAGCAGAAAAGACCCTGCGCCATGGCACCAAGGGCATCGATTCCATAACGTTTTATGGAGATTTCGATGTCTTTGCGTCTGAGAAATGCTTTAAACTTTTCCATAGATTACTTTCTCCTGTTTTTATTATGTATAGAAGGGTGTATATACACCTATATACGTTTTTCTCATTATAGTCACATTCACGGAGTAAATCAAGTAGTTTTGTAACTGTTCACACACCACTATCCCGCGAAGTGTTTTGGCATGAATATGCCAAAATCACAAGACATACAAGCCAAAATTCCATTGCCGCAGGCAATCTGGAATGAATTTTGGGTACGTTACTGTGAACGGAGTGAACAGTAACGTAGTTTGAAAATATTGGGAAACAATTTACAGAAAGAATATTGTAAAGTATTTTACTGTCTGATATGATAGAAAGAGTTAATTTTACGGAGGAAAAAGAGATGAGTGAATGGATCAGAAAAATAAACTGGAAGTATGTGGTCGTAATGTTGCTTGGAAATATAATCCTTGGTTTGGGAATTGCGATATTTAAACTTTCTGGACTTGGAAATGACCCTTTCAGCGGAATGGTGATGGCACTGGCAGAATGTGTGGGAATTGAATATGCCCGTTTTTTAATTCTTCTGAATCTGGGATTTTTTGTAATAGAAATTATCTGGGGAAGAAAGCTTATCGGATTGGGAACGATCATAAATGCGTTATTCCTTGGATATTTTGTTACATTTTTCTATAACCTGATCACATCTGTGATCGATGCACCGGATCAGATGGCAATGCAGGTGGTTACCGTATTTATTGGAGTTATCATAACAAGCCTTGGAATTTCCATGTACCAGCTTCCGAAACAGGGAGTTGCACCATATGACAGTATTTCTCTGATCATGACAGAAAAATGGCCGAAAATTCCGTATTTCTGGTGCAGAGTATCTAATGATGCGATCAGTGCACTGGTGTGTTGGCTTGCAGGGGGAATCGTCGGACTGGGAACACTGGTCAGTGCATTTGGATTCGGACCTTTTGTTCAGTTTTTCGATACACATTTTACATCAAAAGTGCTGGCAAAGCTGGAAAAATAATAAAAAACTGTCCTGTATATGCACATTATACGTAGAAAATAGGTGCATTACAGAGACAGTTTTTTTATTTGTCAGCCTGTTAACTGCATATATGGCATGCTTTACATGCAGATGACGTAGTAGCGCATCCTCCATAGCAGTTTCACGCAGTTCTGCAGGAAGCTTTTTACCCACGGTAAACATCGTCTGGATCATTTCGTCCAGAGGAATCAACTGCGGGATTCCTGCGAGAGCCATTTCTGCGGCAATTATAGCGTTTGCCACACCTGCAGCATTTCTGTTCTGACATGGATATTCTACCAGACCGCCGACCGGATCGCATACCAGACCGAGCATGTTCATAAGAACAGTAGATGCAGCAAAAGTACATTCTTTCGGTGAACCTCCCATCAGCTCTACAGCAGCAGATGCAGCCATTGCAGATGCAACCCCTACCTCGGCCTGGCATCCGCCTACCGCACCTGCAACAGTTGCATTTCGCATTGCCAGATAACCAATGGCACTTGCGTTAAATAATGCCCGTATAATCTCTTCATCAGAGAATTGATAATGTTCTTGCATTGCCAGCATCAGCCCGGTACGATTCCGGCAGAACCGGCAGTAGGAGAGGCCACGATCAGTCCCATGGAGCATTCGTTTCCAGTGTAGCCATAGCATAAGTAATTGCCTTCTGAAGCAGATTTCCGCAGAGACCTTTTTTCTCCTGAGCGTGGAGACTCAGCTTTCTGGCTTCGCCGCCGATCAGACCACCCATAGATTTTACCGGCTGTCTGATTGGTGAGAAAGCAGCATCTTTCATAATTCCCAGTACTCGTGTCATTTTTTTATTTACAATCTCAGAGGCTGTTTCGCCAAGCTCAATCTCACGGATACGCATAATCTCTGAGATAGGAAGATTTTTTTCTTCACAGAGTGCTAAGAGTTCATTTGCATTTTTAAAATCCATGATAAAAATCCTCCTTTCTTTACATCTGTACGATCATAACTTCATGAATATTCGGGTTCTCGCGAATCGCAGGAACGATATTCTCAGGAAGTTTGCCGTCAGATTCTACGATTGTATAAGCAATCTCTCCCTTGCTTTCACGGAACAGACGCATAAATGCAATATTGATATTGCGGTCACTCAGGCATTTGGTAATATAGCCACAACGCCGGGAGTGTCCTGATGAATCACGATCACTGCACTGTACTCGCCTGTAAAGTCTACCTGTACGTGATTGATATCTACAATACGGACCTTGCCTCCTCCAAGGGATTCGCCGCGTACGGTCATTTTCTGGCCTTTTTCATTTTCCATGCAGATATCTACGGTGTTCGGATGAATATCTGTTTCCTGCTCATTTGGAGTGAAAGAGAATTTCAGACCTTTTTCATGAGCAATATCAAAAGAATTTCGGATGCGCATATCATCAGTAGAGAATCCCATAATACCACCCAGCAGAGCTCGGTCAGTACCGTGACCATGGTAAGTTTTTGCAAAAGAGCCGTACAGGATGAAGTCGGCTCTCTTTAACGGGCCTTCGATCATTTTCTGGGCAAGATAGGAAATACGCGCCGCACCTGCGGTATGTGAACTTGAAGGACCGATCATGTTCGGCCCCATAACATCAAATACACTGATAAATGACATATTTTTTCTCCTGTGAATATCAATTATAGTCTTGCATGTTTATGGCAATAATCTTATTATTTGCAAATTTCTGATTATATTCTATCATTTAGGAATAAAAGAAGCAAACTTATCGTTAACATTAACAAAAATTAATGTAAAAAATGAGAAAACAGGGTTGCTTTTTCTCTACTGGGCGGTTACAATAACTGTGCAAATTGAAAATAATTTTAAAAATGCTGTTTCAAAATAGGGAACAGCATAAAATTTGCTGTTAGAAATCAGATTCCCGAAAACAGGGTCTGATATCCGAAATCGTAAATTTTAAAGAAAAGGCAGGTGGAACAGAATGGATAATTGCGATTCTCATGGGCGAAGTAGTAGCACAGGATCTGAATTAAAAAGAGTATATGAGTATAGCAGCCGTTTTTGTTCTGCTGTAGTCATATATTTCCATGTATGCATATAGAATAGAAGCTTTTTACTGTCTGTGATCTGACAGTTTCTGTATGTGGAAGATTGGATGTCTTTTTCATTTCTTATCCTGTATTTATGAAATTCCCCCGAATCATGCAATTACATATTGAGCAGTAATGATCCGGCGAAGATGCCGGACAGTTACGGACAGCGGATGAATAGCAGGTTATGGTTTGATACCCTGCGGTTTATTCTGCTGGAAAAAGCATGAAAGAAATGGCAGTAAAATGTAATAAATAACAGACTGCTTTCTTTTGGTGTGCTTTTATGCAAAAAAACGGAGGATGAAAGAATGGAGAAAAGAGTACAGGATTATTCCAAAGAAATTCTGAAGATCATCCGCAGCAACACCTCTCCTGCCGTTATGGGAGGAAGGCTGCAGGATTATCATGAGAATGATCTGGCAGATGTAATGCCGAAACTGACTGTACAGGAGCGGTGCAAGCTGTACCGTATCCTGGATACAGATATGCTCTCTGATATTTTTGAATATACAGATGAGGAGAATGCAGCAGAGTATCTGAATGAAATGGATGTGAAAAAAGCAGCAGCCATTTTATCCAAAATGGAGACAGATGCTCTTGCAGATGTATTAAATAAAGTTGAAAAAACAAAGAAAAAAATACTGATCGATCTGCTTGAACCTGAGGTTCGACGTGATGTGGAGATGATCGCATCCTTTGATGAGGATGAGATCGGAAGCCGCATGACAACAAATTATATTGTGATCACAGATAAACTGACAGTTAAGCAGGCAATGAGCAGTCTGATCGAACAGGCTGCAAAAAATGACAATATCTCCACTATTTTTGTAGTGACAGAGCAGCAGAAATTTTATGGGGCCATTAATCTGAAAGAACTGATCATTGCCAGACGGGATGATCTGCTTGAGAATCTGGTGGTGACTTCCTATCCATATGTATATGCGGAAGAGAATATTGATGACTGTATCGAAGAACTGAAAGATTATTCTGAGGATCTATTCCGGTTCTTGACAACGATAATCAGCTTCTGGGTGTCATCACATCTGCCAGTATCATTGACCTGGTTGATGATGAGATGGGTGATGACTATGCGAAGCTGGCCGGTCTGACAGCAGAAGAGGATTTAAAGGAGCCACTGAAAGAAAGTATGAAGAAACGTCTGCCCTGGCTGATCATTCTTCTGGGACTTGGCATGGTAGTTTCCTCAGTGGTAGGAATTTTTGAGAAGGTGGTGACTGTACTTCCGATCATTATGTGCTTCCAGTCTTTGATCCTTGATATGGCAGGTAATGTGGGTACCCAGTCTCTGGCTGTGACGATTCGTGTGCTGATGGATGAATCTCTGACAGGTAAGCAGAAACTGGAACTTGTGTGGAAGGAAATGAGAATTGGTCTGTGTAATGGCGGACTTCTTGGAATTCTGTCTTTTGCGCTGATTGGATTGTATATTTATCTGTTTAAAGGAAAAACACTTTTGTTTTCCTATGCAGTATCCGGATGTATCGGTGTGGCACTGTTGTTGGCTATGTTGATCTCCAGTGCAGTAGGCACCTGTATTCCATTGTTCTTTAAGAAGATCAATATTGACCCGGCAGTAGCATCAGGTCCGCTGATCACAACAGTGAATGACCTTGTTGCAGTAATTACCTATTATGGCCTGAGCTGGCTGTTCTTATTAAAAATGCTGAATCTTGCAGGCTGAATTTCAGATAATAAAAACAGAAAGAGGGATAAAATCTTTATGGATTTAAAACAATTACAGTATTTCGTAGTATGTGCGCAGACAGGTTCATTCAGTGATGCTGCGAAAAATCTGTATTCTACACAGCCCAGCGTCAGCAAGGTGATCAAGGGACTGGAAGATACGCTGGGAATGCAGCTTTTTGAACGGCTTCCAAGAGGAATCAGACTGACAGTACAGGGGCACAAGATTTATGAATATGCGTCGAAAATTATAAATGAAGTAAATGTTCTGGAAAATATGGCTTCCAGCGGAATGACAAAATGGATCCGGATATCTTTAAATCCCAGTTCCTGGTTTGCCAATCAGTTTGTAGACTTTTATAATGAAACCTATGAAAAAAAGTACCATTTCCAGGTAACAACAGCAGGCGTACAAAGCGTAATGGAAAGAGTACGGGATTATATGGATGACATTGGTTTTGTATATATCCTCAGTCAGCAGAAGGAAAATTTCCTGTATGAACTGTCAAAAAACAAAATGTATTTCGAACCCATCTATGAAACAGATGTAATGCTGTATCCGGGACGGCTGACAGAACTTTACAATTCCGGCAAAGAGAGGGCAGAACTGGAAGACCTGGAAGGAATCCGTTTTATACAGAATTATCAGGATGAATTTTTTGACATCGGTGCTGTAAAAGAAGATGCATTCCAATGGAAGGATATTGACATTTCCGTGCTGACCAACAGTGATTATATTATGGAAAAAATGCTGAAGAACAGTAAGGTGGCAAATATAAGCGGAAGTTACCTGTCAGAAAACAAAGAAGGAACTACACCGGGAATCCCTCTGGATCTTGGAGACAGTAAAGTGATTTTTGGTTTTATACTCCACAAAGGAGAAGAAATGGATGAGAGTGTGGCAGAGCTTGTGGAGTTTTTAAAGAGCAGACTGCCGAAGCATTAATTGCCGAAGCATTAATAAAAATTGCAGTTGACTTTTTAACTTATTTTGCATATACTAATAGTAGCTAAGAAATGAAGTGAAATTTCCATGAAGCGAAACGAAAGCCCTCAGAGTTGCCGCTCTGAGGGCTTTCTTGCTCGTTACGGGGAGCTGTTCCGTTTAGACTGTTGCTGTCTAATGTCCGCTGTCCAGCCATTTGCATATGTAGTAGCTAACTACGCCTGCTATGACAGAGACAAGAAATGAAGTAAAAATTGCTTCCATGAAACTCACCTCCTTCCTGCTGGAGGTTCGACAGCTCTTGTAGTATAACATAGTTTAGAACAAAATGGGATGGTTGTTTTAAATTATTGCTGATATTAAAAAAACCTATTCCAAAAATGACGATAGATATTCAAATTAAGAATAGCTTATAACCCCCAGGGTGGGTTGTGGGCTATTTTTGCTTTTGTTAAACTGAATGGTGGCTAATTAGGAGTACAATTTTGAAAAATTATAAAATGGAGATAATCAAATGAGAAAATATGCATTCAGACGACTGCTCCAGCTGATTCCCATTTTGTTTGCGATTACTTTTCTCTCCTATGGCATGATGCGGATTGCGGGAAGTGATGTAGTGACACAAAAAATGGAAAATACAGGACAGATTCTGTCAGAAGATAAGTTAAATGCAGCCAGAGAACAGCTGGGACTGGACAAACCATTTCTGACCCAGTATTTTGTGTGGCTTGGGAAACTGCTTCATGGAGATATGGGAAACAGCTATGTATCCAGTCTTCCGGTTTTTGATACGTTCATATCGAAGCTTCCGGCAACGCTGCTTCTTACAGTGACATCTATTTTGCTGACCATCATCATATCAATCCCTCTGGGGATTCTGTCAGCAGTGAAACAGAATACGATTACGGATTATCTGATCCGTTTATGCAGCTTTATAGGAAACAGTCTTCCTAATTTTTTTGTATCATTGCTGTTGATGTATTTTCTTGCGATCAGGTTGCGGATTTTTCCGGTTATATCCAAAGATGTAAGTTTAAAGAGTGTGGCAATGCCGGCAATCACTCTGGCAATTGCCATGTCGGCCAAGTATCTTCGCCAGGTCCGTGCAACTGTGCTGGATGAACTGAGTAAAGATTATGTGGCAGGAGCGAAAGCAAGAGGAGTAAAGTTTTCTGTCACTCTTTGGAAAAGTATTATGAAGGCTTCGCTGGTAACCATCATTACCTTGCTGATGCTGTCAGTGGGAAATCTGCTGGAGGAACTGCAATCGTAGAATCAATCTTTATGTGGGATGGAGTTGGAAAGATGGCAGTAGATGCTATCTCCATGCGTGATTATCCTATTATTCAGGCATATGTTATGTGGATGGCGATCATCTATGTTGTAGTAAATCTGCTTACAGATCTGTCATACCGGTTCCTGGATCCGAGAATCCGTCTGGGAGGTGTGAAACAATGAGTGAAAAGCAGAATAAAAATGTGACAGTGCGTGTACAGAAGATTAAGAAAAACCATATAAAACAAAAGCTGGTCTTTTTTCTTATTCTGGCAATAGGGCTTGTGATACTTGCAGTTTTTTCAGAGCATCTCTGTCCATATGACCCTTATGCACAGGATCTGGCAAGTGCACTTCAGCCCCCAGTCTTCAGCATCCTATGGGAACAGATACATATGGGAGAGATATGCTGTCCAGAGTTATAAGTGGTGCAAGAGCCAGTATTTTTTCGACCTTTATCCTGGTTGCTGTGATTTTTGTGTTAGGAACAGCTGTGGGTGTATGCTGCGGATATTTTGGCGGAGCTGCAGATACTGTTATGATGAGAATCTCAGATATATGTCTTGCTTTCCCTGGGCTTGTATTTGCATGGCGATTGCAGCTATTCTTGGGGGAGGCATTCAGAATGCTGTTATAGCACTGGCAGTAGTAAGCTGGCCGAAATATTCACGTATTGCCAGAGGGCAGACTCTGGCATTAAAAGAGGAACCCTATATTCATGCTGCCATACTGGCAGGTGACAGCTCAGGTCAGATTATGCTCAGACATATTCTTCCAAATATGCTGGGCCCTGTTCTGGTAACAGCCATGCTTGATATCGGTACCATGATGATGGAACTTGCAGGTCTGTCATTTCTTGGACTGGGAGCACAGATTCCCATGGCTGAATGGGGAAGTATGATGAGCAGCGGACGAAGTATGATCCAAACATATCCATGGGTAGTATTATCACCTGGAATTGCAATTTTTATATCTGTGGCAATTTTCAATCTGTTAGGTGATACAGTTCGTGACTATCTGGATCCTAAGAACAGCCGTTCATGATAAGTAATATGAAAACAAACGAGGAGGAAAGAAAATGAGAACAAAGAAATTTCTGGCAATGGCAATTGCCCTGGGGCTGGCAGTAGGAATGACAGCTATGCCAACACTGGCAGCAGAAAAAAAGACATTGGTATTTGGCGATACCACCTTTAATGCGGAAAATGAGGAGGCAGATATTAATCCTCAGAATACCTATGCAGGATGGGCTTGCATCCGTTATGGAGTAGGGGAAACTCTTTTCCGTTATTCTGATACAATGGAAATAGAGCCATGGATCGCAAAAGAGTATGAAAATATTGACGAGCTGACCTGGAAGATCACACTGAACGACGGAGTTGTGTTTTCCAATGGACGTGCCTGTGACGGAGAAGCAGTAAAGGAAAGCCTGGAGGCTTTGGTTGCCAATCATGAGCGTGCAGCAGGAGATCTTTGCATTGATACTATCGAGGCAGATGGAAATACTGTTACCATAAAGACTACAGAACCGAAGCCTGCACTGATCAATTATCTCAGTGATCCTTATGGATGTATTATTGATATGCAGGCAGGTATCAGTGATGATGGTATAGTGATCGGTACAGGTCCTTATGTGGCAACTGAACTGGTGACAGATGATCATGTTAATCTTGTAAAGAATGAAAACTACTGGAACGGAGATGTGAATGTGGATGAGATCACTGTCCGTACAATCTCTGACGGTGATACACTGGCAATGGCTCTTCAGGCAGGGGAGATTAATGCTGCCTATGGTATGGCATATGCAAGCTATCCTTTATTTGAAAATGATGACTTTACATTTACCAGTACAGCTACAAGCCGTGCATTCTATGCGTGGATGAACTTTGAAAGTCCTGTAACATCTGACCCGGCAGTGCGTAAAGCAATTGCATGGGTATTGATAAGGACAGCTTTGTGTCTGTGCTTCTGAATGGATATGGATATCCTGCAGTCGGTGTTTTCCCGGATACCTTCTCTTTTGGAGGGCAGAATCTGACAACAGAGAGCTATGATCCTGATGGGGCAAAGAAGGTTCTGGAGGAAGCAGGATGGGTGGATTCTGATGGTGACGGTATCCGTGAAAAAGACGGACAGAAACTGGAGATCCGCTGGCTTACTTATCCCAGCCGTCAGGAGCTTCCGCTTCTTGCAGAGTCTGCACAGGCAACCTTAAAAGAAATCGGTATGGATGTTCAGATAAATTGTACCTCTGATAATAATACTATCCGTAAAGACCCTGCATTATGGGATGTATATGCAAGTGCCATGGTAACTGCACCTACAGGAGATCCGGAGTATTTCTTCACTTCCTGCACACTGGATGAATCTGCAAGCAATAACGGACATTATCACAGTGATAAACTGGAAGATCTGGAAAAACAGATGAAGCAAGAATTCGACGCAGATAAGCGTTCAGATCTGGCGATTCAGATGCAGCAGACAATCCTGGATGACAATGCCTATGTATTCTGCTCTTACCTGAGAATGAGTATGATCATGCAGTCTAATGTAACAGGACTGACTGCACATCCATGTGATTATTATGAACTGACAGCGGATTTGGATATCAACTAAACTGTAACAATAAATGAAGAATATGTGAACGATGATATTTCAGGGGCAAAAGATATTTTGCCCTGATTTGGTAAGTATTAACAAGGATGGTTTACAGAAATGGATAGAAAAATACTGACCTACGATTCCGTAGAGATATCATTTGGCGGGAAAGCGGTGGTTCATGATGTGAGCTTCTCTCTTGAACATGGAGAGATACTTGGCCTTGTGGGAGAATCCGGCAGTGGGAAAAGCACCCTGATCAAAGCCGCAATGGGACTTCTGGGACCGGATGGTCTTGTGACAAGAGGAGATATCCGATATATGAATCAGAATATTCTGGATATACCGGAGAAACGAAAAAAGAAAGATCAGAGGTGCAGGAATTGGCATGATCTTTCAGGATGCAGGTGCTTCCCTGTGCCCGATCCGCACCATTGGAGAACAGATTTATGAAAGTATGCGTGTACATACGAAGATAACAAGAAGTGAGGCCAAAAGCAGGGCAATGGATCTGTTTGATAAACTGAACTTTAAGGACAGTCAGCGTGTGTGGGACAGTTATCCATTTGAACTGTCAGGCGGAATGAATCAGAGAGCAGGTATTGCAATTGCCATGCTTATGAATCCGCCCATCCTATTTGCGGATGAACCGACCAGTGCTCTGGATGTGTCTGTACAGCGTCAGGTTGTAAGGGAAATGCTTAAGTTAAGAGAGTTGTTTGGAACTGCAATTGTGATCGTGACACATGATATCGGGGTAGTCCGGGCAATGGCAGATACTGTGTTGGTTTTGAAAAATGGAAAAACAGTAGAATATGGCACAGCAGACCGTGTACTGGATCATCCCCGGGATCCGTATACCAGGAAATTGCTGGAGGCTGTACCAAAGCTGCAAAGGAAGGTCAGAGTATGAGCATACTTTTAGAGGCAGAACATTTAACAAAAATATTTACCCAGAGAGGAAAAAATCCTTTTAAAGCAGTAAATGATGTAGCTTTACACTAAAAAAAGGAGAAACGCTGGGAATCGTAGGAGAATCCGGCAGTGGGAAAAGTACAATAGCAAAGCTGCTCACCCGGCTGACTGATATCACAGAGGGTACATTGAAATTTGAAGGAAAAGATATTACAAGACTGAAACAAAGTCAGCTGAAAGAGGTATATGGAGATATACAGATGGTTTTTCAGAATCCGGTGGGTTCTTTTGATCCCAGAAGGACACTGGGTGACGGAATTGGTGAGAGTCTTAGAAACCGTGGAATGAAAAAGGCTGATGTGGAGAAGAGAGTAGCAGAATTGCTTGAGCAGTGCGGCCTTGAGAAGGAATATGCAAAAAGATATCCTCATGAGGTAAGTGGCGGACAGTGTCAGCGGGCTGCGATCGCAAGAGCCTGGCAGTGGAACCCAAAGTTCTGATCTGTGATGAGGCAACCAGTGCCCTGGATGTAACCATACAGAAACAGATCATGGAGCTTCTGGAAGACCTGAAAGAGAAGAAGGGGCTGTCTTTTATTTTTATCTGTCATAATCTGGCCCTTGTCCAGATGTTCTGCGACAGGGTTCTGGTACTGTATGAGGGAAGAGTAGTAGAAAGCGGAATTCCCGATGATATCATCAATGAACCCAAGGAAGAGTATACGCAGAGACTGGTGGATGCGGTACTTTCGTGATGGTATTCTTAAAAAGACTATAAAAAAGGTACTTCCCGGAGATGGAAGTACTTTTTTATATCATAATTCCGGCTCATTTCATGGCGAGGTGGATCCTCTTTCTGTTGTAGACCAGATGAAGATACATGGCATCCTGTGCGCGGAGAGGATCGTGGGCTGCGATTGCGTCTGCAATCTCACGATGGGTTTCGATTGTTTCCTTATGCAGTGTATTTCCTGTGCTTTCTACAAAAAGAGGAATAGAGCTGTTGATCACCGGAATCAGTCTTGGCACCACAACATTCTTACTGCTCAGGGCAATAGCAGCGTGAAATTCAATATCCTTGTGTGTGTGATCCTCATGATTATTCAGTAACACTTCTACTTCATCGCAGAGAGCGGTGATTTTTTTTATGTCTTTTTCTTCTGCATTCGTAGCTGCCATAGCTGCTATGGAAGGCTCCAGAAGGAAACGTACTCCAGAAGATCATGGATCAGCTTCTGTTTATTTCCGATAAAGGTAAATCCCAGAGGATCCTCCACCATTCCCGGAGAAGAAGCGATATAAGTGCCGGAACCCTGACGTATGGTAACAATGTTTCGTGAAGCAAGCAGCTTCATGGCCTCCCGGACAGAACTTCTTCCTGCGTTCAGACGCTCAGATAGAATTGTTTCATTGGGAAGCTTGTCTCCGGGCTGCAGGTTCTCTTCTAATATAAGTGAAATAATGTCTTCCGAGATTTTCTGGGGAAGACTTTTTTCTTCTGATAAATTCATCATATGATTTACTCCGTTTCTAAAAATAAAATTTCTTAATCTCTATGATAATGTGTTTCGAAATGAATGTCAAAATGCTAATATGCACAAAAATAAGTACAAAAATTTAGATAAAATTCCATATTGCATTTTTGAAGAAGAGAATATATGATAAATACATCAGATGAATTGAAAGGCAAAAAACGAAAAATCAAGTAAATTCAGAAGAAAAACAGAAAATAGGTCAGATGTATTTAGAGAAAAACAGAAAAACATCAGATGAATCAAGGAGGTAAAAGGAAAAAATGGAAGAAACAACTTTTGCGGCAGATCCCATGAGATTAATGATCGCAGCAGCAGTAGGAATCATCGTATTACTGGTACTGATCATCAAGTTCAAACTTCATCCGGTTCTGTCAATGATGATTTCAGCCATTATCATCGGAGCAGGAGCAGGAATGCCCCTTACCATGATTTCCGACACAGTAGAAAAGGGTGTTGGAAAAACACTTCAGGGTATTGCACTTCTGGTAGGTCTTGGCTCTATGTTTGGAGGAATCTTGGAAGTAAGCGGTGGTGCACAGAGGATTGCGGAAACACTGATTGATAAATTCGGTCAGAAAAAAGCAGGATGGGCACTGGGACTTACAGGATTGGTGATCGGAACTACAGTATTCTTTGAAGCAGGAGTTGTGGTACTGATCCCGCTGGCATTCAGTGTTGCAAAGCAGACAAAAAAATCAACTCTGTATTATGCAATCCCGCTTCTGTCAGGTCTTGCCAGCGGTTACGCTTTTGTACCGCCGTCAGCCGGATCTGTACTTGTGGCAAACGCACTTGGCGTAAACCTGGGAACCATGATCATGGTTGGAATTCCTACAGCATTGATCTGCATGCTGGTTTCCGGTATTATCTGGGGCGGATTTGTCGGAAATAAGATTTTTACAGAGCTTCCTGCCAATGTAGGTGAAATCAAAGATGACGGAAAAGAACTGCCATCCTTTGGACTGGTACTTGGTGTGATCCTCATACCTCTTGTTTTGATCCTTCTCAGTACCTTATCAAAATATATGCCCCTTCCGGCAGGCGTACAGGATGTATTGGGATTCCTTGGAAAACCATTCCTGGCACTGACAATTGCAACTCTGGCTGCAATGTATTTCCTGGGAATCCGCAGAGGCTTCTCAGGTGCACAGTTAAAGAAAATCCTGGATCACTCCCTCAGACCTGTAGGTATGATTCTTCTGGTTATTGCCAGTGGCGGTGTGATCCGCTGGATGCTGCAGGATTCCGGACTTGGAAATATTATCGGACCAACTCTTGAGAAAAGCGGACTTCCGCTGATCCTGATCGCATTTTTCATTGCTATTCTTGTTCGTGCTTCTGTGGGAAGCTCCATCGTAGCAATGACAATGGCATCCGGAATTATGGCAACCATGCCTGCAGTTATGGATACCAGTATGCTCTACAGAGCAGCAATGTGCTGCGCTATCTGTGGAGGTGCTACAGCTCTGAGCCATGTAAATGATGCAGGATTCTGGCTGGTAGGAACCTTCCTTGAGATCGACGAGAAAACAACACTGAAATCCTGGACAATTATGGAGACACTGATCGGTGTCACAGCACTTATTGTAAGCCTGGTCATTTCGATTTTTGCATAGGAGGCAAAGAAAAATGGTAAAGATACCGGTTTATTTAAGAGATATGTATGACGCGAAACATCTGGTACAGATTGCAGAGAGCTGCAGAGGTGACGTAGATCTGCTCTGTGGCAGATATGTGGTAGATGCCAAGTCCATGCTTGGGGTATTCAGTCTGCCCACTTTCGAGCAGGTGGAAATAAGTGTAGGAGAAGAAGAAGCAGAATTCGCCAGAGAAAAGCTGGAAAGCCTGAATCTGATCCGAAAATAAAATGATGATATCAGGGTCAAAATACCTTTTGATTCTAACAGTATAAAATTACAGGAGGAAAAAATCATGCAGTTAAAAAAGTCAGGAAATGAGAAAACTTGCACCGGAGCTTGATCCGTTGCGTATTGGTACAGGATGGAAGAAAGAAGACCTGGGAAAAGTACAGGTTATGGTAGAGAGTACATACGGAGACAGCATCCTGGAAGTGGACATCTGAACATTCTTGTGGAAGAGGTTCGCAAGGGAATTGCTGAGGAAGGCGGATTTGGTGCCCGTTATCACTGCACAGATATCTGTGACGGAGAAAGCCAGGGTACAGATGGAATTAACTATAGTCTTGCCAGTCGTGAAATGATCGCAAATATGATTGAAATTCATGCAAATGCAACACCATTTGATGCAGGAGTTTATCTTTCCAGCTGTGATAAGGGTGTACCCGGAAATCTGATGGGACTTGCAAGAGTTAATATTCCGTCTGTATTTGTACCGGGCGGAACTATGAATGCAGGACCGGAAATGCTGACGCTGGAACAGCTTGGAATGTACAGCGCTAAATTTGAACGTGGCGAAATTGACGAAGAGAAGCTTGACTGGGCAAAATGTAATGCCTGCCAAGCTGTGGTGCATGTTCCTTTATCGGAACAGCATCTACAATGCAGATCATGGCAGAAGCACTGGGACTTGCACTTCCGGGTACAGCACTGATGCCATCCACAAGTCCGGATCTTCTGGCTTTTGCAAGAGAAGCAGGAAGACAGGCTGTAAGAATCGCACAGATGGAAAATATGCGTCCTTCTGATATTGTAACAATGGACAGCTTTGAGAATGCAATCCTTGTACATGCAGCAATCTCCGGAAGTACAAACTGTCTGCTTCATCTTCCTGCAATTGCTCATGAATTTGGCATTGAGATCACAGGTGATACCTTTGACAGACTTCACAGAAATGCAAGATATCTTCTGGATGTTCGTCCTGCAGGACGCTGGCCTGCAGAATGCTTCTATTATGCAGGTGGTGTACCGGCTATTATGGAAGAGATCAAAGAGCATCTCCATCTGGATGTTATGACAGTTACAGGCAAGACGCTGGGTGAAAACCTTGAAGAACTGAAGAACAACGGATTCTATGAGAAATGCGACAAGTGGCTTCAGGAATTTAACAAACGATACAATGTAAATCTTACAAAAGAAGATATTATCCGTCCATATGATAAAGCGATTGGAACAGATGGAAGTATTGCGATCCTTCGTGGAAACCTGGCACCGGAAGGCGCAGTGATCAAACATACTGCATGCCCGAAAGAAATGTTTAAATCTGTTCTTCGTGCAAGACCTTTTGATAGTGAGGAAGAATGTCTGGATGCAGTACTGAAACATAAGGTCCAGAAAGGTGATGCTGTATTTATCCGTTACGAGGGACCAAAAGGAAGCGGAATGCCGGAGATGTTCTATACTTCCGAAGCAATCAGCAGTGATAAAGAACTTGGAAAGAGCATTGCCCTGATTACTGACGGCCGTTTTTCCGGTGCATCTACAGGTCCGGTTATCGGACATTGCAGCCCGGAAGCTGTTGACGGAGGCCCGATTGCACTGGTAGAAGAAGGCGACCTGATCGAAATCGATGTTATGGAAAGAAAATTAAATATCATCGGAATCGCAGGAGAGCGCAAGTCCATGGAAGAAATCGATGAGATTCTTGCCAAGAGACGTAAAAACTGGAAACCAAGAGAAGCAAAATACAAAAAAGGTGTGCTGCGTCTTTTCAGCCAGCATGCAGCAAGCCCTATGAAGGGAGCTTATCTGGAGTATTGATTATGAAGCATAAATTTATTACCATGGCGAGATCATGCTGCGTCTGACACCGCCGGATTATGAAAAGATCAGAACAGCTACAACCTTTGAAGCAAGATATGGGGGAAGTGAGGCCAATGTGGCCCTTTCCCTTGCGAATCTTGGAATCGATGCATCATTTTTTACAGTTGTACCGGATAACAGTCTGGGCAAAAGTGCTGTTCGTATGATGCGAAGCATGATGTAAACTGTGACAGCATTGTTTATTCTACAGAAGAAGAGACTCCTACTCATCGTCTGGGTACCTATTATCTGGAAACCGGATATGGAATCCGCCCAAGCAAGGTGGTTTATGACAGAAAACACAGTGCGTTTTCTGAGTATGATTTCAGTAAGACAGATGTGAAAAAAACTGCTGGAAGGTTATACATGGCTTCATTTAAGCGGTATCACTCCTGCCCTTGGAAAAAGCTGCAGGGAACTGATCCTGACTTGCCTGAAAACTGCAAAGGAAAGGGGTATGACAGTAAGCTTTGACGGAAACTTCAGAAGCACCTTATGGAGCTGGGAGGAAGCAAGAGATTTCTGCACACTCTGTCTGCCGTATGTGGATGTTCTTTTTGGAATTGAACCTTATCATATCTGGAAAAATGAAAAGGATCATGGAGCCGGAGATGTGAAGGACGGTGTTCCTTTCCAGCCCAACTGTGAAGAACAGAAAAAAGTATTTGAAGCCTTTGTGGAAAGATATCCAAATATCAAATGCATTGCAAGACATGTGAGATTTGCACACAGCTGCAGTGAAAACAGTCTTTCTGCTTATCTGTGGAAAGATGGAGAAATCTATGAAAGCAGACGTCTGACTTTCCACATTCTGGACAGAGTGGGAGGCGGAGATGCATTTGTAAGCGGAATCATCTACGCACTGATGAATGATTACACTCCTGAGGATACAGCAAACTTCGGTGTTGCTGCAAGTGCAGTAAAGCATACAATCCATGGAGACGGAAATATTACCGATGACGTTTCCTGATCAGACATGTAATGGAAATGAATTTTGATATTAAGAGATAAGACATCAGGATTTATGGATGAGGTTCGATAACAACATTATGAAAGGTGAGAAAATTCGAATGAAAGATTTAGCAGAAAGATTTCATGAAGTGGGAGTTGTCCCTGTAGTAGTTCTGGAAGATGCAAAGGATGCAGTGCCGCTTGCTCAGGCACTTGTAGAAGGAGGACTTCCATGTGCAGAAGTTACTTTCCGTACAGCGGCAGCAGAAGAGTCTATCCGTCTGATGTCCGAAAAATTCCCGGAAATGCTGGTTGGAGCAGGAACTGTACTTACCACAGAGCAGGTGGATGCAGCTGTGAAAGCAGGTGCAAAGTTTATTGTAAGCCCTGGCTTTGATCCGGAGATTGTAGATTATTGCCTGAAAAAAGAGATTCCTGTTTTACCGGGATGCATTTCCCCCTCTGAAGTAGCACAGGCAGTGAAACGTGGCCTGAAAACTGTAAAATTCTTCCCTGCAGAACAGGCAGGAGGAGTTGCCATGATCAAAGCCATGGCAGCACCTTACACAGGAATTAAATTTATGCCTACGGGTGGAATTAATGCAAAGAATCTGGAGGATTATCTCTCCTTTGACAAGATCATATGCTGTGGCGGAAGCTGGATGGTAAAAGGAGATCTTGTAAAAGCAGGTGCATTTGACAAAATTAAAGAGCTGACAGCAGAAGCCAGAAATCTGGTTGAATCTATCCGAAAATAATCGGTGCTGTTACACATATTCACAGACAGGGACAGGAGTTATTTATGATCTCCTGTCCCTTCGCTATATTTCGGTTATAAGCAAGTAGCGAAGCGGATTATGAATATCTGCTTGACCAGATGTACGAAAAATGAAATGGTTTTATAGTATAAAAAAAGCACTTCCTGCGGATAGAAGTACTTTTTCTAATGAGTTTTTTGATGCGCATTGCGCGGAGGTCTGTGCACCTTTATTTGTTGTCTGACACAAATCTTTGTGCGGATACATGAATCATTAAGTATCTCGCTGACTGATATTTAATGATCTCTGCATTGATTATATTTTAACAAAATTATGGGAAAGAACAAGCCTCCCAGGGGGATTTCAAACCATGAAAAAAGTAGTATGAACTATGCAATATATGAATAGGTAAATATCCCCCAGGGGTGTTTGACAATTGTTTACGATCTGAATTTTACTTAGTTACTGTAGCCAGAAGTGCTTTAATATCTTCCATATCATCAGCAAAATAAATTCCCTGCTGACGATTTTCTGAGGACAGCCCCATCTTGATCATATGGTCAAGAAGCTGTTTCAGGCTGTCATAATATCCATTCAGATTATATAGAATACAGGGGGCATTAAGGTGTTTTAAGGAAACCATGGACATAACTTCTGCGATTTCCTCCAGAGTACCTGTGCCTCCCGGAAATGCAATAAATGCATCACCTAGTTCAATCATTTTTGCTTTTCTTTCAGCCATATCTTTTGTGACGATCAGTTCTGTGATCTCATCATACTGCAGTTCAGAATCTATAAAAAACTGTGGTTCCACGCCTGTTACTTTTCCTCCGGCATTCAGCACACTTTCTGCTATCTGTCCCATAAGACCGGACTTCGATCCGCCATATATCAGAGAATTTCCACTTTCTCCAATCCATGTACCAAGTTCCCGGATTGCATCACCAAGTGCCGGATCATTCCCCTCCAAAGCTCCAAGATAAACAGTAATATTCATTGTAATTTCCTTTCTTTTTTCATGTGCAGGTAATTGTTTTATATAACTGCTTCAAATAACATTACCATCAGCGGCATTGTAATAATCGAGAACAGTGTAGTCATGACATTGATGGCACTGGCATAACGTGAATTATTTCCGTATACCTGGCACATCTGGGTTATTGTGGAAGCAGACGGTGTGATGATCGCCAGAAAGACAATAAGCATGATTTTATTTCCGTCTGCAGAGAACATAGCCAGATGGCTGATCTTAATCATTACAAGTGCAAGCAAAGGCACTGCGATCAGACGAAGAAATGATACAAAATATACTCTTTTGTCAGCAAAAATCTGTTTGAGATTCATTCCTGCAAACAGCATACCGGTTACGATCATACTGGCCGGTCCTATCATGCTGCTCACTGAGCCAAGAGTATTATTGATGATCTCCGGCAAATGGATTTTTGCGAAAAAAAGTACAACACCGATGAAAATAGAAATCATGTTAATATTTAACACAATCTTTTTCCAGTCGTAGGAAGATTCCCGGCTGATAATCTTTTTGCAGTGTGTCCACAGAAAGATAAGCTGCACACTCATAAAAACACATCCATATAAAACCCAGTCCTGTCCAAGAATAAAGGTCACAATGGGTACGATCAAATTTCCTGAATTAGAATAATAAACAGAAGCAATTTCTACTTCATTCAGATGTAAAAGCTTTCCGGCTATGGAGATAATGATCAGGAGAAGAACCTGGGTCATGACAGATGCAGCCAGGGCAAGTAGCAATCCCTTTACAGTATCCATCGTGTAATCTACCTGAAAAGCATTGATGATTACACAGGGAATGATCAGATAGAGAATGATTTTGGATAAAACCTTGCTGTCTTCATCTTTTACAAGCCCAACTTTCACGATCAAATATCCCATGAAGATCATAAGAAACAATTGAATGATCTGTTCCATGAGCAGTATGCTGATATTCATAAATATCCACCTCGTATTCTTAAAAATGTCCGTCATCGGGAATATTGTATTTCCTCGATTTCTGATGTCGGAACTCATTATAGAACTTTCCCGGTTGCGGTTCAATAGTAATGTGCGAACAGAAACAGTTGCTGACAATATTTTACAGGAAGCAAACCACAGATTTGAGAAAGTGTTTCAGATTATATTATCAGACAGTTTTTCAGCGGAAATCTTATAGAACAGCATTCATAGTATACGTCAGGTTTATTGTTTATCAATAACGGCATCCGGAGAATTAAAGGATTACGAAGCAGATCTTAGCTGATTCTTTCTGGACATTCTGATAGTATTATGTCATACTTAAATATGCAGAAGATTGCGGGAGCTGCTTTGCAGCGGAGCAATTCGTGGATAACATCATATGTATTAATTAAAATGAACAGGAGACATCAGCACAATGTTAGATGAAAGGATATATGAGAGTTATATAGGAATCCTGAAGGAAGAAATGATTCCTGCAATGGGGTGTACAGAACCGATCGCGCTGGCATATGGAGCAGCCAGAGCACGAGAAGTTTTGGGAAAAGAACCGGAACATATCACCGCAAAATGCAGTGGAAACATTATAAAAAATGTCCGTTGTGTTATCATTCCAAACTCCGGCGGATTGACTGGAATTGAAGCAGGTGTAGTCCTTGGTGCAGTAGCCGGAGACCCATTATTGAATATGGAAGTTCTTTCGAAGGTAAATGAATCCGGAAGAAAGAGATGTTGTGAACTTCTGGACAAAAAGATATGCAAAGTAGAACTTCTGGACTCCCCGGTAGTCCTGCACTTTATCATAGAAATGCAGGCAGGGGATGACACAGTAAGTCTGGAGATCAAATACGATCATATTAATGTAACAAAAATTGTAAAGAACCAGGAAGTCCTGCTGGATTCAGATCATAAATCCGGTGAAACTCCGGTTGCAGCAGACAGAATTCTACTCAATCTGGAAGACATTAAAACATTTGCAGATACTGTAGAAATTGATGATGTCAAAGAAATTATAGAAAATCAGATCCGCAGCAATATGGCAATCGCTCATGAAGGAATGACTGGTAAATACGGTCTTGGAATCGGCCGGATAATACGCGAAACCTATTCCAATGATATGCTTACCAAAATGCGCAGCCTCACAGCCGCAGCTTCCGAAGCCAGAATGGGCGGATGCGATATGCCGGTAGTCATCAACTCAGGCAGTGGAAACCAGGGGATTGCCTGTTCCGTACCACTGATCGTGTATGCCAGAGAAATGGAACTTCCGGACTATGTACTTTACCGCGCACTGGTATTTTCTAATCTCTTAACTGTATACCAGAAACAGTATATCGGTAAACTTTCCGCATTTTGCGGTGCGGTATCCGCATCCTGTGCAGCCGGTGCGGGGATTACCTACATGGGAGGTGGCGAACTTTCAGTGATCAAGAAGACCATAGAGAATACTCTTGCCAATATTCCGGGAATCATCTGTGATGGAGCGAAAATATCCTGTGCAGCGAAAATCGCCGCCAGCCTTGATGCTGCATTCCTGGCACATCACCTTGCTATGAACGGTCAGTCCTATGCGCCATATACCGGAATACTCAAGGAAGAAGCCGGCGAAACCATCAGCTGTGTAGGACAGATCGGCAAAGAAGGAATGAAAGAAACAGACAAAGAAATTCTGCGGATTATGTTAGAGCGTGTTTGATTTTATGACAAAGTAAAAAAGAACGGTATATTCTCCTGCTGAAAAAAAGACATAATTGCACTGGTTTTGTGATAAGACAAGAAAAAATAATGACTATAAATTTCAATTCGTCTATTATGTTCATCTGAAAATAGGAATATAAATGACCTGAAACGAAAAAAGTATAATTACGGTCATCTTAAGAAACCGATGAAAATGACCTGAAACGAAAAAAGTACAATTACAGTCATGTATAGAAGAGAATATGAATGACTTAAAACAAGAAAAGCAGAATTACGGTCATCTTAAAATGAAATTATGAATGACTTGGAATAAAGAAAGTGAAGAATAGAGTCAATATAAAGAGATTTTTTGTTTGACTGAATTTGCTGAAAATAAAATTTAAGTCAAGGAACTTGAGAAAGTAAAAAATTTTTACGAGGTAAGCAGATAGATATGACTATATATGAGTATGGAAATCCAGATGCGGATACTGTTTTGATTCAGTTGACTGGTGATCATGAATTATCTGTTCTTAAGAATGAGGTTGAAGAAATCCGAAAACGGACTTCAACAGATTTCAGACTCATTGCTGCAAAAGTTGATGACTGGAATTATGAGTTGTCCCCATGGAAAGCACCGGCAGTGTTCGGAAATGAAGACTTTGGTGATGGTGCTGTCAGGACACTGGAGCAGATTCTGACATTATGCACAGACAAAAGCAGGACATATTATATCGGGGGATATTCTCTTGCGGGGCTGTTCTCGTTATGGGCAGCATATCAGACAGATGTATTTTCCGGCATTGCAGCTGCTTCACCGTCTGTCTGGTTTCCGGGATTTATTGAGTATATGAAGGAACATGAAATTAAAAGTGAGACAGTTTATCTAAGTCTTGGTGACAGAGAAGAAAAAACGAGAAATTCGGTGATGTCACAGGTTGGAAACTGTATCCGGATGGGATATGAGTGGCTCATAGAGCATGAGATAAATTGTAATCTGGAATGGAATCAGGGTAATCATTTTAGAGAACCGGATATAAGAATTGCGAAAGCATTTGCCTGGGTAATGGAGGGGAAATAATATGTGGATATTATTTGCATTTGGTTCTGCTCTGTTTGCAGGCTTGACAGCCATATTAGCAAAATGCGGAATCAGAAATACAGATTCTAATGTTGCGACAGCATTAAGAACCGGTGTAGTGTTAGTCTTTTCATGGCTTATGGTATTTGTGGTCGGGGCACAAAGCGGAATCAGAGATATTTCAGCAAAAGTCCTGATCTTTCTGATTTTGTCAGGACTGTCAACGGGGATATCCTGGCTATGCTATTTCAAAGCACTGCAGATTGGAGATATCAATAAAGTAACACCAATTGATAAATCGAGTACAGTGATAACGATGCTGCTGGCTTTTATTTTTCTCAGGGAAGAAATAACGTGGCTGAAATTTGTTTCAATGATTCTTATCGGTATCGGTACTTATCTGATGATACAGAAAAAGGAAACAAAGGAGAAGGCAGAAGATAAGAAGTGGCTGCTTTATGCAGTCGGTTCCGCTGTTTTTGCCAGTCTTACCTCTATTTTGGGAAAGATTGGAATTCAGGATGTTAATTCAAATCTTGGAACTGCGATCAGGACTGCTGTTGTATGGGTGATGGCGTGGATTGTAGTATTTGTGACCGGAAAGCAGAATACGGTTAATAACATTGACAGAAAAAGCTGGCTGTTCCTTATTCTTTCCGGATTTGCAACAGGCGGTTCCTGGCTATGTTATTACAGAGCACTTCAGACAGGTCCGGCCAGTGTGGTAGTTCCGATTGATAAACTGAGTATCCTTGTGACCATTGCATTCTCATATATTGTATTCCATGAAAAACTGTCATTGAAATCAGGGACAGGACTGCTTCTTATTGTTGTTGGAACGTTAGCTTTGCTGATATAACTATTATAAAAAAGAAAAACTATCTGGAAAAGTATAATTGCGGAAACTGGCTTTTTCAGGTAGCAGAGGGATATTCAGATGGTATTTCAGATGCCAATGGAATCCTTTGATCCGCGCTGTACGCTCGGGGACGGAATCGGAAAAAGCCTGAGAAATATGGGGATAAGCCGTACCGAAACCCGTAGAAAAGTGGAAGAACTTCTGGAAAGATGCGGCCTGGAAAAAGAATACGCAGACCGTTATCCCCAAATTGTATATTTATCCTGTGTCTGAAGTATATCAGACAGGACAGCAGATAGAGCAGAAATGTCTGAAGCGATTTTATTCGTGAAAGGCATTTCTGCTTTTTGATTTCTTACTCAAAATGCCGTAAAATTTTGTGTTTTTAAAAATAAAGAAAGTGTCAAAAAGCACTAACAATTATTCAGAAATCTGTGATACAATGGAAAGGCGAAATACAGAAATACAAATGAAAAGAGAGAAAACTACAAATGACACAAAAACAAAATACATTAACAAAAACCGGTATTGTAGCGCTTCTTGCCTGTGTTTGCTGCATCTTGTGGGGAAGTGCGATTCCGGTGATCAAGACCGGCTATCGTCTGATGCAGGTAGACTCCGCAGATACCGCGAGCCAGATTGTTTTTGCGGGAGTTCGTTTTACGCTGGCAGGGATTCTGGTGTTGATCTTTGCTTCCATTAAAGAAAGGAAAGTGATGATTCCTGACAGGGAAATTTTGAAATACGCAGTTCCGGTATGTCTGGCGCAGACAGTGGGACAGTATTTCTTCTTTTATATAGGTGTTGCACATACATCAGGAGTCAAGGGCGCTATTATTACCGGACTTGGAAACTTTATTGCAATTCTTCTGTCCTGTCTGGCTTTTCGGAGTGAACGGATGACAGGCAGAAAAATTGCCGGATGTGTTCTGGGATTTGCGGGAGTTGTGGTAATCAATCTGATGGGAAATTCCCTGGATATGGGGTTTAAGCTGACAGGAGAGGGATTTATTCTGATTGCTCAGTTATCCTATGGAATTTCCACAGTTCTGATTAATCTTTTTTCCAGAAAAGTATCGCCGGTAGTACTGAGCGGAACGCAGTTTACGATGGGCGGCATCGTTCTGACTCTGATCGGAGTGGGAATGGGCGGTCATCTGGGAAATGTTACAGCAGGAGGTGTGGCAATCATATTTTATCTGGCAATGGTCTCAGCAGTGGCATATACACTCTGGTCTGTATTGCTTGCATGGAATGATGTTTCGAAGGTTGCAATCTTTGGATTCGTCAATCCCCTGTGCAGTGTGATTTTGTCTGCGCTGATGCTTGGAGAGGTGAAGCAGGCATTTAATATTGGAAGTTTGATAGCACTGATTCTGGTTTGCACAGGAATTTATATTGTTAACTGCAAGAAAAAAATGTCTCGATAAACTGCGGAGCAGTTATTCGGTTATAAGCAAGTAGCGAAGCAGATTGCGGATATCCGCTTGACTGATTCCGTAATCCGGGAAGTCTGGAAAGAAATCGGCGGCTCTTTTTATTTTATGAAAAAAAGAGCATAATAAAATAGAATTTTATCTTGCAGGAATGAATATTTCTGGATATCAATCTAAAAAAGAACAGGAGAAATTCAGATGAAGAAAAAAATTGTAAGCTGTCAGCAGCAGTATTGCTTTTTTTCTCGGGAATTATTGGAGATTGGCTGGCGCTTTTTTAACATGGTGGTCTGCTGCAAAGAAGGGGGAAGGAAAAAGGAAAGAAAGAATGGTTTGAATTATCCCATATACGGATAATCATCCCAGAAACGGATACGCAAAGGAATATGATGAGAGCAGGGCATGGTGCGAGACTCAGAAGATGCAGGACTGTTATATCCAAAGCGTGGATGGATTAAAACTCCACGGATTCTATCTGCCGGCAGAGCATGCAAAGCGGTTTGTTATCTTAAGCCATGGTTACAGGGGCAGCAGATTTGGTTCCCTGTCATTTATGGCAAAATATCTCCATGAGCATCAATGTAATCTTCTGTTTATGGAACAGCGATGTTGTGGAGAAAGTGAAGGAAAATATATTACCTTTGGAGCAAAGGAAAAATGGGATGTGCAGCGTTGGGCAATTTATGTGTCCGAGAGAAATAAAGAAAAGCTTCCAATCTATCTGTATGGACAGTCTATGGGAGCAGCCGCTGTACTGATGGCATCCGGATACAGGCTTCCGTCAGAGGTGAAGGGACTGATCGCAGACTGTGGTTTTCAGTCTATGGAAAGACAGATGCGGGATATGGCTGACAACTGGTTCCATCTGCATTATATCCCTTTGCTTTTGAAGGAAATGGACTGTCTGTGCCATTTTGTGGCAGGATTTCGTATGAAAGATGCAGATACCACAGAAGCTATGAAAAGGAATACAAGACCTGTCCTTTTCTTTCATGGAGAGAAGGATACTTATGTGTACCCGAACAATTCATTCCAGAACTATATGCTGTGCAAAGCACCAAAGGAACTGGTCATTGTACAGGGAGCAAGACATCTGTGCAGTGCCTATGCAGATCCGGAACTGTATCAGCGTACAGTGATGGAGTTTTTGAGAAATATGATTGGACATGTAATTTAC
>ENA-OQAZ01000197-OQAZ01000197.1-human-gut-metagenome-genome-assembly--contig:-NODE-197-length-34190-cov-5.450489_pt1 | contig 34190 bp, 45 predicted proteins | sample MGYA00242737_ERZ504531 | MGnify/ENA primary metagenome ERZ504531 (study PRJEB26092, sample SAMD00036244) | human gut metagenome | host: Homo sapiens | study: EMG produced TPA metagenomics assembly of... | reverse complement strand
AGAAAAAAAGAAATCGGCTTCAGCATAAGGAAGCCTGTATCAGGAGATGGGCAGATGGAATTAGTAAAATTTGGCAAGCTAAAAGAACAAAGCTATACGATGAAGGAATCACTTCGAGCTTTGAAGACAAATATACAGTTTTGCGGGGATGATATACGCACGCTTCTTGTGACAAGCTCTGTACCAAATGAAGGCAAAAGCACCGTGCACTTGATCTGGCGCGGTCGCTTACAGAGTCAGGAAATAGAGTGCTTTTCATAGATACTGATATGCGTAAATCAGTCCTTGCAGGGCGTCTGCGTGCCACAGCGGCAAGTGGAGGGGAGATATGCGGATTGTCGCACTATCTTTCCGGTCAGAGACGTCTTGAGGAAGTAATGTATGGCACGGAAATACCGGGCCTTTTTATGATATTTGCAGGGCCGTCTGTGCCGAATCCGACAGAGATTCTCGAGAAAAAATACTTTCAGGAGCTTCTTAATTTCGGCAAGGAGCACTTTAATTACATAATTATAGACTGTGCACCGATAGGAGCTGCCATAGATGCGGCAGTTGTAGCAAAGTATTGTGACGGAGCTATAATAGTGATAGGACAGGGCATGGCGAGCGCCAGGATGATACAGAGTGTGAAAAAACAGCTCGAGGCATCGGGAGTGAGGATACTGGGCGCTGTGCTCAACAAGGTAAACAACAAGAAAAACAGCCATGTCAGTGGGTACTATGGCAATTACTACGGCAGCTATTACGGGCAGTCGGATAAAGCATGAAAAGCATCGATGTAGAGTTAGGAAAATCAAATATGCTTCCGCTTATTGCAAGCCAGCAGTTTTATGCTTCGTGGAAGGTCTTTATCAGGGAGCTTTTGCTCAATGCCATGGATGCCTGCAATGTGCGGCAGGCACTTGAGTGGAGCTGGGGCACGGAGTTCCTTGAGATGGAGCAGGCAAGCCAGATGCGCGATGTCAGGGCCATATATGAGCCACGCATAGACATCACGTACAGCAGTGATACAAGACTGTTTACGATAGAGGATAATGGAATAGGCATAAATGAATATGACCTGGAGCACTTTATCGCACAGATAGGGGCAAGCTATTATACAAGCACAGATTTCTTCAATCAGCAGTTGAAGTATGAGCCGTATTCTCACTATGGCATCGGGATATGCTCGTGCTTTACAGTCTCAAAGGCTGTGCTCATCGAGTCGAAAAAGGATAAGGTCATAAACACTGCCTGGAACATAAGCAATCCGCAGGATACGGCACCGGTCATGGCAAAGTGGTTTGGAGAGAGCGGCCAGATAGAGTATGTCATATCGCAGAAAAAGACACCGGGCACACGCATCTCTATTCCCGTAAAACCATCATATGCGCCGTATATAGATCTGGACTTTATAGTAGAAACCATAAAGCACTATATGCTTACACTGCCTATACCTGTAAATATCAGGTGTGATACGAAGGAGGTATGCCTGTCACAGCCAAAGGCAAAGTGGAACTATCCGATGAATGAGCTTGTTGGCATGAATATCATACGAGTGGATAACAGCCTGCTTGAGGCTATGTTGCCATATATCATCCAAAGCACAAGGGGTATTTTCATAAGTCCACGTTGTACCAGCAGGGAGTTCTTGTCTCAGATGCTACAGACATACTGGGGCTTGCACCATCATGGATAGACAATTTCTCATATCAGCTCAATATCAAAAAGAGGTTTTTAAATATAAGCATATCAAGAGACGGAGCAGCTTTCGATGAAAAGCTCATAGAGCTCCGCCAGTATATAGGACAGATTATAATAGATGCCTTTGGGCAGAGCCCGCTTACACTTGGCCAGTATCTGTCAGATGGCAGAAAACGGCTGGTATGTGAATACGAGGCGGAAAACGAGCTGGTAAGCAGAGCTGTACAGGTGCTTGTATATATAAAGGAGCGCGAGGTAGAGGTTCCGGTGAGGACAGTAATAAACGGCTTTATCGGGCGGAAAATAAAGATAGCTTTCATGCAGAGGGCACTTTTTGTGCACTATAGGGAGAACTACCCTTATGATTATGGTCAGTTTATTGACAAGTACGATATCATAGTATTTGAGCAGAATATCAGAGCCTTCTGGCAGTTTATGACACCGTATATCACATCGATGGAGTATGTTATGGGTGACATGCCGGGCATCATATACACGGATGTATCGGCAGACCTAACCGTGGCAAAGACAGCAGCATCGTACAGAAACGACTACGTGCTAAGACCGGAGTATTATGATCTGGACCCTGTATTTTGTCTGGTGTCAAATGAGCTGACAGACCCGATGGAGCTGGTGATAAATACCCACAACCGCAATGCAATGCTTTTGCAGCGTGCCGAAAAGTACAAAAAGGTAAGGATTGCAAGAGCTGTGATCATAGAAAATATCAAGCAGAGGATACTGGGCAATGCATCCAGATGGAACAGTATCATAGATTTTGGAGGCGAGCTCGTGCACCAATATGAGCTGGAAAAGCCAATGAGCCTGCAGGCACAGTGGTGCCTCGAGAGAGACTTCCCGGATGAAATCAATGCGTATATAGCAAAGACCTTTACAGACAGGGAAATCGCAGATTACGGGCTTACAAGTCTTTATTTTACAAGGAAAGACTTTATAAAGTGGTGGATGGCACCATAGGCTGTACCGCCATGTCATATATTATCAAACACTTATTGAAGCATGAATAAGGAGAACATGAAAATGGAGATATTAGACTTAAACAACGAAGAAGACACAAAAACAACCGATGAGATGGAGCCAAAAAAGCCGGAGGAAAAAACATCACCTGTCAAGGAAATCTTAAGCTGGGTGTTAACAATCGCATTTGCCATTGTAGCGGCAATACTCATAAAGAACTATGTCATTATAAATGCAAATATTCCGTCAGGCTCGATGGAGAACACCATACAGATTGGAGATGACATATTTGGCTTCAGGCTCGCATATACATTTTCTGACCCAAAGCGAGGGGATATAGTCATATTCAATGCACCGGATTCGCCTTCTGAGAAATACATCAAGCGTGTAATAGGTCTGCCGGGAGAGACAGTCACCATAGAGGACGGCCAGGTGTATATAGACGGTGAGGCGCTTGAGGAGGATTATCTCAAGTCAAACCAGAGCGGTGAGGATCCGTGGACAGTAAATGCCGGACCTTACGAGTTTAAGGTGCCACAGGACTCATATCTGCTGCTCGGTGACAACAGAAATGGCTCATCAGACGCAAGAGTCTGGGAGCACACATATGTGTCCAAGGACGATATACTTGCAAAAGCGATATTCAGATATTACCCGTTCGACAGATTCGGAGCGGTGAAATAAGCTGTAAATCAGGATATAAAATAAAAATAGAGGTAAAGTAAATGCCAGAGACAGAAACAGACATTGAAAAACGAAATAAATATGGCATGCTGTGCGGTATAGTCGGTATATTTTTAAACCTCATACTCTTTGCCGGCAAGCTATTTGCAGGAATGCTAAGCGGTGCAATCTCAATCACTGCGGATGCATTCAACAACCTGTCAGATGCAGGTTCATCAATCATCACGATAGCAGGCTTCAAGATGGCGGCACAGAGAGCCGACGAGGAGCATCCATACGGACATGCGAGGATGGAGTATGTGGCTACACTGGCAGTTGCAGCAATCATACTCATCATGGGCTTTGAGCTGTTCAGGGATTCTTTTGGCAAAATCATAAAGCCGCAGGACATAGAGTTTTCATGGCTAATAGTCGCGATACTACTGGCATCAATAGCCGTAAAATGCGTCATGGCGGTATACAATTTCTATTTTTCAAAAAAGCTTGATTCATCAACACTCGAAGCGACAGGCAGGGACAGCCTGTCAGACTGTATTGCTACATCTGTAGTACTTGCAGCCACACTCATAGCGCACTTTTCAGGACTCAATCTGGATGGAATAGGCGGTGTATTTGTGTCATTGTTTATATTCTATTCAGGGATATCATCAGCCAGAGAGGCGATAGACCCGCTGCTTGGAGCAAAGCCGGAGCCGGAGTTTGTCGATAGACTTAAGGAGATGGTACTGGACTTTGACAAAAACATACTCGGTATGCATGACCTTATGGTGCATGATTATGGACCGGGACACAGGATAGTATCGTTTCATGCAGAGGTGCCGGAGGACGGAGATATGGTCGAGCTGCACGATATAATCGATAATCTGGAGCGCAGGATACGAAGGGAGCTGGGCTGTATAGTGACCATCCACATGGACCCGGTAGCGATAGAGGATGAGGAGGTAGCCGGACTGAAGGCCGAGGTGCTCTCTGTGATAAAAGGGCTTGATTCGCACATAAATATGCACGATTTCCGTATTATCAGAGGTGATACACATACGAATCTGGTTTTTGACATTGCAGTTCCATTCGGCTATACCACCTCAGATGATGATATATGCAATGCAATACAGGAAAATGTCAGGAAAAAGCTTGGAAAGAATTACTATACCGTGATAGAGGTAGACCGCGACAATTACATAAATATATGATATTGTAAGGGATATATACGAGCTTCGCCGGTGGCTGTTGGGATAAAGAAACATAAGGAATATAAAAATCATGCCAAATAGCACCGAAACTCTGCCAAATAGCACATGTTTATTGAAAATTACAGTTTATAATGTTACGGTTATGGGGTAGCAGTAAACATAGTGATCCATGGAATAGCTGGTTTAAAGAGTGAAAGCTAATCGTAGAGAAGAAAACATGATAAAAATAGCAATATGTGATGACGAAGAATTATTCCGAAGTGAGATGGAAAAATTCGTCAGTGTATATGGAAATGAAAGTGATACAGAAATAGAGATAGACACTTATGAAAGTGCCTCACAGATGGTAAAAGAGATACATGACAGCGGAAAAAGATATGATATTCTTTTTACCGATATAGAGATGCCGGGGCTTGACGGAATGGAAGCTGCGATGGCGCTTCGTGAAATGGGAGAAACAGCGGAAATCTGTTTTGTCACAAGTCACGGGGCATACGCACTGAATTCATATCAGGTTGATGCAGTCGGATATATTATGAAACCTATAAAATATACCGAGGTAAAAAGGGCAATAGACAGGGCAAAGATTTCTATAAACTATCGCAGAGATGCACAAAAAGCAAAGAAGCGTTATCTGGATATAAAAATAAGCCGCAACAATGTGACAATCGATCTGGAGAAAGTAGTCTATATCGAAAAACGCAGAAACCAGTGCGTATTTCATCTTGAAGATGGAGAGTACATATGCTATGAGACACTTAGCAAGATATATGAGAGACTCGACATGACAGTTTCATATATACACATCAGGGGTTTATAGCAAGTTTCCATCATATAAAGGAAGTAAAGCGAAATGCGGTATGCTTCGGGCGCGGCGTGGAAATACCGATAAGCCGGAAGCATTATGAACCGGTAAAGGCGATGCATATGGATAAAATATACAGGCTGAGAGAAGAAAAAAATCATAGCCAGAATCATTCATAGTTAGGAAGCAATATACCTACATGAAAAGTATCATCAGTATAGGAAATATCAATTTGTCCGTTGAGGTCAGAAACGACCTTGCGGACGTTTTTTATGCCAATGCCGTGGAGCAGATTTTTGTCTTTCTTGGTAGTTGCAAATTCGCCATTTTTCTCTTTTATTTTCTCACAATGACAGTTATCAATTGTAAGTTCCAGATATGAGCCGGACTGTGACAGCGAGGCGCGCACCCATGGGGAACTGCATTTTTGAGCAGCAGTAATAGCATTATCGAATAGATTTCCGATAATGGTGGTTATGGAAAAATCATCAATAGCTACATGGGATATCTGGATATCAATATCGCAGGAAATACCAAGTCTGCCGGCTTGCTGTTTCTTCTGGTAGAGCAGTGAGGATAAAACAGACGAACCGGTATCCATTGGATCGGTAGTGGAGAGGTTGTCAGTAATAACGAAAATATAGTCATGTATTTGGTATAGTTCTCCTGCTTGGCGTAGCCATCAATGACGATAAGGTGATTCTTCATATCATGGCGCAGGGAGTGGAGCTCGTTTAGTTTCTCGTCAAGCTGTGCAGAGTATTCCTCCTGCATTTTGTCGAGTTCGAGCTGGATTTTGTATTTAGTATTTTCGTCAATGATGGATAGAAATTTATCATACGAAGATACACACATAACAATTAGTAAAAATATGATCGAAAAAATAATTGGAAGCTGATATGAACCCAGTTGATTGAGGAAAATATATAATGTGGTATAGCTAAGTAAAAGACCGAGCCCTAAAACAACAGCGGAAAATACGTATGAATAAAAGTTTGCAGATGCTTTCTTTTTATAAGTATTACAATAGAGAACATAGATTATAAAAACCAAAAAGGATACGGTAATGGTCTTGTAACTTAAATACTCGTTTGAATTTAAAGCAAGTTGAATGTCATTTAAGAGTATGGTCTGTATAGTTGCAATAGGTAAGAACAAAAATAATAGAATAGCAATATATGTAAATAAACATTTAAACATCAGCTTAATTGATTTTTTAAAAGTGATGACAAGAAATACGATAGGTATAGTATATGATATTACAGTGATATGAGAAAAAATATTAGAAAGTGAGAAAATACCACAGAGAATAATATATATTGCTTTGAAATAAAAGGCAATATTTTTGCAAAGTATACTCTCTGCTATACGAAACAGTAAAAAAGCATTACATAATTGAAATAAAAAATCCAGAAAGTTAGTGATGTTAGTATTCATAATTCGCCTCCGATATCATAATTATATCTAAATCTAATAATAAATAAAGAGGTAAATAGTCAGATTATAAAAAATATGTCAAATAGCACCGAAACTCTACCAAATAGCACATGTCTATTGATAAAACACAGTATTAGTGATAGCTTGGATTTTTAAAGGAGAATAAAGATGCTTATTGAATTAACTGATGAAAAACTAATGCAATGCGATGGCGGAAAGACACCATATCAATTGACTGTTGAAGCATTAAGAAAGTGGCTAGAGCTAATGAACTCAAGAAGATAATAAACGAAAGGAAACGATAAAAAATACATTGGAAGTTTTTTTACATTCTGTCTGGAAAAGGTATGTTTCTTGCGTTGGTTCTTTTTGTTGGAATTCCTGTTCTGGGAACAGGAGCGTGGACTGGAATTTTGGCATCAAGTATATTGGAGCTGGATTTCAAAGAAAGCATTGGAGCATGCTTCTGTGGAGTTCTGTTGGCGGATGTAGATGATGCTATATTTTGGACGCTTGTTGCAGCTGGCTTTGCAGGCGGCATGGCCACTGGAGTTAGTAGAAAAAATAGAAAGGAACAATACTATGAATAAAAAGAAAATAATCCTTCTGTTTATATTAACATTAGTTGGTATTTTATGTGTTTTTTTAAATGGTAAAGAAGAGCCTGAAATAGGGGTTGGTCAGAATAAGGTGAGTTTTTCAAATAAAACAAATTCATTTTATTATGACCAGCTTGACGAAACTGAAAAAAGGGTGTGTAACGATATTACAGCATTAGTTGAACAGGGAAATGGTGGAAAAATTGATCTAACAGCTCCGATAAGTACATACCGGTATCTGAGGATAGTAAGAACATTATCATTTGATCCGGAATATCAGAACTGGGCGATTTCATTAATTTTTCCGGTTGGAGAAAATAATAAACTAATTGATCGAAACACAATTAATGATGATTGTAATATTATGAAATTGTATGTTCTGGTTAATGATTCAAAAAAGCGCAAGGAGTTGAAGAATTTTAAGCTTGTTTTAAATGATGAGAATATAATTACCAATATAGATGAGCTTGAAAAAATATGTAAAAACGCTGATTTTTCAACAGAATATTATCAGGAAAAATCAAAAGAAATAGATGCTTGCTATGATGAGATTATAAGAGAAATGCCCAAGAATATGAATGAAAAAGAGGCTGTACAATATTTCTTAAATTGGATAAAAGACAACATGGAATATGATTATTCTGTCTATGAATCAAGTATTGAACCATATTATGACAAATTGTATGAAAATGAAGTATATGCTGATGTCTCAAACAAAGGATGTATTTTGGGTAAAAGAGGTATATGCGGTGGAATCTCAATAATATTATCAGAACTATGTAACAGAGTGGGAATAACAGCTTATCCTGTTTTTGGTACAATTAAATCAGATGGTACACTCATACCACATGGATGGGTTGCTATGAGAGTAGATGATTCAACATATTATATAGATCCTACATACGTGTGTCAAACCGGCGAAATGGACAATCTGAAAATGAAAAATGAAATGGAACGCATTGGAGACGGACAGTATCAGCTTGAGGATTCATTTGAGTATTAGGCAAGGGTTTTATAAACAAATAGAATTTGTGTTAATGTGGATACAATAGTAGTAATGATATAAATAACAGTATTTTAGACGATTTGATTGATTATGAGGAAGGTGATGAAAAATGACACCATATGGACTCGAAAATCTTATTGAATGGATTTGGTCACATCTCAAATAACGATTAAAATATATCAACGAAAAAGATGTTAGTGATTGCAGATCCTGGAGAAGGAATTGTAAAACTTACCACGGATGAGTTTTTTGGAGAAGTGCATGATGAGGGAAAATCTCCGAAATATCAGTGGAGCGGTATCCTTATCATTCTTGTTAAGAATGAGACATTTGAGAAAAAGGATGAGACAAAAGGAATTTTCTCCAGATTTTTTCAGCTGCTCATGCCACAGAAGAAACTTATATTTCAGATTTTTTTAGCATGATAGCAAACTTATAGAAATATAAGGACGCAAAGTTAGAAATCTAAGGCATATAAGCATAGATAGTTCGGTTGCAATGATACATAATGGTTTGTTGTGACTTTTTTGCGGGTTGCAGAAGGAGTAATATGTTAGAAATTAAAGAAAATCAGGAATTGAATGTAACTAATGTCCTTAGTTACAGAGGAAAAATAAAACAAGCAGAACTTGAGAATATAGGAAAGGAAATGGAAAGTTATATTCAGAATGCAGGTGCAAAGCGATTAGGTAATCCGATTACTGCTACTTATGCAGTTGAAGGTAATGAGCTTGATATCGAATTACTTATGCCGATAGATAAGAGCATTGACTCAACAGATAAATTTGCATTTAAAAATTACATTAAAATAATAAATGCTGTGGTTGCATCCTATAAGGGTCGTCCGATAGGATTGCAAGAGGCGTGTAATCAGCTAAATCAGTACATAATGGAACATAAGTTACAGCCAATAACAGTAGGTTATAATGTTACAAAGAAAACGGATATGTTGAATCCGGAAAACACAGAGATAGATGTATATGTGGGAATCAGCCCAAACATCTTATAAGTTACGTTATAAAATAGTTTTGCTTTAAGCAGACCGTTTTATATAAAAAGAGGACTCTGATAAATTTGCGCAACCATCAGAGTCCAAAAGCACAAGCACTTTTAAGAAAAGTACTCGAGTAAAGCATATCACTTTTCTTAATAGGTGTAAACAAAATTTATTAAAGAAAAGGAGATTTAAAACAATGGAATTGGTATTAAACAATGGATTCTGTAATCTCAGCATGGATGAGATGAATCTAGTAAATGCTGGAGGGTGGAGAGAGTTTGGATATGCATTGGGAGGAACATTGCTAATTGCAGGTGCACCAATTGTGGCTGCGGCACCTGGGGGCGGATGGATCGCAGCAGGTGGAATGCTTGGCACCGGAATAACAATGCTTGGTAGCTGCAAATAATAAATTATGATAAGGAGAAAAAAATGGAACAATTATTAGAAGAAGAACTATTTTTAGTAGATGGAGGTAAGAACTGGTGGTACATTGTAGGAGGTAGCATTACGACAGTCGCAGGGGTTGCAGGAGTTATTGTATCTCCCGGATTAGGTGGAAAGTTAACTAGTGGAGCTGCTGCCGTTTCTGGCATTGCTACTGTAGTTGATGGGTGGACCGCTAAATAATTAAAAAATATATATTTTGGGGAGAGGGAGTAAAACTTTGAAGATTTGTATTCACAGGCAAATATCTGAAAAATAGTATTGCGAAATATTCTTCAAATTGAAATAGTACAAGGGAATATTATTATTGTGCGTTTTTAAACTCAATTAATAATATTGAGGTAAACAGGACTTATGTTGATTTTGATGATATTTTAGAACTGAGAACATTTTCAATACTTCCTTTCCTTTAAATTAAGTGATGGTAATTGTAAGGTTGCAGAATGGAGATTAGTATGCAGATAGGTAAAATTTATAAAACAAATATATTGTTTGCTGTAATTTATTTTATTACAGTTTTATTGTCAACACTGCTAGTAAGCTTATTGGGAGAGATTAATTTAAATAATCTTATGCTAAGGACAGTATTATGTTTTTTCTTCTCAATCTTAATGCTGTTTATAAGTATTGAAAATTACAAAAATGGAAAACAATTTGTTAATAAAAAAATAAAATCAAAAATAGTTAAAGTTGCAATAGTTTTTTATTATCTTTATATTTTCGCTTCTTGTATTCTATATATTTATGAGTCAATAGCGCAGTACAAGGCAAATGGGCATATACTATGGTTACAGGTGCTACAATAATGTTAAATGTAATAAATCAATCAATTAAACATATATGTGTTAGGGAAATATAAGATTAAAAAGCAAATTAATGGATGGCGTAAGATAGATATGAAATATTACTGTATAAAACAACATGATATAACCGACTGTGGAGCTGCATGCCTTGCAACCATCTGTAGACAGAATGGATATAAAATAGGTATCAGCAAAATACGTGAAGTTGCCGGTACGGACAAGCAGGGAACAAATGCATACGGTGTTATAAAAGCAGCCGAGCAACTTGGATTTAGCGCCAAAGGAGTAAAGGGAGATAAAAAAGCATTTTTCTCGGAGTTTCCATTACCATGTATAGCACATGTTATCGTAGATGGAGCATTACTGCATTATGTTGTTATTCATAAAATAACGAAAAAGACGGTTGTGATTGCAGATCCGGGAGAAGGTATTGTAAAACTTACCCCAGAGGAGTTTTTTGGAGAAGTGCATGATGAGGGAAAACCTCCGAAATATCAGTGGAGCGGTATCCTTATCCTTCTTGTAAAGAATGAGACATTTGAGAAAAAGGATGAGACAAAAGGAATTTTCTCCAGATTTTTTCATCTGCTCATGCCACAGAAGAAACTTATATTTCAGATCTTTTTAGCATCTCTTATATATACCGTGCTTGGAATATTGGCAGCATTCTATTTTCAGATATTAATAGACAGTGTTCTTCCGGATGGATTGAAGAAAACGCTCATGACTTTATCAATAGGAGTGATACTTCTCAATCTTTTCAGGGTAATCCTTAATGCATTCAGGTCACATTTACTTTTGTATCTTAGTCAGAAACTGGATATTGCGTTATTATTGGGATATTACAGGCATGTAATGGAACTTCCGATGAACTTTTTCGGAACAAGGAAGGTCGGAGAGATTATCTCCAGGTTTAATGATGCAGGAAAGGTAAGGGATGCCATATCGGGAGCAACACTTACCATAATGATAGATACACTTATGGCTGTTGCCGGAGCAATTATTTTATACATACAGAATTCAAAATTATTTTTTATCACGATCATAATGATCGTACTGTACGCAGTAATCGTACTTGGATTTAATAAATGGTATGAAAAACTTAATCGAAAAGAAATGGAAGATAATGCCCAGCTTACGTCTTATATGGTCGAGTCTCTTAATGGAATACAGACTGTAAAGGCTTATAATGCGGAGAGAAAAGTAAACAGGGAAACAGAGATAAAATTTGTAAAACTGTTAAGAAGTGTATTCAATCTCACATGGGCTAACAATATACAAGTGTCACTGAAAACTTTCGTAGAACTCATAGGTGGTGTAGTTATCCTGTGGGCAGGCGGTGTCAGTGTTATAAACGGAGACATGACAATAGGTGCACTTATTACATTTAATTCACTGCTGGCATATTTCCTTGATCCTGTAAAAAATCTGGTGGATCTGCAGCCGCAGATGCAGACTGCAGTCGTAGCGGCAGACAGACTGGGGGAAATACTTGATCTTGAAGCTGAAAAGCAGGAAAATGAACAAAGAAAAATGGCACCCGAAAGTCTTGCCGGGGATATAAAATTCGAACATGTGAATTTCAGATACGGAACAAGGCAAAGGGTACTTGAGGATATAGATTTTACAATAAAAAAGGGCGAAAAAATTGCCTTTGTTGGAGAAAGCGGTTCAGGAAAAACAACATTATCGAAACTGCTTTTGCACTTATATCAGGCAGAGTCAGGTAATATTCTGATAAATGATAATAATATAGAAGATATACAGATAGAGACACTTAGAGACAAAATCGCATATATACCACAGGAAACATTTTTGTTTAGTGGTTCAATATTTGAAAATCTTACACTGGGACTGGATGATGCAACGATGGATGACATCATCGAGGCATCAAAAAAGGCGCAGGCACATGAATTTATTAATAAACTGCCACTCAGATATGAGACAAGACTGGAGGAAAACGGAGCAAACCTGTCGGGCGGTCAAAGGCAAAGGCTGGCTATAGCAAGAGCCATGCTTAAAAAACCGGATATATTGATATTGGATGAGGCTACGAGTAATCTTGATGCAATAACGGAAAGGGCACTTGACAAGACAATAAGTGAATTTTCAAAAGATGTTACAACTATCTTTATAGCACACAGACTCAGCACCATAAAAAATTGCGATAAGATATATGTGCTGGAAGATGGAAAGATTATAGAAAGTGGTGATCATGCATCATTGACAGCACTGGGTGGAAAATATGCGCAGCTTGTTAAACAACAGTCGCTTGATACTGTGGATGTTAAAGCAACCGCATAACTTCGATTATGAAAAGAGGAAAATTATGAAACCTATAATTGTGGATTTAAAGGATATAAGTGACAGTACGGAAGTATATGATTCTAAGCCAAACAGATTTGTGCCGTACACCATATATATAATATGTGCAATTCTGGCAATAGCCCTGATCTGGATGTATCTTTTCAGGATGGATATAGTAGTAAAAGCTGATAGTGTCTTTAGAGGTGACGATGACAGTACGGCAGTAAGCTGTGCAGTTACAGGAAAGATAACTAAAATGTCGGTAAAGGACGGACAGTATGTGAGTGAGGGGGACGAACTGTATGAGATAGATATTGAAAACCTTGGAAGTACTATCGAAGATTATAAGAGTAAACTTGATAGTGTGCAGCGGCGTCTTGACATGCTAAATGCATATCAGAAGAGTCTTGACGGAGATAATTCTGAATTTGATGCAATGTCTGATAACCAGTATTATTCAGAATTTAAAGACAGGAAAGAATTATTAAATACTTCAATTGATGCAGGAAAGGAAAAGGATAAAACTGGGGAGGTATACGATGAAAATATTACAGTTATCAATGATTCTATTGATAAATATAATGAAAAAATTAATAAACTTAACAATGTAAAGCAATGTATCGTATCTCGTAATAACACATTCGATCAAAACGATACATATTACTATTCAATAGTAAAAAGTTATATTTCATCATATGATTATACAGCACTTCAATATGACAATAAAAAGGATGAAACCACAATGGATTCATCACAACTGGCAGAGGTGGATACAGAAAAAAATCAGGCATTGTCTAATCTTGAGTCTAATGAGATTTCAACAATAGAACAGCAGATAGAAACTGCAAATGAACAGATAGAAAGCCTTAAATCTAATATATCCTCTGTAGAACTTCAAAAGAAGCAGACAGAAAATTCTAATAATACAGATGAGTCAGATATAAAGATTCTTACGGAAAAAGGAAATGTGTCGGCTGAAATTCTTACTTATGAGGATAAGAAGCAGGAGTATGAGGCTTATTTAAAAGATTATGATATAAAAAATAATAACTGTACCATAAAGGCAGGAACATCAGGGTATTTTTACACAAATAATGAAATCTCAAATGGAACATATATACAGGAAGGCGATTCCATAGGACAGATATATCCAAAGGAGCAGTCAGGTTATTATGCACAGGTGTATGTGGAAAATTCTGACATAGCAAAAATAAAACCGGATCAGGAAGTAAAATTTGAAATGGCTTCATATCCGTCAAGTGAATATGGATATTTTACAGGAACAGTAAAAGAAATTGCAAAAGATGTGACTGTAGACCAGAATACTGGTAATGCATATTACGTTGTAAAAGTAGAATGTAAAAATATGGAGATAAAGAATAAGGATGGAGAAAAAGGAAATCTGAAAAGTGGAATGGCTGCACAGGCAAAAATTGTTGTTGATGATGACAGTGTGCTGCATTTTGTGTTGGACAAGATAAATTTGGTGGATTAGTAAAATAAATAAGGTATATTCTGGGATTTCCGGTTTATATATAAATCCTATAAGCGCGCATAGGAAAAACAGTATTTTATAAGTAGTAGGAAGGAAAAAGAAAAATGAATGCTTTTGAGAAAATTTCAAATGAAGAAATGATGTGTATTGATGGAGGCTTTAATCCAGGGGTAATATTACCAGGTGTAGCAGCTGTATGGGTTTGCTATGAAATTGGTTATGCTGTGGGAAAGGCATTTGTACATGCCACATCAAGGTAAAATAGGAAGGAGTATAGAAATGAATAATGAATTTATGGTTATGGATGAAGAAGAACTTTTAGATGTTGACGGTGGTGCTGTTTGGCTTGTTGTTGGTGGTGTACTTGTGTGTCTTGGATGTTTTGCACTCGGAGCATATAACGGTTATAAAGATACTAAGGATCAGAAAAAATAAAAATCTAAGAGGTGTATTACATGCAAAAAATTATTAGTTGGTATATGGAACATAAAACTTATGGAAATATATTAATTATAGGGATAATTGGACTTATGCTATACAATATAGGATATGGAGTAGGTACAGCTATTTATAGAATTTTTGGTTGATTAGTAATTGTGTGGTGATGCACAAAAGTAATGGCATCAAATTTTATGTTTGATGTCATTACAATCAAAGGATAATTATGAGGAATATACATGAACAATAAAACTGGTGTATTTTTTATATATTTGAATTTGCAGCATATTTGGCTATAGCAATATATTTCGTTTCTACAAATAGCATATGTTTATTGAAAATTACAGTTTATAATGTTACGGTTATGGTGTAGCGGTAAACATAGTGATTAGTAGAGAAAGGCGATTAATATGGGAAAAGCAGAAAATAATTTTGAGAACAAATGGCTTGAAGAAAGAGAAGATGGATTTTTTTATACTATGAAAAGATTAAGTTTAAAAGATACTCAAGAAATAAATGCAGGAGCGACATATTCTGCAAAATGTAATTATTGTGGTAAAATATTTAAAGCAACGTACTGGCCATTTTTAATAAGTAAAGCCAGTGCTAAGGTGGCATGTGAGGGAAAATTACATAATCATATAATTAATTCACATTATGGAAATTTATAGTAAGGATTCTATGGGAATGTTCAATGAAAAGAAACATATCAATATCTTATCGGACAATTTGTGCAGGGATTTTTGTAATCATAAGTATTATAATACTTGCGATAAATGGAATTTCATTATTCAAATATGATAATGCCACGGATTATGAAAAGTCAGCTTTGCGTCCGGGCGAGTATGTCAAGTTCCAATTAATGGATTATCTGTCCAAACCGCTTGATAAATACAATTCAGACGTTTCTTCAGGACAGTGTGAGGTAGAGGTGACATTTTTCGGAGATTACTATGTATACAATATTCCATACATGGATAATACTTATGTGAGAGTAAAGGTATACGATAAGAATCTGGAAGAACAGATAGAGGGAAAGGTTGATTTAATTGGTAAAGTGTTGCCAGAAAAAGATGTTTCTATGGAATGGTATGAACAGGTGCCGGATTTTTCACTTAGCAGCTTGAAAAAGGGCATATGTATACAGGAAGTAGATTGCAAAAAGTATCAAAATATGCTTTGGCTTGGTGGAATTATGTTGTGTGTAAGTGTGGCTGTCCTGTTACACGATTATAGAGTGAATCGGGCCACTATTATTACGTAAGAGGGAAGGATTGCACATACAAATCTGCCTGATTATGATTTGGCGTATACTTTAGAGTATAATCTTCGAAAGTATAAGGAACTGGAGAAAATACAGATTCAGAACAGAAAGAAGATATTTTGGATAGTTTTGTTTGAACTGACAGGAGTATGGTTCTGCATAAATTTTTATTATTGGGAAATAAAAGTTATAGGTGTGGTGTTTATTCTTTGCGGGCTGAAAATAGGATGGAATATTTTTATTAATTCGGACTTGAGCGTGGCAGTAAGGTTATCAGAGTTGTTTGGTCTAGACACGGTTTCACAGAGAAAAGAGCATTTGTTATCATACATACATGAGCTGGAAAAGAGAGTATCAAGATAAGAAAGATATCGATACAGCGGAACATATAATTTTCTTGTAAGGCAAATTCCTATTATTATCATAATGCTTATTGTGGCAATTGTCATATTGCACAGAAATAACAGCAACAAATAGTTGGAATTGTACGAGGAGAATAATCTAAAAATGAAAAAAATTAGCCGAATAAGTGGAGCTTTGCTTATATCTATGTTGTTTTCAAGCATATTGAGCGGTGTAGTATTAGTTATTATGGGAACTTTAAATTTACCACTAGATATGCAATCAATTAAGGTTATCTGTGGTAGCATCGCCAGCGTGGGATATTTTTATTTTTTCAGACTTTTTACTAAAGAAATCGGGAAAATCAATATAAATGAAATATCGTTAAATAAAAAATTCTCGGTTTGGGATGGCATCGGATATCTGCTCGTTTTATTGGGTGGCACAACAATATTGTCAGGAATTACGGATATTATACTTGAGTTTATTAAGCGATATCTGGTTCATACAGAAAATGTGGGTGTTGTTGAAAATTATATAGGAAATGTACCGGCATGGATACTCCTTGTATGTGTTGTAATCAATTCGCCTGTATTTGAAGAACTATTATTCAGAAAGGTGCTGTTGGAAGAATTGCTTCCATATGGCAAGGTTACAGCAATTTTAATAAGTAGTATGCTTTTTGGTATGTTACATGCAAATCTGGAACAGTTTTTATATACCATTTTTATGGGAATAGTGTGTGCGAATATTGTACTTATTACAGGTAAAGTAAGGTATGCGATTTATCTGCATATGGCATTTAATTTATTTGGAGCGATAATATCGGTTTATATACCGAGCGGGAGATATACAATTTTAACAGAAATTATATTTGTAATAAGTGCTGCCATAATAGTGATACTTAAAGCCAAAACAATGTTTATTATTAAAGATGAAGCCAATGTTAATAAATTCAACTTAAAAAAGGAATTTTGTGGAATTGGTTTTATTATGTTTATGGTTTATTGGATTATTAGTTGTGTGGGGCGATAGCATATTAAAATTAAATCAGATATAAATTGGATATGGTATTTCAAAAGGAAAACTTTCTGGCGGAACATTATATCGAGGCTATGTAGCTGGTGCCCTTACAGGAGGTGTTATTGGTGCATATATGCCAATATAAAAAATGATATGATGTTGTTGTTCAAGACATTATGATATCGATTATGTCTCTTGTCATGAACAACAATGTCTTTAATAAAAGTAAGGAAATGGAGCGGAATTATGAATAAAAAGTATTTTATACATTTTACATGGATTGTTACTTTAATTATGCTTATATTTACAGGATTGTGTCTGGTAGATGGAGTATCAATATTTGTTCCTTTTTTCACATATATTGCAGCTATGATATTGTATGTCCTTCCACTGTCTTTGTATAGAGTTGGAAAATAAATCCGGTAAAATTAAGCAAATTGAACAAATTATAACCCAAAAGATGAAGCGAGAGATAATAATTGGATAATAATTGATAATGTCACTGAAAAAAAGTATTGTAAAAAGAACAAGTATGATAGATGGCTAACCAATGATATTATATTGAAAATTAGAAAAGATAAATTATATATATATGTACCTAAAATATACGAAAGATATTTTTACAATAATTAGTAAAAAAAGCAGAAACAGAGGAACAATAAAAGGATGAAATACTATTGTATAAAACAGCACGATATAACCGACTGTGGAGCAGCGTGTCTTGCAACAATCTGCAGACATAACGGATATAAAATTGGGATAAGTAAAATGCGTGAAGTTGCAGGAACAGGAGCAGGCTTAGGTATTTAGCAACAAGATAATTTTATAAAAAAAGACGAGGTAAAATATGGAAAGAATATTGTTATTTTGTGGTGTATGGATAATTATTGTGCCTATATTGTTTCAAAATAGTTATTTCGAAGAACATAAAAAATATACATTATCTATGCAAATTATTGGATTTTTTGCATTTTTGATGGGAATATTACATTTCTTTAATATTGTGAAAAAGGGACATTATTTAGATGTTGTTCTGTTCTGTGTCCTATTTGTATGGGTGGGGAAATTATCATATGATAAAATAAAAAATGAAAACGCAAAAATCATTAGAACTGCATGCTGCATCAGTATTACTTTGGAAATTTTATCGTTAGTCATTGTGGTGCAAGATATAAGAGAGGTTGCTTCAGCAATAGTTATTCTTACGTGTTCATTGATAGCTCTTTCTGTATTTCAAAAAAGAAACATTGCAGAATAAAAGTCAATGAAAGCAGAAATGGTAATGAAAAAAGAAAACAATAAATGGTATATTGCTGGATAATCTTTCCGGCCTGGTACTTGATAGGAAAAAAATATATCATATTGCCTGTTATACAATCGGTATTTGAAGCAATGAGTTATTCGGATGCGTATCTGATAACAAACTATTTATGGAATCTTATAGCTATAGTTATTTTATTCAGCCTTTATGGAACAGGGATTTTAAGAGATATAAAACAGATAAGACAGTATGATATCAAATCAATAGCTTCGGGATATATCAAATCATTTGCTGTAATAGTATTGTTTACAATATTAGGTGGTATTATGAAGTTTATTTTGTCATCCGGAAATAATGAGCAAAGCATAAATGAAATTACGCTCAGAATGACAATGAAAGAACATTATTGGGCTATTATGATTCTTTCTGCATTTATAGGACCCATATTAGAAGAACTGATTTTTAGATGGTTTATATTCAGCTCTATCAAAAAAGTCTGATAATTAAAGTGATTGTATCATCAGTACTATTTGGATTAATGCATTTTATACCATCTATAGGGGCAATAAGTTTAAATGAGCTTTGTCTGCAATCAATACAATATGTATTAGCCGGAATCGCGTTTTGTCTGGTTTATATAAAAAGAGGAAATGTTGTTTTTGGGATAGCAGCTCATATGAGCATCAATTTGATGCATAATTTAATGTATTTGGTTAATAAATGGGGTTAAAAAGTGTGTAAAAGACCATAAAAGACTATAAATGATGTCTGTATAAATTTAGTAAAAAATGAGGAGTACAAAGAGATGAAAAAAGAAAACAATTATATATCCACTGATATGAATCATAAAAAGCTAATAGTTGGAGTCGTAATAATTCATGTTTGTTTTATGCTCATAGGAGCTAGTGGTATTATTTCTACTTTAAAAGAAAAAAATATATTTTATGGGCTGCTGATAAATATGATTTATCAGTTGACTTTGATTATCATGATTGGAGTGGCAATGAAGCAATATTTGATCACTTCATTTAAAAAATTCAAAGCTGACCGAATTTCTGTAAATATAAAAAGAGTTTTGGCAGGTGTGGGAATTGCATTCTTGTTAAGCTGCATCGCTGGAATCATTGAAATGACAGTGTGTTCAAATACATCGGTTTCGGCAAATCAGTCAAACGTTAGTAGATATTTTGTGGATTATCCTATTTTGGCTGTTATCATGAGTGTAATTATGGGACCTTTTACCGAAGAGATAATTTATAGAGGTATATTGTTTCGGTTTTTCAGCAAATATGGAGAACTGTGTGCAGTATTGGTGACAGGATTTTTGTTTGGAACAATGCATATGCTTTCTTCATTTGGAAACACAAATATACTACTATTTTTGTGTCAATGGTTAGACTATTTTTTGTCAGGAATACTTTTAGGATTTATTTATAAAAAATACAAAATATCTGGACAAATATTTCAATACACGGCACTTGGAATCTGATTGGTGCTGTAATGATATTAACAAAAATAATGTTAGCAAAATAATATGAACTATATAATAATTTTTTTGATTTCAATGATACCATTGGCAGAACTAAGAGTTGCGATACCAACAGGAATTGCTATGGGAGTGTCGGTTTTACCGGCTTATGCCATATGCATATTGGGAAATTTACTTCCAATGCCGTTTGTTTACCTTTTTTCGCATAGACTGCTTGAATGGGGAAAAAATAAGAAAGTAATAGGAAAATTTTTTAGATTTTGTATAGAAAAAGGCAAGAGTGCCGGACGAAAATTGCAAGATACCGCAGGAAGGGGATTGTTTATTGCGCTTGTACTCTTTATAGGTATTCCGATTCCCGGAACAGGTGCGTGGACTGGAATACTTGCAGCCAGTATATTGAGAATGGATTTTAAGAAGAGCATTATGGCATTTTTATGCGGTATAATGCTTGCTGGTGTCATTATGGCAATATCTAGTATTGGAGTCTTAAATTTATTAGATATAAATTAACCATAACAGTAGTTTGGGTCAAATGGCACCGAAATCATGCCAAATATAAAAGTAAGGAAATGGAGCGGAATTAGTTTGTATAGAGTTGGAAAATGAATCCGGTAAAATTAAGCAAATTGAACAAATTATAACCCAAAAGATGAAGCGAGAGATAATAATTGATAATGTAACTGAAAAAAAGTATTGTAAAAAGAGCAAGTATGATAGATGGCTAACTAATGATATTATATTGAAAATTAGCAAAGATAAATTATATTTATATGTACCTAAAATATACGATTACAATAATTAGTAAAAAGGGCAGAAACAGAGGAACAATAAAAGGATGAAATTTGATAAAACAATATTGAATAAAGTGATAATATTACCACTTGGTCTGGTAATATTATTCATTGTATACAGGACATTGGTCTTTTCTGTGATAATGAATTGTATACCGATCATGCAGGAACACTATATTATCGCGGAAACGATAAGAAATTGCATTGATATAATGACAATTGTAGTGCTTATGTTTATTTTTAAGGTAAAGACAGGCAGGGGTGGTGTAAAAGGATACTTGAAAGGTGTCGGGATTTATGGCTTGCCGGTGCTGATGTTTACTCTTTTTGAGATTGGAAATTCTACGCTTTGGATATTTGGTGGACATGAAGGACTGTATGGAAGCGGATTGATAGGATATATTGTAGTAAATGTGCTTTTATATATAACGGTTGGAATAGAGGAAGAATTGATGTTTCGATCGGTTGTTACTGAGTGTGTGCTTAGGAAGAATAGCAATATAATAGTATTTGCCAGTGTGTATTCGGGATTGTTGTTTGGTTTGGCACATATCACGAATTTTATATTTGATGCGGATATGACAATGTTTAATAAATGGTGCACAATGATTATGGCTTGTGTCTTTGGTTTTACATTGGAGGTCATTTTTCTTAGGACTAAAAGTATTGGTGTCGTTATTACATTGCACTTTTTATGGGATTTCGCGGATTTTATGAATCACATGATGATAGTGGAACGTTACAGATATGGTGGTTCGTACAATGCGCTTGCATTGCAGATACCTGTTCTGATAGTGATGCTTGTTATTGCGGTTTTTGTATGTATAAATAAGAGTGCATGGGAATGCAAACAGTGCTTTTAACAGATGGGGTTACAAAGCGTGTAAAAGATATCTATATAAATTTGGCAAAAATGAAAGGAGTACAAAGAAATGAAAAAATGTATTTTAGTATGGCAGGTGCCGGTAATAGAAGGAGAGCCGTATAATCCGGTGGAATATGCTGTCCATGTGAGAAAAGCAAAAAAGTTTGCGGAAGCATTGAACCGGTATTTTGCGGAAAAAAATATGGACTACAATTGCGTGCTGGACAAATCAGCCTGCAGCCTCGATGAGATATTTTCTCCACAATATCAGGCAGTGCTGTTTGCACCAGAGGCTAAAACAAGACAGTGGCTCTATAAAAAAGAAGTGCAGAATGAGACCGTGAAAAAGTATTATCTGGAATACATGGAGTACAATAGTGCGCAGATAGAAAAGGTGGCTGAATTTCTGAGCGAATAAACCGGAAATAACGCATTTAAGAAATGAAACAACAAACATTTTGTGCTTTCGTTAAAAACTTGATATAAACATTTCTGTTTTTCGTTAAAAAATAGGCGAAAACATTTTGCATTTTCGTGAAAAGTGGTAGAATTGAGGTGGAAATATGCTATAATACTACCAAGTAAAATGAAATGAGGAATGCTGAATGATTTTTAAAAGAAAAGTTTATGCCAAATTGATTGAGTGGAAAGCATTGGCAGCAGGAACATCGGCAGTATTGCTTGAAGGGGCTAGACGTATCGGGAAAAGTACCATTGTAGAGGAGTTTGCAAAAAAGGAATATGATGACTATATGATTCTTGATTTTGCAAGAGAAAACCAGGATGTAAAAAATAATTTTGTCGAGAACATGAATGATCTGGATACTTTTTTCAGAAACTTATTTCTTCTGAAAGGAAAAAGTTTAAAAGGGAAGAACTGCGTGATTATTTTCGATGAGGTACAGTTGTTTCCGCAGGCACGGCAGGCGATAAAATATCTTGTCGCTGATGGTCGATATGAATATATTGAGACAGGCTCGCTAATCTCAATCCGGAAAAATGTAAAGGATATACTGATTCCTTCGGAAGAGTACCGGATTAAGATGTATCCGATGGATTTTGAAGAATATTTATGGGCAATCAATGATGAGGTTACAATTCCTACGATCAGAGAAGCTTTTGAAAAAAGAAAGCCACTTGGAGATGCGATTCACCGGAGAATTATGAAAAGCTTTCGTACCTATATGGTTGTAGGTGGGATGCCGCAGGCAGTAGATGCTTATGTTTCAGGGAAAAGTTATGAACAAATTGATTTTGTTAAACGGAATATTCTGAGCCTTTACGAAGAGGATCTGGCAAAATACGATACAGAAAACAGGGAAAAAGCGTCAGTTATTTATCGAACAATACCAGAGCAGCTAGAGAATAAAAATTCACATTTCAAACTTTCTATGGTAGATAAAAATGCGCGTTATCAGAATTATATGGATGCGGTCAGCTTTATTTCTGAAGCAATGATAGGAAATGAGTGTATCAATGTGACAAAACCGGAGGTTGCACTGGAGCTGTTTGCGGACAGAAGCAATTTCAAATTATATATGGGTGATACCGGACTATTGGTTACACAGATTATGAAGAACCGGGACAGTACAGATGAAGATTTATATAAGGCTCTGATTATAGACAATCTGGGAATTAATCAGGGAATGATTGTTGAAAATATTGTAGCACAGATGCTCAGAGCAGCTGGACATGAGTTGTATTTTCATGAATATTTGTACGTGCCGGAGGGAACGACCAGAGAAAAGAAATATGAAATTGATTTTATGATTGTGAAGAAAAAGAAGATATGTCCGATTGAAGTAAAATCTTCAAACTATATGTCGCACAAATCATTTGACTATCTGCTTCAGAAATATCAGTTAAAGTGTGAGCACAGATTCATTATTTATACGAAGGATTTAAAATATCAGGACGGAATTATGTATATACCAATTTATATGACTATGTTACTGTAAGACGATTAGTCGGAATGAACTCATGTTTTTTCATTTTGTCAAGTACAAGCTTGATACCATTAAATTGAAAACAAAATTGTTTGCAGGCAGCAAAAGGGGGACTCTTTTTGCTGCCTTTTTGCGGGCTGTTTCGTATATAGCGATTCAGGGTGAAATTCCAATGATTAATAGTTTCAATCTATTTGGAAGAGAAGCAGATACTTCTTTTGGGTGGAATCTGATTCTTGTAAATGACGATTATCGTATTCCTCGTAATTATGAGGTAGAACTCACAGAATTATCAAATGGAGAAAAAGTGGATTCGAGAATTTATCCTCAGCTTCAGCAGATGTTCGATGATGCCAGAACTGAGGGACTTGAATTATTTGTAAGGGAAGGGTACAGGACAACTCAGGATCAGAAAAATATTATGAATGAGAGAATTCAAAAGTATCAGGATGAAGGCTATTCACGTTGGGAGGCAAAAGAACGTGCGGAGGAATATATCGAGTCACTGAGGTGAAAATTATAAAAAATTAAATGAATATTAATTTTTCACTAACTTTTTATCACCTTAAGTTGTCTTATTATTATAGAGGACAAGAGAGGTGATATGAGATGATTGCTGATTTTTTATTAGTTCAGAAAATCAGAAACGGTGACAATCAAGCGGGTAATCAGTTGGTTGAAAAGTATTATTCTTCTATCTATCAATATTGTTATTTACATACTCATAATCAGGAATATGCGGAAGATATGGTACAGGAAACTTTTGAGAGATTCTTCGGAGCACTAATAAGCGGGGCAGAGATCAAGAAGGCAAAGAGCTATTTGTATAACATAGCAGGGAATATTATAAAGAATAATTACAAGAAAAAGAAGGAAATAATGACAGACCAGTTGCCGGATATAGAAGATGAGAATCCGAAAAACATAGAAATCCGGATTGATATAGAGAGGGCTCTGGAGCAGCTCCCGGAAGAAATAAAAGAGATTGTAATCCTGTTTTTCTTTCAGGATTAAAACAAAAGGAAATTGCTGATTTATTAAATATAAAATTGTCGCTTGTAAAATATCGTGTTTCAAAGGCAAAAGAATTGCTGGCAAAACAGTTGGAGGTGGAAAAATTATGAAGCAATATCAGAGAAAAATCGAGGAGTATAAATCCTTGATACAGAAGGAATATATACGGGAAACGGCTGTTGACACAGTAAAAGAGCGGTGTTCAGACATTATGAACAGACAGGATAACAGACGAGCATCATATTTTGAATTTTTATTTGAGCAGTTCAAATTTATCAAAAAGAGATGGTGGGTTCTGCAGGGAGGAATCTTAGTTCTGCTTTGGATACTGCTTGTGGACTCGGATGTGGGAGCAAATACAGAGAGAACACTGGGGGCTATGTCAGTGATGTTTTCGGTAATGATAATACCGGAAATTTGGAAGAATCGGAGCTTTTCAGCAGTGGAAATTGAAAAAACAGCATTCTATTCACTGCGCCAGATCTGTGCTGCAAGGATATTGCTGTTTGCAGTGGTGGATTTACTTATGACTACCTTTTTTTTCGGTGTTTCAGTTTATACATTACAGATTTCGGCATACCGACTCATCATAGATTTCTTAGTGCCGTTTAATGTTTCCTGTTGTATCTGCTTCCGGTTATTGTACAGCAAATGGAATGATATGGAGTATATTGCTGTTTTCCTATGTATAGCATGTATACTTATCTGGACACTGATTGTATCGACAGATTCTATTTATCAGAGGATTTCGATGCCAATCTGGGGGAGCTTGTTGATCATATCGTTTGGTTATCTTATTTTTTGTGTTCACAAATCGCAATGTAACTGTGAAATAAACTGGGAGGTGAAGTCGAGTGGAACTGCAATTTAAAAATGTAACAAAAGAGTATGGGAATGTACACGCAGTAGAACATGTAACACATTCTATGGGGAAAGGTGTATATGGATTATTGGGAGTAAATGGAGCGGGAAAAACCACTTTAATGCGGATGATATGTACAGCGATAACCCCAACAAGCGGAGAAATCTTGTGGAATGGAAAGGATATCTTTAGTCTGGGGGCATCTTATAGGGAAATACTCGGTTATTTGCCGCAGAGTTATGGGTTTTATCCTGATCTTTCGGTGTATGACTACATGCTGTATATTGCATCTATCAAAGGAATCAGGCCCATCATGGCAAAGAAAAGGGCATTAAAACTGTTGGAGCAGGTCGGAATGGCTGAAAAGAGGAAAAGAAAGATGCGGACTTTATCAGGGGGCATGATCCGGAGGGTCGGAATTGCCCAGGCGATGTTGAATGATCCGCGGATACTTGTGTTGGATGAACCGACAGCAGGTCTTGACCCGAATGAGAGAATCAGGTTCCGTAATCTGATCAGTGAATTGTCGGAAGATCGTCTTGTACTGTTGTCTACGCATATTGTGTCAGATGTTGAATATGTGGCAAATGAGATTATATTAATGAAAGAAGGAAAATTTTTCTATACAGGGACCTCAGATGAGATCATTTTGTCTATGGATATGTTCGTGTGGAATTGCATTATTCCTAAAAGTGAGTTGAACAATTATATGAAAAAATATCTGATTGGAAATGTAAGAACAGTTTCTGATGGAGTAGAGTTGAGAGTCCTTTCAAAGATGCCACCGACCGGAAATGCAGTACAGGTGGAGGCAACATTAGAGGATGCATTTCTTCTGTATTTTGGAGAAAAGGCAGGTGATAAAGATGATGTTCAAATATGAACTGAAAAAGATTTTTTCAAAGAGGATGAATAAGGTTCTGCTTGCGGCAGTACTTGTGATGACGGTTATTTATTCAGGTATGGCAATCGGGAGTATGAGCTATACGGATGCAGACGGACAGAGCCACACAGGTATTGACGCGGGACGGCTTCTGGCTGAAGATGTCAATCAATGGAAAGGGAAACTTACAACGGAGAAAATTTCCGAAGTGATAAATGATTACAAGACATTATCGGCTAAGTATCAAGATGAGATACCCAATACAGAATATGGTAAAACAGTACAGTCATATTACGATATTTATAGTTTTGTAATTGGCGTATTGACTCCGGATTCAGAATGGAATGAAGGTGCAGTGTATCAGCTCTCAGATGAACAATTACAGGACATCTATACAATCTATCAAGATAATATGAAGAAAATGGCAGAAGAGTACGGAACCACACCTGAAAAGAGAAGTTATCTGGAAAACGTTTATAAAAAGATAGAAATACCTTTTACGTTCGAAGCAAAAGGTTCCTGGCTACGATGACAATGTACGCACAAACTTATGTACTATTAATGGCAGTGATCATAGGTTTTTTGGTAGCCGGTATATTTTCCGGAGAGTTCCGCCCCGGAACAGAGGATGTTTTTTTTGCTACAAAGTACGGGAGATCGAAGGCAATAAAAAACAAGATTATTGCAGGAATCTTCGTGTCAACGGTTATCTATTGGATCGGAGTAGGGATATTGTCTCTTATCTCATTTGCAGTAATGGGAACGAGTGGATTTTTCACACTGTATCAGATTGATGATCCATATAGTATTTATGTTATGACATATGGAGAATATTATTTGCTGATACTTGTGGGCGGATATATTGCAACGATGTTTTGTGCTGCACTGACAATGCTGGTGACAGTTAAGATGCATACACCGAATCTGGCGGTTTGTATCCCGTTTTTCCTGCTTTGTATGATACCGTTTATCGCAAGAGTATTACCGGCATTTGATGCTTTTTTCAATTTGTTGCCGACTGTATTGACTAATATTCTTAATGTAGTGAGGTCGCCAATTCTTTTTCAGATTGGTCCGTTTGTATTTCGTCAGATTTCGTTCTTGATGTTCTTATACATCTTACTATTTATTGTACTGTTGCCTTTAATATATAGAGGTTATAGTCGATATGGGTTAAGGAAGAAATAGTATGACAAATGTCTGCTATCCTTTTAACTCAGTACGAAACACTTGCGGCTCACAACTGTGAAGGTACTGAACAGTTACATAAAATTATAATAAATAGCATATTATTATTGACATACTAATGATGATTACTTATGATAAAAATTGCTAAAAAAATGTCAAGGAAACATATAAACGTGAAAAAACAAAATCCAATAGCCCTGTTACCAATAGCAGTATTTCTCGTACTGTATCTGGGATTGGGAATACTTTTTGAATATGTAATGAAAATTCCGATGGGGTTTTATAATGTGCCCATCATAATAGCATTCCTCGTGGCAATACTGGTGGCATGTCTGCAGAATCGTAGTGTGAAATTCGACCAAAAGCTAGAGATAATGGCACAGGGACTGGCTGACAAAAATATCATAACAATGCTGCTCATTTTCCTTACCGCGGGAGCATTCGTGGGTGTAGTGGGTCGAAGCAGTGCGGAGAGCGTGGCATATTTCATGCTGTCACTGATACCGGCAAGGTTCGCGGTGATGGTGCTTTTTGTTGTGGCATGCTTTGTGTCTATTGCGATGGGGACATCGGTTGGAACCATAACACTGATTGTGCCGATAGCGGCAGCAGTATCGGATGCATCGGGCTTTGGTCTGCCGCTTTGTATAGGTCCGTAATGGGTGGCGCGATGTTCGGAGACAACCTTTCCTTTATATCAGATACGACCATTGCCGCATGTAACGGACAGGGTTGTCAGATGAAGGACAAATTCAGGGAGAATTTTTTTATTGCACTTCCGGCGGCAGTAATGACGCTGGTTGTTATAGCAATTTTGTCATTCAGGACAGATATCGCGGGCGCTGTATCGCAGGAATATCATCTGTTGCAGATAGTACCGTATATTCTCGTGCTGATCGGTGGAATTGCCGGAATAAATGTATTTGTAGTGCTTATAATAGGAATCATATCGGGAACGGTCATAATGCTCGCAACAGGAAATATAGCACCATACGATCTGCTTACCAATATGGGAAGTGGAGCGTCAGGCATGTTTGAAACCTGTATGGTTGCAGTGCTTGTGGCAGCCATGTGTGCGCTGATTCGTGAATATGGTGGCTTTGATGCCCTGCTTTCGGGTATTTACAGGACGTTCAGGGGCAAACGAGGTGGACTGCTCGGTATGGGACTTCTGGTAGGACTTATCGATATTGCCACTGCCAACAACACAGTTGCTATAGTTATGGCAAATCCGATAGCAAAGGAAATGGCTCAGAAATATGACATAACCCCACGTAAAACAGCGTCTATACTGGATACATTTTCGTGCATTTTTCAGGGGATGATACCATATGGAGCGCAGATGCTCGTGGCCATATCGGCAGTACACGAGCTGGGGCATGATGTGTCAGCCTTTAATATACTGCCGTATCTGTTTTATCCGATGTTTCTGCTGGTAAGCTCGCTGGTGGCGGTTTTTGTTGTTGAAAATGTGAGAAAATTTAATTGAAAATGAAGTTTAAAGCGAAAAAATAATGAGGTTATAAATGAAAATGCCGGATAGAAATATGATATTTCATCCGGCATTTATTATGTGAAATTTAGGCTGCATTTTGAAAGTCAATTACAGTTATTTCTGGTAGCATGGATTTTAGTTTTGATATAATGGACTCGATTTTTTGCATTGTGGAGCCATTAATAAACTCTTCACCACACTGTGAACATTTTTGGCATGGAACATTTTTTATAATAATATAACAGTTTTTATATGCAGTCATATAAGTTGTGGTACTTTTGACAGTATCACCTTTGCACAGGAAGCATTTCATAATATCAATTCTCCTTTCTTGTTTTTAAATCGGACTCCCATTTGTCTGAAGACGGGTAGTATGCGGTGATAATCCAGAGCTGTTCGTGATTGGAACCGACTACAACATGTAATGGACATTTTGTATTCAGATTTCCAAGTGTTAAGCAACTGGGATATGGATAGTCATTAGGGTATTCCTCAATTATTTCACCGGTCATGATACATGATATGACATCGTCAATGAGGATACCACGTTGCTCAAGTCTTTTTGACGCATGCAGTGTTAAATAAATATTGTCGGGAGTACACAAACCTCTAAGTTCATCAATTGTAAGACACATCTGTTATTCTCCTCATATGAATTAATTATAATTATAGTAGTATTTGGAGAGATTAGCAATGCTATTCTAAAAATTCACTAATTTACATTAATTAACCTTAATTAACTCCTTGACAATCATTTATGACAAGAAGCTCGATTATGTTATAAAGCTGCGTGAATATCCACATAATAAAAAGGGAAAACGTAGAACGATTATGGATATGTAGTGACAAAACATGAAAAGGTGGCTGAATTTCCGTGAAATAGTCACGAAATAAATACGATTAAACAGGTGGGAATAGGGGTGTTTTTGAAAAAAAGCATAAAAAATACTGCATACGTGTTATACTACATTATATAGATGTCGTATGAAATATGAACGATAAACACATAAATAAACACAGTATAGGAGAAGTAATCGCAATCACAAATATATTTTGTGAAATACAACAATTGCTTTCTCATAGGAAAAGGAGATAAAAATGCCGGAAAACAGTAGCTGTAGCAGCGCGGGAAGCTGCACAAAATCAAGCTGCGAGGGTTGTCCATCACATAATGGCGGACCACAGAGCTTCCTCGTAGAGCAGAATAAATTTTCAAACATCAAGCATGTAATAGGAGTTGTCAGCGGAAAGGGCGGAGTAGGAAAATCATTCGTCACATCCTCACTGGCGGTAAACATGGCAAAGAAGGGCTACAAGGTAGGTATCCTTGATGCCGATATCACAGGACCGTCAATACCAAAGATGTTTGGCGCACATGACCAGATACTCGGAGACGAAAACGGCCTGATGCATCCGTATGAGACAAAAGAGGGCATCAAGCTCATCTCAGTAAACCTGCTCATGGACAACGAGGAGGATCCGGTTATCTGGAGAGGCCCAGTCATTGCCGGAGTAGTAAAACAGTTCTGGAATGAGACAGCATGGGGCGATATAGACTATCTATTCGTTGATATGCCACCGGGAACAGGAGATGTACCTCTCACCGTATTCCAGTCCCTCCCGGTAGATGGAATAGTAATCGTCACATCACCGCAGGAGCTTGTCAATATGATTGTCAAAAAGGCCTACAACATGGCAGAGGCAATGCATATCACAGTGCTTGGTGTGGTAGAAAACTTCAGCTATCTCAAATGCCCTGACTGCGGCAAGGAGATAAAGCTTTTTGGAGAGAGCCATATAGACGAGATCGCCAAAGAGCTTTCAGTACCGGTACTTGGCAAGCTGCCACTCGATACATCATATGCAGCTATCGCGATAAGGGAGATTTCTACAGCATAGAAAACGACCACCTCGCAAAAGCAACAGAAGTACTTGAGCGCATTTAAATATTTTGTAACTGTTCAGTATCTTTATAGTTACAATATTTCTTTATGAAGCAGGCATATATATCCGCCGGGTGCGGTATATATGCCTGTATTTGTTAATAGAAAACCTTTAAGCATAATTCGTACAGAATCTTAATCGCATAGCGTAGCTCACGGGTATGTGGTCTGCGGCACCTGAATCCGCGGCATTCGCCCTGCACTGCCAAATATTAAACTTTCTTTAAATATGCGATTTTCCTATTTACATTTCGTTTCATTGGCTTCATAATCATATTACCCACGGATTAAACAATAGTTTTATACTCAAAATTTACGAAAACAACCAAAAAAGGGAAAAAGAGTTAATTTTATTATCAATATTTACCCAAAAACAATAATTTTAACGTCAATTTTTATAAAAAAATGCCCTTGTTTTTGTGCATATTTTTGTCTATATTATCATGTAGTAAAGAGAAGGTAAAAGAAAGGCAAATAGGAGGAAAATATGAAGAAAATATTTGATGTATTGAATGTCATTAAACAAAAGCTCTTTGTAAAGAAAGACAAGATTCATTCAGAAAAATATTATCGCAGAATTGATTTTTTAAATAAATATTCGCTTTTATTCCATGCAATCATAGCTATGGCTATTGTATTTATAGTGGAGATTATCTCGCGCAGGAGTTTTATCTCTGCATGTAAGTTCGTAGATGCACATACACTTGCGTTCATGTACAACTCATTTTTAGTGTTTGTATCATTTTCACTTGTGTATCTGTTCAGGCGCAGGGCTTTTGCAAGGGTAATAATTACAGGCTTTTGGACTATCCTCGGAATCATCAACGGCTGTGTGCTTTCAAACCGTGTCACACCGTTTGGTTATACTGATTTAAAGTGTATTCCGGAGCTTTTGGCCATGAACAATACCAGCTATTTTACAGCACAGCAGGCTACAATAGTTGTAGTTGGACTTGGTGCATTTGCACTGTTTCTTGTGGCACTTTTTATCAAGGGGCCTAAATATACAGGCAAAATCCGTTATGCAGGTGTTTCAGTGGCATTTTTAGCTTTGCTTTTCGTAGCAATCCCTGTCACAACCAATGTGGCACAGAATACCAATGTGGTTGCCAGCTACTATTCAAATATCGCCCAGGGCTATGATGATTATGCTTTGTATACTCATTCTCATCTACCGTAGTGGACCGTGGAATGAAAAAGCCGGAGGACTACAATAAGCAGAATGTGGAAGATGTGGAGCAGAAGGTCAATTCACAGAAGCAGACCACCACAGTGGACGGAAAGACAGGTCCAAACATCATCTGTGTGCTTTTAGAGTCATTCTGTGACCCGGACGAGATTAATTTCCTTCAGGTGAATGAGGATCCTATTCCTACATTCCATGAGCTTGAGAAAAACTATTCAAGCGGATATCTGACTGTACCTGTAGTCGGAGCAGGAACTGCTAACACAGAGTTTGAGATGCTTACAGGACTCAGCATGCAGTATTTCGGGACAGGAGAGTATCCATACAAGACTATCTTAAAGCAGACAGATTGCGAGAGCATTGCCTCTGATTTATCTAAGATTGGATATGCAACACATGTAGTGCACAACAACGGTGGTAATTTCTACAGCCGTACCAATGCATTTTCTAAGATGGGCTTTGATACCTTTACAAGCAAGGAGCTCATGAATATCACAGAGTACACTCCAAACGGAAGCTGGCCTACAGATGATATTCTCGTCAGCGAGACTATGAAGACCTTTGATGCTACACCGGATCAGTCTGATTTTACTTATATCATCACAGTTGGTACTCACGGTGACTATCCAAAGGAGCCTGTTATTGAAAATCATACATACACCGTATCAGGTGTTGAGGACGAGGGCATGAAAAATGCCTGGACATATTATGTGAACCAGCTCAACGAGGCTGACCGCTTCATCAAGGAGCTCACAGATGAGCTTTCTAAGAGAGATGAGGACACCATCGTTGTTATGTTTGGCGATCACCTCCCTACAATGGGACTTCAGAATTCTGATATGAAGTCAGGTGATATCTACAAGACAAAGTACATCACATGGAACAACATGGGACTGCCAAAGGAGGATGCTGACCTTTATGCTTACCAGCTTCTTGCCCAGACTACAGACACTGTAGGTATCCATGAGGGAACTATCATGAACTATCATCAGACTCAGATGAACAGTACAGATGAGGCATCATATCAGGATGGACTTGACTTGTTACAGTACGATATCCTTTATGGAAAGCGTTACTGCTACAACGGCACAGATTTATATCCGGCTTCAGATCTTGTCATGGGAATTGACAAGGTGGACATCACAAATGTGTCTGATTCATCGACCGGTGATACAGTATATATTTACGGTCACAACTTTACCAACTGGAGTAAGGTCTATATCAACGGCTCCAAGGTGGCTTCGACTTATCTCTCAGCAGGTGTGCTTGCTATCAAGAAGGAAGACATCAGTGATGGTGATGAGATAACTGTGTGCCAGGTTGGATCTAGTGATACCATTTTCAGAAAGTCTGAGAATGCGTATACATATGTGGATCCTGCAGTGGAGCACGACAGTGAGTCGGAGACAGATGAACCGACAGAGAACCAGTAGATTTTAATGAATTTTTTCTTGGGTGGACGGGGCGCAGGTCCCGGGTCCCAGTGTGGAGTGGCGGCATGTACTTTCGCGTTCGCTACGCTTCGCAGCCAAGATTCTGTACGAAATTATGCTTTTAGGGTTTCTATGCTTGACGAAACCGGATTATATGCGCCGTCCATGGCGCATATAATCCTTGCCCCGCCGTCCTTGGCGGGGCATTTCTGCGTTGTGCGCCTAGCGGCGCACGTTTCTAACGGGTTAAAGTCCCGAATCCGCCCGGTAGTGGGAAGGATATAGCCGAAGGCAAGGGTGTCCATCGTGAGATGGAATCTGAAGGAAGCTGGA
>ENA-OQAZ01000196-OQAZ01000196.1-human-gut-metagenome-genome-assembly--contig:-NODE-196-length-34213-cov-5.009065_pt1 | contig 34213 bp, 28 predicted proteins | sample MGYA00242737_ERZ504531 | MGnify/ENA primary metagenome ERZ504531 (study PRJEB26092, sample SAMD00036244) | human gut metagenome | host: Homo sapiens | study: EMG produced TPA metagenomics assembly of... | reverse complement strand
ATTAGAAAAAAAGTATAATCTTACCGGATGGGCGTTTTTTGCTTCCAGCAGCTATTTTAATTTTTGTGTTTTGTTTTTATCCAATGGCACAGGCAATCCTGCTTTCTTTTAGAAAAACAGGGGGAGTGTTTACCGGGTTATCGAATTATACCAGAGTTTTCCAGGATAAAACATTTCAACAGTGCTTGTTTAATACGTTCTTTTACTTTTTGATCCAGGTGCCGATCATGCTTGTTCTTGCCTTGATCCTGGCACAGCTTTTGAATAGTCCAAAGATCAGATGTAAAGGTCTTTTCCGTACATTGATCTTCCTTCCGTGTGCAACATCACTTGTATCTTACTCTATGATCTTCAAGTCCTTGTTTGCTCCGGACGGAGTTGTGAACAGAGTTCTTACAGGAATTGGATTATCCTCTGTCGACTGGTTCCAGAGTACATGGCCGGCTCGTTGGGTAATTGTTATAGCTTTGATCTGGAGATGGACAGGTTACAATATGGTATTCTACCTTGCAGGATTACAGAATATTGATTATTCCGTGTATGAAGCAAGTTATATCGATGGAGCAACACCATTTAAGCAGTTTATAAAGATTACAATTCCGCTTCTGAAGCCAACAATCCTTATGACAGCAATTATGTCAACTTCAGGAACACTTCAGTTGTTTGATGAGTCTATGAACCTGACAGCAGGTGGACCTGGTAAATCAACTATGACATTGGCACACTACATCTACAATATTTCATTTGTAGAGACACCGAAATTTAATTATGCAGCAGCATTGTCTGTATGTATTCTTATAATGGTAGCAATTCTGTCTGCAATTCAGATGAAAGTAGGTGACAAACGTGACTAAATTGAAATCAATAGTTTCTTATGCAGTGTTGATTATTGCAAGCTTTCTGTCTGCATTTCCACTGTATTACATGCTTTGCGGAGCAACAAACTCAAGTATCGATGTCGTAAGAGGTAAACTCTATCCGGGTATTCACTTGATAGAGAACTTTAAGACACTGGTAGGTATGCAGAATCTTGGACTTGCAATGTATAACTCATTCCGAAATGCGATCATCATTACAGTTGTAGCACTGCTTGTGTGTTCAATCGCCGGATATGGATTCGAGATTTATCATGACAAAGGAAAAGATACTTTAATGAGTATTCTTCTTCTTGCAATGATGCTTCCTTTCGTAGCCATTATGATTCCGCTGTTTAAGATGTTTACTTCATGGGGACTGGTTAATACATGGATCGCACTTGCGCTTCCGACAATTTCCACTCCGTTTATGATCATGCTGTTCAGACAGGCAGCCCGTTCTTTCCCGCATGATATTATCGAAGCAGCAAGACTTGAGGATTAAACGAATTTCAGATCTTCTTTAAGATGTTTATCCCGGTTATGAAATCTACTTATGGAGCAGCTATGACTGTAACATTCATGAGTGCATGGAATAACTACTTATGGCCAACGATCATTTTACAGGACAGCAAAGCAATCACTATGCCGATGCTTGTAGCAAACCTGAAGAGTGGTTACAGTGTTGACTATGGTATGCTGATGCTTGGTGTATTGATTTGTACACTTCCGACTGCAATCATCTTCCTGTGCTTACAGAAGAGCTTTGCAAACGGAATTACAGGAGCGGTAAAATAATGCAGCAAAAGTATTGTATAAAACAGGAATGTTTAAGGAAGGCGCAAGGTGCCTTCCTTTTAGCACATAAAATGGGATTGCTTGAGGACTCTTCTATGCAGGGGCTTGAAGCAAGAAGACAGAATCATAATGAAAAGCTGAAGATGATGGAGCAGGAGGAGAAGCTGTTCTATGGACCACGTTATTTTTCAGCACCAGCGTATTTGCAGTATGAGCTGACAAGACTGAAACTGAATTTTGTCCAGCCAAGTGAGGCGGTTCGAAGCACAGGTCTGTGTCCGGATGTCACAGAGCAGGAGAAGAAAGAATTTTACGAAAAAAATATGGATTTATTCGGTCGATATTTCGGAGATCTCTTTACTTATGAAGAGGTAGAACAGATTATTGAAAAAAGATTACGGGAGGATGCATATGACAAGCTTATCGAAGACGTATTACGTGAGTTCGAAGACAGGAAATGATTCGAACGATGGACTGACAAGCGAAAGTGCATTCGCCAGTCTTTTTGCAATCAATCATAGAAGTCTGCAGCCGGGAGATCATGTATTACTTGAGCGTGGGAGCATCTTTTACGGACAGTATCTTCAGGTAACAGATAGCGGAAGAGAAGATGCACCGATCGTGATCGGAGCTTATGGAGAAGGCGATGCACCGCGTATTGAGGCTTGCGGGCAGGGAATCTGGTATCAGAATTATGGAGCCCCATTAGATTCACCAACTCATGTATATCGCGGGTATGTATCTTCCGCAGTTCTGCTGTATGATGCAGAATATATCATCGTAGAAGATCTGGAGATCACAAACGAAGCAGACAAAATTATCGGCGAGTACTATTCTCTTGGAGATAAGATGAACCGCACAGGTGTTGCTGTTGTAGCTAAAGACAAAGGTGTACGACACGGTATTACATTGCGTAATCTGCTGATCCATGATGTGAATGGTAATGTATATGATAAGCACATGAATAACGGTGGTATCTATATGACGGCACTTCGTCCGGAGAACGAAGAACTGACCGGAGTGGCACGCTATAAAGATGTCACAGTTGAGGGGTGCTTTGTGTATCAGGTGAGCCGCTGGGGAATCGCTGTTGGTTATACTTATGCACATGACAAGTTCCAGGGAGCAGAGCTTGATGAGGAAATCTTCCTGAAATATGGTCACGAAAATATGCTGATCCGCGATAATTATGTAAAGGCAGCAGGTGGTGACGGCATTACATCGATGTATGCACTTCGTCCACTCATAGAACACAATATGACAGATTCCATCGCCTGTGAGATCAATGATCGGATCTATAGCGAGCCGGGTAATCGACTGGGAAAGGTGGCAGCAGCTATCTGGCCTTGGAAGTGTAAGGATGCGTTGTTCCGATATAATGAAGGCGCTGATACAAGACTGAATCAAGACGGTATGGCATATGATGCAGATTCCGGTGACGGAACAATTTATGAGTATAATTACAGCAGACAGAACGAAGGCGGATGTGTGATGTTCTGTTTGCAGGAATCAGTTCATAATACGTTCCGTAACAATGTCAGCTTTGATGACCTTGGAGGAACGATCAGTCCGGCAGAGAACCCGGATGCACTGATCAAAGATAATACTTTCTATGTAAGAAAAGGCGTTCCATTCGTTCGTAAAAATATGGATGGCGGTAATTATACATTAGAGAAGAATCAGATTGTTGATTTGGAAAACTAAAAATTCAATGCTAAAAAAGACTATGAAAAAATCATTTTTTCATGGTCTTTTTTTAATGGAAATAAAAAAAAGAAATTTCTGTTTAGTTCCGAATTAGACAAAAATGGCATGAAAATCAACTAAAAAAAACGAGCCGAAAAAAAACCAGATTGCTATAATGAAGTTAATGTGGATAAAAAGAATCTATGTGAAGATAAAACAAAAATTCAAATAGGAAGGGCGCAGAATCTATGAAGAATCGAAAGAAGCAATTCCTAAAGCTTGGAATCATTCTATTGGCGATTGCTGTTACAGGAACTGTTGCCGGAATCATTCAATATAAAAAGGCAAATCAATTCGATCTTACTGTTGCGGAACACGTAATTAGCAAAGAAGAGTATCTGAACTGTATGAAAGCAGTTGAATATGATACAAAGATACAGATTCAGCAGGAGTATGGCGCTATATATGAAGATGACTTCTGGAAAAAACAGTATGATGGAAAACACGGGTATGAAATTCTGGCGGATAATACAGTAGAAGAGTTGAAACACATTCATGCTGTTTACGATCTTGCAAAAGAACAGGGAGATATCACAGACAGTAGTTATGAAGCACTGGAAAAACGCTGGAAAGATGAAAATGCAGAGCGAAGTGAGAAAGTAGAAAAAGGCGAAGTAATCTACGGGCTTAAAGAATATACGTTTCAGCTTTATCTGGATTATGAAATCAGCACGTTAAAAGAAAAGTACTGTAACGATACCAATCGTGAAGGTATGAAACTGACAGAAGATGAAATACAGGAACACTATCAAAGTCGAGAGTGGATCTTTGGAGACAGCGATGAAAATGCAGACCTTGAGATGGCAAGGATCGCGGTCGAAAGAGAACTGCGTGAGCAGAAGTATGATGATATGATCACGCAGCGTGAAACAGATTCTCAGGTGGCAGGTAACATGGAGAATGTAAACCGATTAACCTTGAAGAATATACAATAATGGAGGGAGAAAAGCTATGAAGAAAAAATGGATGAGTCGTACGCTGGCTCTTGCGCTTGCTGGAACAACAGTTGCATCAATGGTGCCGACAGTTCCGGTTAATGCAAAGGAGTCTGCTGCGACAGGAACAACCTATTACGTTGATTCAAAAGGTGGAAACGACAGTAATGATGGAACTTCTGAAAGCAAGGCATTCAAAACACTTGAGAAGGTGAATGGCCTTAACCTTGAGCCGGGAGACACCGTTCTTTTGAAAAAGGGATCTGTATTTGAGGATCAGGCTCTTAAGTTCACAAAAGAGGACAGCGGTACTGCAGAAGCACCGGTGAAGATATCTACTTATGGAGAAGGAGAGAAACCAAAGATCAATACAAATGGTCATGGACAGTGGGAGCTGAACTATGGTAATCGTCTGGACAATGTGAACCATAAATGGAAAGGTACTGTATCCTCCAGTATTTTAATTGAAGATACTGAATACCTTGAAATCGAAGGTCTGGAACTGACCAACGACAGAAAGAGTGCAACAGATACTGAACAAGGTAAAGCGTATAATGATGCATACGCAATGGACAGAACCGGTGTTGCCGGAGTTGCAAAGGATAATGGAACAGTAGATCATATCGTATTGAATGATCTTTATATCCATGATGTAACAGGAAACGTTTATAACAAGCATATGACAAACGGTGGTATCTACTTCATCGTTGCAAAACCAACGAATGAAGGCGAAACAGGAATTGCAAGATATAATGACGTCCAGATTAGAAACTGTTCTTTGAATAAGGTAAACCGTTGGGGAATTGCAGTAGGATATACCTATCAGTGGGGACAGTTCGAAACAGGTGAACTTCCGGATGCAACGATGGCAAAATATGGTTCCTCCAATGTAGTCATCGAGAACAACTATCTGAACCACGTAGGTGGAGATGCAATCACAACCATGTATCTTGACAGACCATTGATTCAGTACAATGTGTCAGAGAACGCAGCTGAACAGATTAATACAACAGATTATGCACAGCAACAGCCAAGACTGGATGCAAATGGAAAAGAGATTGGTAAACAGGACGTTGGAGCAGGACGAGTGGCAGCCGGTATCTGGCCATGGAAATGTAAAAATGCGATTTTCCAGTATAATGAATGTTTTAAAACATTGAATGCCGCAAGTGGTAATGGCGATGGACAGCCTTGGGATGCTGACTATGGTGACGGAACAAACTATCAGTACAACTACAGCCACGGAAATACCGCAAGTACCATCATGTTCTGTGGAGGAAATTCTGTTAACAATACATTCCGTTACAATATCAGTCAGAACGAAGATATGGGACCATTGGACCCGGCAGGTAACTCCGGAAATTGTCAGGTTTACAACAATACGTTCTATATCAAAGAAGGTCTCAATACCATCTGGCACAGAAGCCATGGCAATGGCGGTCCTGTAGATATGGAAAATAATATTTTCTACTTCGCAGGTAATACACCAGTTAATGTAAAGGAATGGAATCCTAGCGGAAATAAAACTTATAGCAATAACTTATATTATAATGTAAAGAATTATCCGAACGATGCAGCTCCTGTAAAAGTAAACGCAGGAACAAAAGTACTTGAGAATGCAGGTTCCGGTCCAGATTCTGTAGCAACAGACAAAGCAGCTAGAAAACACGAAGATCCAACTAAAGAAACAGTATTCGACGGATACAAACTTGCAGAAAAATCTCCGGCAATCAATAAGGGTAAAGTAGTGGTTGACAGAAATGGTTATACGATCGATCACGACTTCTTCGGACATGCGATCACAGCAGTACCGGAAATCGGAGCAGCAGAGAGTGATGTAGTAGCAGACACTCTTATCCTGAGATCTAACGTATATAAAGTTGATGGAACAAACGTAAGTGAGCTTCCGAAGAATACGACAGTAGATGCATTTCTTAAAAATATCATCGTAGATACAGGCGTCAAAGTTACTGTTAAAGACGGTGAGAAAGTACTTGAAGGAACAGATGTTGTAAAGGGAGGAGCAACAATTGTTCTTTCATATGAAGGAAAAACAGATGTAACGTATACAGTCGTTGCAAGTTCTGATAAAGAACTGAAAGCTTCTTACTATGAAGTGAGAGGAACAGAGGTACAAGTTCCTTATACAGAGAAAAATCCAACAACAGTGAAGGAATTGAAGGCGAATCTTACGGTAGCTGATACAGCAACTGTTTCTGTAGTAAATGCTGAAAAAGAACTGGCAGATAAGGATGCAGTAGCAGACGGAATGACACTTCGTATCACAGCGGAAGATGGAACTACGAATGACTATGCGATCAAGCAGAAAAATGAATACAACTGGACGAAGGATTTTATAAACGGACAGCAGGGAAATGTCTGGTTCGGACAGATGAAGGACGGATCCGGTGACTGGGCGAATATGACATCTGTTGATAAAGATGGCTGGCCAAACTGGGCTACTCATACATATTATGGACCTGGTATTGATGATGATCAGCATGTAACTACAGCAAGCAGTCCAGACAAACACGGTTTACTTTCTGCACCGCCAAGCACAAATATCTCAACAGCAATGGCATACAGAGTACCTAAGAGCGGAACAGTATCATTCAAAGTTAGAGATGGAGAGCCATATCTTCGTCAGTCTCCGAACGAAGGCGGAACAGTTACCTTAAGCCTCTATGTAAATGGAACAGAGAAGAAGAACTTGACACTTGAAACCAGTAAAAAGAAAGAAGGAAACTGGGAAAAGGCAGAAGAAATCGAAGTGACTCGGGGTGACATCATCCGTGTAGTAGCAAAATGTAACGGAAACCCAAGCAAACCATCTGCTCATATTACACCGATTATTACTTACGTAGATAAAGCTGCTGCAGATAAAGAAGCCCCAACAGTTCCGGCAGATGTGAAAGCATCTGAGATTGCTCATACAGGAGCAAAGCTCACTTGGACAGCATCTAAAGATAACGTAGAAGTAGCCGGATACAATGTATACCTGAACGATGAGAAAGTAAATGAAGAACTTATCACAGGAACAGAGTATGATCTGGCAGACCTTACAGCAAATACTGAGTACAACGTAACAGTAACAGCAGTGGATGCTGCAGGAAATGAGTCTGAAAAATCAGAAGCAGCGACATTTACAACACTGAAGGGAGCAGACCTTACAGAACTTACAGCAACGATTGCTGAGGCAGAAAAAATTCTTAAAGCAGAAGATAAAGATAAATATTCTGCAGCAGCTCTTGTAGAACTTCAGGAACTTGTGAATGCAGGAAAGCTGTTGACAGCAACATCTACTCAGGAAGCTGTAGATAAGAAGAAAGATGAAATTACAGCAAAACTTGCTGATATTCAGACACAGTTTACAATCACAGCAACAGCAGGTGAAGGTGGAAAGATTGAACTGAAAGACGAGATCAAAGAGAAAGCAAAAGACGAAACAAGTTACGAAACAAAAGCTTATAAGGGAACATCCAAAGTGTTCACAATCACTCCTGACAAGGGATATCATATTGAAAGTATTACAGTGGATGAGACAGACGTAAAAGATATTGTAAAAGAGTATACTTTCAAAGATATAACAGAAGACCACACAATTGCTGTAACATTTGCAAAAGATGGACTTACAGTAGCAAAAGAAAACCTGCTTGCAACAATTAATACAGCAAAAGAAAAACTTGCAGAGAAAGATGCTTATACTCCAGAATCTGTAAAAGAACTTGAAGAAGCTGTAGAAGCTGCACAGAAAGTTTATGATAAGGAAGATTCTACTAAGGAAGAAGTAGACGCAGCAGAGAAAGCAGTCCAGGAAGCACAGAAGGCTCTTGTTAAGAAAGAGACACCGAAGCCGGAAGCACCTGTTAAGAAAGATGAACTGAAAGCTGCAGTAGAAGATGCAACAAAGGTTGTAGGAGATAAAGAGCAGTATACAGAAGAGTCTCTTGCAGCACTTCAGTCAGCAATTGATAAAGCGAATGCAGTACTGGATAATCCAGAAGCAACACAGGCTGAGATCGACGCAGCAGTGAAAGCTGTAAAAGAAGCAAAAGAAGCCCTGAAAGTAAAAGAAGACAAGAAAGACGACAACAATAAGGGCGACGACAGCAATAAGGGTGACAATAAGAAGGATGATGGCAACAGCGGAGCATCCAACAATGGTTCATCTAATGGCGGATCAAACAATAACGGATCATCCAATACAGGATCTACAAATACCGGATCAGGCAACAAGGGTACTACAAGTACTGGAAGTACTACATCACATGCAGTTAAGACTGGAGATACAACAAATGTAGTAACCTGGTTGTTTGCATTAGCAGCATCTGCAGCTGCAGGACTGGGTGTAGTAAAACGTAAAAAAGAGGATTAAGAAATTTATAACCTCGACTTTAAAAGAGGAAAGAATTAGTTAGATCAGGTGGGAATCAGGAGTTACTGATTCCTACCCATAATGATAACGAGGAGGAACGAAATGAGGAAAAAGACCGTATCAATGTTTATGGGCCTTGTTCTTGGAGTGACAACTGTATTTAGTTCAATTGGACCGGCAGTTGTTACTGTATCTGCTGCTGAAAGCGGAGTGACAGATTCTAAATGTAAAAAGACAGGTACACCAGAACCGGCAGCAGATGACGTTGTACCAGATGCGAATCAGTACAAATATCAGAAAGATGAACTGGCAGCATTCTGCCACTTCGGTCCGAATACATTCAATGAAATTGAGTGGGGAGAGCATTACGGAAATAAAAAGCCGAGTGAAATCTTTAGATTGAAAGAGAAGTTTGATGCAGACACACTCGTACGCACATTAAAGAATGCAGGATTCAAGAAACTTATTATAACAGCGAAGCATCATGATGGTTTCTGTATCTGGCCGAGTGAATATACAGACTATGATGCAGAGGCAGCAGGTATAAAGGAGATATTCTTGAGGAGATATCTACTGCGTGTACAAACTATGATATGGACATGGGACTTTATCTGTCTCCATGGGATATTCATGAACCATCTTACGGATATTATGATAAGAATGGTAAACCGACAACCAAGGAAAATGACTATTTGGATTACAACGAATACTATAATAATCAGTTAAAAGAAATTCTTGGAAATCCAAAGTACGGCAATAAAGGACACTTTGTTGAAGTATGGATGGATGGAGCCAAAGGAAGCGGTGCCAATGCACAGGACTATGAGTTTACAAAATGGTTTGATACAATCCAGACACATCAGGGAAAAAAGGCAGGCAAGGATGCTGACTGTATGTTATTCGGAGCTCAGGCATATACAACCGTTCGCTGGATTGGAAATGAAGACGGTGTAGCTTTTGAGGATACCTGGGCAAAGTCAAATGTCAATTATGACAATAATACTATTGACAGCAATGGAAGTACACCTTATTCCAAAGGATATGAAAATGGTAATAAATGGACAGTTCCGGAGTGTGACGGACGTATTACATCCGGATGGTTCTGGGGAACTCAAAAGAAGACTCCGAAGACAATTACACAGCTTGCTAACATGTACTTTGATTCTGTAGGACATAATGCAACCATGCTTCTGAATGTACCGCCGAATAACCAAGGTACAGTGGATCAGCCGATTCTGAAAAGAATAGAGGAATTTGGTCAGAATGTGGAAGAGTCTTTCAGAACCAATCTGGCAAAAGCAGAAGGAACCACAATTGTAGCATCTGATGTTCGTGGCAATGATGCGAAATTTAAACCGGGCAATGTGGTAGACAGTGACGATTCTACTTACTGGACAACAAATGATGGTAAAACAAGCGGAAGTCTTACTATTAAGTGGAATACAGCGAAAAAGTTTGATGTGGTTTCATTCGAAGAAGCAATTCAGAAAGGACAGCATATCAACAGCTATAAAGTTGAGTACAAAGCGTCTGACGATGCACAGTGGCAGACACTGAAGAGCGGAAAAACTGTTGGTGCAAAGAGACTGGTTAGAACAGCTCCAGTATCAGCAACTCAGGTGAAGATTACAGTAGGAACATCAGACGGAAAAGTACCGATGCTGAGTGAAGTTGGTGTATACAAAGCAAGCGAAGGATTCCAGCTGGCAGGAGCAGCGCCGGAAGGCATGGATACAACAAGTGTTAATGAGACAAGTAAGTTTAAATTTAGCTCCACAGGATGGAATCCTGAGACAGGAAGCCAGTACATCAACGGACAGAATACATGGTCCAATAAAGCAGGTGCACAGTTTACTTACAAATTTAGCGGAACAAAAGTATATCTGATGGGTACAACAGATCCAGGTCATGGTCAAGCGGATGTTTATATTGATGGTAAGCTAGTAGAAACAATTAATACACATGCAGAAAGCAGATCCACAGGAGCAAAAATCTTCGAATCTAAAGATTTAGAGGATAAAGAGCATACATTAAAACTTGTAGCAAAGACAAATGCTGCAATCGGTGTAGAAGCGGCTTACGTAATCAACAATGGTGGCGTAGGAATGATCGAACTTGAGAATTCTGCATACACAATGAATGAAGAATCTTCACTGGATGTAAAAATCAAACGTGTAGGTGGAACAACAGGAACAATCACAGCTAAGATCCAGCCAAATCCGGGAAGTGCAATTCAGGATGACTTTGATACCGAGTTTTTGCCAACTGTTACATTAAATGATGGCGAATCAGAAAAAATCGTTACAGTAGCGAAGACAAAACGAAATACCAATCTGACCGGAGATCGCGTATTTTCAATTGAGCTGACAGAAAAAACACCGAAGAATGCAATTATCGGATTTAACGGTTCTGCAAGAATCACAATCAAAGATGCAGATGGAATTACAAAAGATAAACTTCAGACATTGGTTACGAATTCAGCGGCGTTGGAAGCACATCTTTATTCAGAAGGATGGGACGCATTTGCTAAAGCACTGAAGACAGCTCAGGAAGTAGTGGAAAATGAGAGTGCAACAGATGCAACAATCAGAAGCGCATACGCAGAACTGGAAAGTGCAAAAAATGCATTAGTAGCACGTGAAAAATATACAGAAGCAGACAGATTCAACTTCTTATGGAAAACAGGAACAAGTGCTAAGCTGGAAGCGGAATTTACGACAGAGTTAAATAATAGCAATGATTCAGATTCTGATCCGAAGTGGCCGATGAAGATTGCAGATAATAGCGATGCAAGTAATGGAAAATTTGTCACAGATATGGCATTCAAAGATGTTTTGAAATATGCTTATCATGCAGACAAAGCAGGCACCTATCATGTGGTTATGAGATATCGCAGTGGATCCGCTGAAAATGAGAAAAATGGTATCAAGATTACAGAAGCAGATGGAAAGATCGCAGAGAAAACAGTTGTAGTTGATCCGACAAAGAATAACGGAAACGTTGTTTTTGGAACTGTAGAATTTGATATTGAAGTAACAACACCTGGAGATGGAATGATCTCTATTACAGCACCGAATACCAATAAAGGTCCTGGAATCGACTACTTCATCATTAGCCCGAAGAGTGTTAAATTAGAAAAATTTGCCATCACAGCTACAGCCGGCGAAGGTGGAACTATCACAGCTGAGAGTCTTACAGAAGGCAAAGTAGACGTAACAGAAGGCGAAAGCGCAACATTTACAATTACTCCGAATTCAGGATATGAAATCGCAGATGTAAAAGTTGATGGAAATTCCGTAGGAAAGAAAACTTCTTACACATTTAGTGATGTGGATAAAGCACATAAAATTGAGGCAACATTTGCATTTGCAAATTATACAGCAGAAAATCCATTTAAATTCCCAGAAACAAAGGGCGTAACAAGCACACTGGAAGCAGAACATGCTACAGAATTGATCAATAGCAATGATTCAGATTCTGATCCGAACTGGCCGCTTACAATTACTTCTGAGGGCTGGGCAAGTAATGGAAAATTCCTGAACTGTATGGCATACAAAGATTATGCTAAGTACGCTTATACAGCAAACGTTCCTGGAATTTATAAAGTAACAGGTACTTATCGTGCAGGAGCACTGAATAAACTTGCATTTTCTGAGGAAGGAAGTAAGATTGAGGCAGCGCAGGTAGATTGTCCGTCAACAAAAGAAGGTAACAACTTAACTGTGAAGACATTCGAACTTAACATTGAAGTAAAAACTGCAGGAGCAGGAACTTTGGTTCTTACAGCACCGGACACAAACAAAGCTCCACAGCTTGATAAACTGGATATTCAATTGATAAGAACTGCAAGTGAAGCAGACCTTACAGACCTTAAAGCAACGATTGCTGAGGCAGAAGAAATTCTTAACGCAGAAGACAAAGATAAATATTCAGCAACAGCTCTTGTAGAACTTCAGGAGATGGTAAACGCTGGAAAGGCATTCACAGAAAACACATCTCAGGCAGATGTAGATGAAAAGAAAGCCGAAATCAAAGCAAAGATTGCTGATATCCAGACACAGTTTACAATCACAGCAACAGCAGGTGAAGGCGGAAAGATTGCACCGGAAGCCACAACAACAGTTTATAAGGGAACATCCAAAGTATTCACGATCACTCCGGACAAGGGATACCATATTGAAAGTATTACAGTGGACGGAGAAAATGTAGAAACTATTGCAACAGAGTATGCTTTCGAAGATATTGTTGCAAATCATACAATTGAAGTAACATTTGCAAAAGATGAGCTTACAATTGCGAAAGAAAATCTGTTAGCAACAATTAATACAGCAAACAAAAAACTTGCAGAGACAGAGCAATACACACCGTCATCTTTGAAAGATCTTGAAGATGCAGTCAAAGCTGCACAGGCTATTTACGACGATCCAAATGCTGATCAGGATAAAGTAGATAAAGCAAAGGCAAATGTAGAGGCTAAGCTTGCAGCTCTGAAAGCGAAAGCAAAGAAAGATGCTCTGAACCTTGCAATTATAGCAGCAGAAGGCGATGCCGCATTAGTTGACAAATACACAGAAGAGTCTATCGAGAAGCTTCAGAAAGAAATCAAAGCAGCGAAAGAAGTATTAGCTGATGAGAATGCATCACAGGAAGAAGTAGACGCAGCAGAGAAAGCAGTCAGGCAGCACAGAAAGCTCTTGTTGAGAAAGAGACACCGAAGCCGGAAGCACCTGTTAAGAAGGATGAACTGAAAGCTGCTGTAGAAGATGCAACAAAGGTTGTAGGAGATACAGAGCAGTATACAGAAGAGTCCCTTGCAGCCCTTCAGTCAGCAATTGATGCAGCCAATGCAGTTCTTCAGAATCCAGAAGCAACACAGGCTGAGATCGATGCAGCAGTGAAGGCAGTAAAAGAAGCAAAAGAAGCTCTGAAAGTAAAAGAAGACAAGAAAGACGACAACAATAAGGGCGACGACAAGAAGGATGATGACAAGAAAGATGACAATAAAAAGGATGACAGCAACAGCGGAACATCCAACAATGGTTCATCTAATGGCGGATCAAACAATAACGGATCATCCAACAAGAATACTACAAGCACTGCAAATAAGACATCAAATGCAGTAAAAACAGGTGATGCAGCAAATGTAGCAGGTGTAGCAGGAGTTGCAATCCTCTGTCTGGCAACAGGAATTGTTGTTGTACTGATTAAAAGAAAGAGAATAAGATAAAATGATTGTAGTTATAAGTCTTATCATGATTCTATCATTTCTGCTAAGTGCAGTAGTTATTATGTGTTTATGTAAAGAATCGATAAACTGGCGTAATGAACAGTGCGGTTATGATTTAGAAGAAAGCATAGAACTGTAAAAAAAGAAAATTGGTATAAAAGAAATAACTAATCAGAGAAACCCAGGAGTAAAATTCTGGGTTTCTGATTAGTTATTTTATTAAAAACGTTTTCCTGTATTGAGAAGGTGTTGCATTAATAACGCTTCCAAAGACTTTGGAATAGTGCTGCGAGTCTTTAAATCCAACCTGCAGTGCAATTTCCGTTAAGGTTAAATTGGTATCCTGCATTAGCTCAATGGAGCGATTGATACGATAAATATTAATATAGTTTGATAATGTGACGCCCATATAACTCTTGAAAAGTTTACTAAGATAACGGACGGAAATATGCAATTGTTGTGCAATGTCTTCTTGTAAAATTTTTGTAGCGTAATGTGTTTGAATATAATTCAATGTATAAGCTACATAACTGTTTTGAAGTTGAGGCTCTGTATGTTCACGTTCATGTACAAGCTCTGTGTGATCAAGAATATGGAGCATCAGGTCCATAAGAGCAACATTAAGATTAGCGGCTGTAAACAGACTGTTAGAGGAAGTATGCAAATCAATCAATTTCTGAAGATGCTTATCAATCGTTTCATCAGAGATGAGTCGATAATAAAAATGTGAAGAAAATAATACAGCATGAAGAAGCGTAATCGGGAATATTCCATCATTATCAAGAATGATAGTTGAAAACATATCAGGGTTGAAATGTATATGCTGAAACTCGCAATCTGAAGTATCATTCAGATAAAAAGAATGCACCATATCAGGAAGGATCATAATAAAGTCACCTTTTGTACAATGCAGGGTTTCTGATTGAATATCCATATAACATTCTCCGGAAAGAATTCGATAAATCTCAATATTAGTATGTAAGTGTCGACCGAATGTATAACCTGCCTTTCGATACGACACAACTGCTCCCGATAAAATAGAATCAGATAGAGACATCTGTTTAGAAACAGTATTTTTGGGGGAAGAGTCGGAAGTCCTACCGGGGTGAGCCAGAAGATTCGATCCAGTTTGTTCAGTATGATTTTTTGTCATAAATTTATGCCTCCATAATTAAGTGAAAGATAAACCAAATTAAAATCTATTATAACACAAATATAAGAAAAACACACAAAAAAATATATAAATTTACGATAAATTCATAAATTTTATAGAGCGTTTTCTGAGGAGAAGTCCTGGACGATGAGGAAAAATTACATAAATGGAAAGTGTCTCGCATGTGAGATTGTTGCTTTTATCAATTCCAATCCATTTGCGCAAGTAAAGATTAATGCAAAGATGTTATGTAAGGAGAAGAAAAAACAGAGGTAACCCAAAATGGGCAAATTTTAGATAACAAAAAAGAGAACCCCTTGAAAATCAAAGGTTTCTCTTGCATTTCATCAATGCGGAAGAGGAGACTTGAACCCTGTGCCGCGTCGGAAACACTGATAGAAAGGGGCTTTCCGCACATCATCATGCCCAGGTAACCATAGTGGCAACCAAAATATACTAAAAAAGTAGGTTTATAGTGGGTTTTATATTGTTAAAAGAGAGGACTACCTATCATTAATCTTTCAATGACGGGCAGTCCTTCTGTTTTAAAATTTTTAGGAAATGCAATGCCATGTACTGTACTTCTCTCTGTAGATAGAAGCGTGGTCACAAGTATTTCCTTTTATTCCTTATCGCCGAATAATTTTTTAAAATAAGACATGTTTTCTTTGACAGTCTTTTCCCGTTTGTTTTTACCGTCCACTAAGATCGGTGTACACTGCTCCAGAATCCGGTCATAGATTCTTCTCTTATCAATATTAGGTTCTCCTTTTATCTCTTTCAGAGGAAGATTTGTTGTCGTAATCAATGGTTTTCCAGAGCGATATCTATGATCAATTATATCAAATATAATACCAAGCGCATATTCACTGCTTCTTTCAAGACCAAGCTCATCAATAATCAATAATGAACAGCAGGATAGTTCATTCATATATTCTGCCTTATTTTCGGCTCTGAACATTGTATCGACAATCGTATTAAAGTTTGTCATTTTTACGGTGACGTTTCTTTCCAAAAGGGCATTAGCAATGCAGGTCGCCACGTAACTTTTTCCTGTTCCTAATGGTCCCCAGAACAAAAGTCCCTTGGATTTCTGTTTCATTTTATCCCAGTTATCAACGTATTTTTTTGCTTTATCTATAACAGGGGTCATCTCTTCTGCGTTCGCAAAGGTACAGTTTTTCATTGCAACCTCATCAAAACAAATTCTTCTGTTTCTAGCAATTTGTACTCTGCGTTCCTTTTCTTCTTGTTCAGCCTTTTTCATCGCATTTGCATCCCTTTCACAGGCACACTGCCGGTAACGTATCCTGACTCCTAATAGATTATTCTCTGGCAACCATGCTTGCTTAGGTTCCTTGCAAACAGAACAATATATCAGTCCGTCTTCTCCTATAAATGTTTTTTCTTTATCCATCATAAACTCTCTCCTTCCTGACATTCATAGTTCAGCTCTTTATTACTAATGTTATTCTTATTTCTTATTACTTTATTAGGCGCCGACTTTTTGACCCTTATGGGGCCAGTATTCTGGCTATGCAGTGGTTGTTTATATGATCGTCCATTTTCTAACCGGGTTGAATTTCTGTCCTTCTGATAAATCTCTTCTGCGGGAATCTTTATATACAAGTGGTTTGGCTTAGAAAACCCACCAGATCTTCTTACCAGTAGTCCGGCTTCGTCCAATTCCTTTAATGCAGACTTTATAGATGACCTACATTTCCCTATATGTTTTATTAATTCCGTAATCGGATAGATCACATAGATCCGGCCATTTTCATCCAACCAGTTATTCATTTGTGAGAGTCGTGCCCGGTCATACAGCAGCATATACACCACCTTCCCGTTCTGTGAAATCGGATACTTCAACAGGAACTTAGGGAACTGAAAGTATGCAACCGAAATTTCTTCCTTGGTTATGTATTTATAATTCAATTCTTCACCTCATTTCGACTTTTTGATATTGACATATAGGTTTAAGGCCTCCATATGTAGAAACGTTTCAAGGGGCTTATACAACCATTTAACTCAACTTTTTTATTTTTACTAGAAAAATACTGCTTTTTACTATAAATAGCTGTTTCCCCAAAAAGGAACGCAGCTATTTGAGGATGATTTTAATAATTTTAGAAAAGTAATCTTTGGTTTTATTACTGGAATTTCCGAGATGAAAGGAAAATATATTGGATTACCGTAAAATCTTAAAAAATTATAAAATAACTAAAAAATTCGATAACTAATCAAAAAAAATTCTATTTCTTATAACCTATTTTGTGATTATAATGAATTTATCGGCTGGTTAGGACGAAAAACTAGCAATATTACCAAAAGGAAAAACAGGAGGAAAAAAATGAAAAGAAAAGCATTAGCAGCAATTGGAAAATATATGGACCAAAGATTTTTATCAGGAGACAGATCCGGTGAAACGGCAGCAGATTTTAAAAGAGCATACAGGAGAGGAGGAAGACTGGGCAGAAGAATATCGCAACCAGCTTTGGACAGCCCGTTACGGAAAACGCAGGCTACAGAAGGATGAATTTGTCAGATGCTTAATGGAATTGAAATACTTGGCGGAAGGAACAACTCTGAATCTGGGAGGCGACAGAAAAAAGATGGGTGCTCAAATACTTTCCACGTTATGTTTGACAGAAGCCATGCAGTTAGAGGAGGGCTACCGACAAATCCTTTTAGAAGAGCTGTACAATGTATTCTTAAAATTTATTCAGGTTAGCAGAGGGGGCAGAGGATTCACCTTCTTGGTATTTGGCATGGGACAGTTATCCGAAGAAGGAATTGCAAAAAAAATCGCCGAACAGATCAGCGCGATTGCCTTCAAAGCACCACGCTTGCTCCGAATGGAAAAAGAATTCTCCCTGCTCCAGGAAGCTGCCCTCCGAGCGTATCGTCAGGAATATCCGAATAGGGAACACTTTTTAAACAAATAGTAAGAATGAGAGTGTAATACACAGAACGGAAAATCACTCGACTATTTATACTAGGTGTGTTAGTATATATAAAAATAAACTTATTAAAATGGGGAAAGAAAAAATGAGAAAAAGACATACTTTAAAGAAAGAGTTAACAGTATTTATGTCACTTGCATCAGTAGTTACATTAATGCTGGTTGTGCTGGCGGTGTGTTATGTCTTTTTCTCATTTTTCGAAAATACGCAGGAAGATATAGAATATGTACTCAATAATACAACACAGCAGTACCAGTCACATATGCAATTTATAGAGGATGGGGCGATTGCTATAAGGCATAATAGTCTGCTGGATAGTTTTTTTCAATGTGATAATTATGATTCAGAAGAAGCTAAAAAACAATTAGTATATAGCATGGAACTATTTGCGCAAAGAAATAGAGTCAATCAGCAATATCCATTCGTTACGAGTATGTATCTGTTTAATAATCAGGATCAGTGTGTGAAAGAGCACTATTATGCTATAACGCTGAGCGCTGAGAAGGAACAGGAAGTATATTATCAAAATATGCAACAGTGGTTTAAACTGGAAAAAAATCGGTATGCATGTGTTGCGGATAGAGAGAATCTGAATATTCTTTTTCGCATTTATGATGACAATATGAAAGAGAAAGGAATCGGCATAGCACAAATTAGTTGTGATGCAATTCGAGAAATATTTAAGGAGATAGAAGACTATCAGGATTCTTCTTGGATTGTATTATCTAATAATGATTTGCTGTTAGTATCCGGTGGAGATGAGAAACAAAATGAGCTGATGAAAGAAACATCCGTATCCTGGGTGGGAAATAAGAAAATCGAAGGAAAAAAAGTAATTGGGAGTGCAGATTCGAGTGGATTTGGAACAAGAACTGTCATTGCTGTAGGACAGAGCAATGTTTTAGAAATTTTACGACCAACGTTATTTATCTTTTGGGCAGGACTTGTTATTGTATTATTTTTTACATTTTGTGTTTCTTATGGACTTAGTAATCGCTTTTCAAAGCCAGTAACGAAGATGATCTCCAATATTCGTGCATTTGGAAATCAAAACCTGGATGTGAGAATGGAGGATTCCACAATACAGGAATTTCATGATATAGGACAAGTGTTTAATGAGATGGCAGATCGAATCGAGTATCTGATCACTGAGGTATATGAAAAGCAGTTATTAGCTACTAAATCACAGGTGAAATATCTTCAATCGCAGCTTAATCCTCATTTTCAGTTTAACATACTTGCGATGCTCAGTCTCAAAGCGAAAATGTCAGGAAACGAGGAATTATATGAAAGTCTGAATGCTTTTTCAAAATTAATGCAAGGTAAAATTTTCCGTGATAAGGAAATAAAAATAAAAGTGAAGGAAGAATTGGAAATTGTTCAGTTCTATTTGTTTTTGCAAAAAGAACGTTATCAAGATAAATTAATGTATGAAATTAATTTATCTGACGAGCAGATAAAAGAGAACCTTATTCCTCGACTTTTAATCGAACCACTTGTGGAAAATGCTGTTTCACATGGGTTAGAACCTCAAAAAGAGAGCGGAATGATAAAAGTATGTTTGTATGAGGAAAATACGTCAGAGGAATCTGCAAAGGAAGAAAAAATCAATCATACAGAACAGGTAAAGAGGCTCCATATTATTGTTGAGGACAATGGAGTTGGAATGGATTATAAAAAGCTGAATGAGGATCAAGAGAATGAAATCCCACAGAATGGGAAAATAGGACATACTCGCACCGGCTTAAAAAATACACAAAGAATGTTACAGATTTTGTATGGCGAAGATTATGAGCTTGACATTGAGAGCAAAAAGGGGAAAGGAACTAGAATCGAAATCATTCTTCCGTCAGAAAGGGGGACAATGCTATGTGGAAAGTAGTTGCGGCAGATGACGAAGGTTATATAAGAGAAGCATTAAAAAAACTGATTAATTGGGAGAAAATGGATTGTGATTTGATAGCAGTGTTAGAGGACGGACAAGAGCTTATCGAATGTATCGAAAAAGAATCACCGGATATTGTTATTACAGATATTCAGATGCCTGAAGTAAATGGACTTGATGTGTGCAAGTATTTATATGAAACCAGGCCTGAAACACAGGTGATAATATTAACAGCATACTCTAATTTTGATTATGCAAAATCTGCAATCAAATACAGTGCATGTGAATATGTTTTGAAGATTGCGATTATGGATGAACTTCCGGAAGCGTTAGGAAAAGCAACCGGAAAACTATTAAAATTGAAAAAAGAAGTTGAAAAAGAGGAAGTTATTGTACCAGAGCAAAAGACACTTCTTCAGCAGATTGAACAATATGTAAAACAAAACTATAAAAGCAAGATTTCTTTGGAAGAAATTGCAGACGAATTACATGTTAACAGAAGTTATTTAAGTAGGTTTTATAAGAATAAAACAGGCGTAAATCTTTTTGATGAGATATTAAAGCTTCGTATAGAGTCAGCAAAAGAATATCTTTTAAAAACAGACATGAAAACTTATGAAGTTTCGGAAGCCGTTGGATTTGAAGATGCAGGGTATTTTTCAAAGATGTTTAAAAAGATCACAGGGGTTTCGCCGAAGGACTTTAGGAAGCAGGAAAAGGATGAAAAGAAGAATTAGACAAGTTATATTTTTATTGGGAATTTTAATAAGTTGTTGCTTATTGGGCGGTTGCGAAAGTGAGGATAATCATAATGTCTCAATTACTTTAATTCATGCCTGGGGCGGTACAGAAAAAGATCATGCTGAAATGAGAGATATTTACGCTGAGTTTCAAAAAGAGTATCCGGAGATTGACTTACAGATTATTTCGATGCCGACGAGTGAAGAGATGATGAGAAAGGTAGAAGATATGGTAATGGTTGGCAATGTTCCGGATATTATCTCTTTTAGTGGAGTTGGTGAAAATTGTCTGTATGATTTTTTAGTTGAAAATGATATGGCATTAGATATTCAGCCATATATAGAGCGAGATAATGATTTTTCCCAAAGCATATCAGATGTGAATAAGGAATATTGGAAAACCAAGAATGGAGAGTTGTATTCTGTGTCAGATGTTCTTATGCTAAGTGGTGGATATTGGTACAATGAGGATATTTTAAATGCAGCAGGAATTGAGCAAGTGCCGAAAAGTTGGGATGAATTTCAGATGATGTGTAACCAGATCAGTGATTGGGCACTGAAAGAAGGAACAGAGATAACAGCACTTCAACCAGCGGCAGAGGGATATTTATATTGTATAGATCATATGCTTTCAGGTAGTGAACAAGCCAGGACAAAGGGACAGCAGTTTGTATATCAAGAGGAAGAGTTCACTACTGCGATAAATCAGCTGAAACAATTGTATAGTTTATCTGTTTCAAAAACTCCAGAGTATAGTTATCGAGATGAAACGAATCTCTTCAATGAAGGAAAACTGGCAATTTACATCAATGGTGTATGGGGTGCTCCAATGATTTCAGATGATATTAATGCAAAGTATGCTTTACTTCCATCATGTACAGAAAAAACTGTATCATGTGAATCTTCAGGTCTTGGATATGTATTAGGAAAGAGTGGAAATGAAGAAAGACAGGAAGCGGCAGTAAGCTTTTTAAAGTACATGCTTAGCAAAGACGTTCAGTTACAGATTCTTGAGAGGACGGAACAAATTCCGGCGAATCCGGATGTTTCGGTAGAGCTATATAAGGAAAATAAAGATAAATTATATCAAGCGGTATCGTTGGTTCTTGAAGCTGATGAAAAAATAGAAGTTCCAAGTAACATCTGGTCACTAGAACAAAAAAATTATTTTACTGAATCAATTTTTGATTTATTGGCGGGAACAATCTCAGTACAAGAATTTGAAGAAAATATAAAAATGAAATAGTTGGAGAGAGTGCATATTGACTCAAAGTGAGTTGATGCGCACTCTTTCTTTGTGCAAAACATGTAAAATATTGACACGAGGTAAAAATAATCCATGCTTTGTTCGGCAATGTGTAAACAACATGCATGTTATTGTCAATACCACACATTCAAAATGCACAAAAAGTAAGGTAGAATTAATTCAACAAATAAGGAGAAACACAGGAGGAAAAAAGATGAGAAAGAAATTGGTAAGTGTACTTCTAGTAGCAGCAATGGGTGTATCCGTATTAGCAGGATGTGGAAGCAGTTCAGGAAACGAAGGAGATAAGAAAGCTTCCGGTGATGAAAATGTTTTGGAGTTTTATCATGGATATTATCAGGATGAAAGTGAATGGCCGGCAGCACAGGTAATGAGAGATATCTATGATGAATTTGCACAGGAACATGCAGACGGAGATGTAACTTTTAAACCGATTGCTGTTGAGAACAGAGATGATATTGTTAGTGCACAGGTTGCTGGTGGATCATACCCGGATATGGTAGATGTTGGAGGAAATGGAGTACCACAGGCTGCGATTTCACAGGAGCTTGTTTATGATCTGAAGCCATATATTGATGAAAATAATCTTCAGGACGCAGTAGGACTTAACTATACACAGCATGATCTAGATGGTCATATTTATGCTATACATGATCAGATCGAAAGTCGTGGTCTTTGGTATAATGCAGCGCTGTTTGAAAAAGCGGGTGTTTCTGCAGATGCATTTGCAGACTGGAATACATTCGGAGATGCAATGACAAAGATTGCAGGTTTAGGTGATGAATCCTATGGATATATTGCCGGACAGGGATCTGGATGTATTATAAATGCAATTATGGCATCTACAGACGCTGGAAAGAAGATGGTAGAGTCTGAGTTGACAGAAGATATTGTTAATTCTGATGAGTTTGCTAATGCATTCAAGACAACAGCAAAATTAGATCAGGCAAATGGTTCAGAGCATACAACAGATGATAATGGAAATCTGATGGCTGAGTTTAATACAAATGGAAAAGTAGGAGTACTTTTCAATGGTGTATGGAATGCAAGTGGAATTGATGAATCTCTGGTTGATGCAATTGAGCCAGCACTGTTCCCGGGAAATATCTCTATTTCATCAGCAGGTGGCGGACTTACAGTTGCAAACAGCATGAGTGAAGAGAAGACAGCACTTGCGCTTGAATTTGTTAAGTATATGACAAGTGCGGAAGTTCAGGAAAAAATTTTTACAGGTGCCCAGGCAAACCCATGTAACACAACAGTTGATCTGAATGCACTTGCAGAGCAGAGCGGAGATGCTGCTACAATGAAACTTGCTAAAGCATGTGCTCAGGTTAATGAAGCAGATACAATTGTAATCGACATGAAATATACATGGGGATCTGACGTTAACAAAGCGATTATAAACGCACTTATGGAGTGTGCTGTTTCCGGAACAGACATTGATGCAAGATTTGAGGCACTCCAGAAAGAATTACTTGCATTAATCGGTTAATTATAAATGATTTAGTTTCAATGAGGGAGGGAATGTTGTCCCTTCCCGTTTTTATTGGAGGTATTAAATTGAAAGAAAGTATTAACAATAAGAAAAAAAGTAAATTGGGGATGAGACGTACAGGATTTATTATTGCCTTTTTAGCACCAACAATTCTGGCATTCTGTGTGTTCTACCTTTATCCAATCATTACGGTATTTGTGACATCTTTCTGTAAGTGGGATTACAGTAATATTACATCTCCGGAATTTTTTGGATTCCAGGATTTATGGAACAACTATGAGTATATATTTAAAAAATATCCATTCTTTTGGGAAGCACTTAAAAACTCTGCAACTTGGGCACTTCTTGGTGCAATAGTTCAGATTCCTGTTGCTACTTTGATAGCACTTGCATTATCAAGAAAAGTAAAGGGAATTAAGTTTGTACGAAATGTTTATATCATTCCGAATATGATTTCTACAGCGGCAATGGGAGTGATTTTTTTACAGTTATATAATCCATCCTATGGAATTATCAATCCTATCATTAGAATATTCAACAAAGACTTTACAGATAGTGTTCTGTTGTTAAAAGGACCGGCATTTATAGCTATGACATGTGCCTATATCTTTTTTACAGGAACAACAACATTAATGATACTTGGTAATATCATGGCGGTTCCAGAAGAAGTGAGAGAAGCGGCAATGTTAGATGGAGCCAGCGGATTAAAGCAGGATTGGTTCATTACAATTCCAATGATTAAAGGAACGCTGAAAACAGTATCTGTGCTTGCAGCAACCTCAGGATTCCTTCTTTACAACGAAGTTTATTTCCTGACAAAAGGAGCAGCGGGAACGTACAGTATCAGTTATGTGATTCGAGAGTTAGCAATCACAAGTCCGAGGACTCAGTTTGGACGAGCAAATGCGGTGGCTATGATACAGATTTTAGCAGGTATGGTCATTATTCTTGTAATTAATTTCGCATACAGTGTTTCATTCAAAAAAGAGAAACATTAGGGAGGAGCGTGATAAATAATGAAAAAATCTTTACATGGAAAAACAGTAAAAAATATGCCGACAGGGACTAAAATCGTTACATATATTTGTTTAGCATGGGCACTGATTATATCACTCGTACCATTAGTATGGTTGGGATTATCAAGTTTGAAAAAAGATCCTATGGCAAGACCAGGATTTCAACTTCCGGAGTCGATTTGCATTGATGGATATATTTCTACATTTAAAGACCTTCATGTACTTCGTTATTTCGGAAACAGTTTGTTTGTTGCAGGCGTATCTGTATTGATCAGTGTGGTTATGATCTCTATGTCAGCTTATGTAGTGGCAAGAATGGAATTTCGTGGTAAAGCACTGGTAAATATTCTTTTATATTCCACTATGTTTATTCCCGCAACAGCTTTAACATATCCGGTATATAACCTTATTAATAATCTGCATTTATATGATACTCGTGCAGCATTAATTTTAATTTATTCTTGCAGTGGTATCGCAGTCAGCTTCTTTGTTATAAAAAATTATTATGACAATATTCCAAAAGAGTTGGAGGAAGCTGCAAGATTGATGGTTGTACTTATTTCCAAACATGGGTAAAAGTTATTTTCCCAATTGCACGACCGGGAATTATGACAGCTGCAGTTTTAGCCTTTCTGAGTAACTGGAATGAATATTACTGGGCATCACTTGTACTGATCACAAGAGAAAAATTAACAGTTCCGGCATTGCTGTCAACATTTACAACATCATTTAATACGAACTATAACGGACTGTTTTCAGCAATGGTTGTTATCATTCTTCCACCGGTAATCTTATATTGTGTATTTAGTAAATTCTTTATTGAAGCATTATCCGGCGGTGCTGTGAAAGGTTAATTGTAGATAATTGAAAGACGAGGAGAAAATAAATGAATCAGGAAATTAGAGAACGAACAAAGTGGTTTATGGATGCACGATTTGGAATGTTTATACATTGGGGATTATATTCAATTCCGGCTTGTGGTGAATGGGTTATGTCGGAAAAAGAGATGACTGTAGAAGAATACAGAACGTATTTTGAACAGTTTGATCCAGTAGATTATGATCAAAAAATGGGTTCGATTAGCCAAAGAAGCAGGAATGAAATATGTAGTATTAACTGCAAAACACCATGATGGTTTTTGTTTGTTTTGATTCCAAACTTACAGATTATAAATCAACAAATACAAAAGCCGGACGTGATCTGGTAAGAGAATTTGTAGATGCATGTAGAGAAGAGGATTTAAAGGTAGGACTTTATTTTCCATTATTGACTGGAAACATCCGGATTTCCCGAAATATGGAGATCGTCAGCACCCGATGAGAAATAATGAAGCATACGAGGATGAAAAAATTGATTTTGACAGATATTTGGATTACATGCATGGACAGGTAAAAGAACTTGTTACAAATTATGGGAAATTAGATTTATTATGGTTTGATTTTTCTTATGACGATATGACAGGTGAAAAATGGAAAGCAACAGAATTGATCAAAATGGTACGTCACTATCAGCCGGATGTAATCATTGATAATCGTTTAGAAGGTGCTGGAGATAACCATGGAAGTATTGCAACAGATAATCCGTTAATTTACAGTGGTGATTTTGCAAGTCCGGAACAGATCATTCCGCCAAAAGGAGTATGTGATATCAATGGAGAGCCAATTCCATGGGAACTTTGCGCAACAATGAATAATCACTGGGGATATTGCAACTTCGACCATCAGTATAAAACACCAGAAATGTTAGTGAGAAAACTTGTAGAGTGTGTTAGTAAGGGTGGAAATATGATTTTGAATGTAGGACCTGATGCAAAAGGAAACATTCCAAAGGAAAGTGTTGAAATACTCAAAGAAGTCGGAAACTGGATGGATAAGAATAAAGAAAGTATTTATGGATGTGGAATATCAGATCTTGAGAAACCTGATTGGGGAAGATATACAGAAAAAGACGGAGTGATTTATGCACATGTTTATGAGACACCTTTAGGAGCACTTCCGCTCTATGGAATCAGTCCTGAAAAACTGGATAGAATTACATATTTAGCTGATGGAAGTGAAGTGAAAAGAGGAGAAGCATGGAATACAGCTCTTTATACAGATGTTGCATTCGTATCATTTGGAGATGATCCGGTATTTACTTATCCATTGCCTGATGAAAAAGACACGGTATTAAAAATTCAACTTAAGAATTGAGAATGAGGAAGGAAGAAAAACGATGAAGCAGGTAACCAGTATTTTGATTGGGGCAGGATTGAGGGGTGGCTATGTATATTCTCAGTATGCATTGGATCACCCAGATGAATTTAAAGTGGTAGCTGTGGCAGAACCAGACCAAGAACGTAGAGAACTTTTTGCGGCAAAACATAATATTCCAAAAGAGCTACAGTATGAATCATATGAAGAATTATTACAACAAGACAAAATTGCAGATTGTGCTATGATTTGTACACAGGATAAAATGCACTATGAACCGGTTACTATGGCATTGCAAAAAGGATATCATGTTTTATGTGAAAAACCGATGTCTCCAAATAAAGACGAAATTGTAAAAATGGGAGCAATGGCAAAGAAATATAATCGAATATTATCGGTATGTCATGTTTTGCGCTACTCACCTTTTTTCTCAAAAATAAAAGAAATTTTAGACGAGGAAAGAATTGGAAGAATGATGTCAATTCAGCATATTGAGGAAGTAGGATATTGGCATCATGCACATAGCTTTGTGAGAGGAAATTGGAGAAATAAAGAAGAATCAAGTCCAATGATATTGCAGAAATGCTGTCATGATATGGATATTATGTTATGGTTAGCTGATAGTAAGTGTAAAAAAATCAGTTCTTTTGGAGAACTTACATATTTTACAGAAGAAAATGCACCTGTAAATGCACCGAGATATTGCATGGACGGATGTGAACATAGAGATAAATGTCCGTTTTATGCACCACGTTTTTACTTAGAACATCCGAAAGCTGTGGAAGACGGACTTGTATATGCAGTAACTGATCAGGCAGATTCAGAACATGTCCTAAAGGAGTTAAAGAAAGGACCTTATGGAAGATGCGTGTTCCATTCTGATAATACAGTTGTGGATCATCAGACAGTAGATATCGAATTTGAAAATCAAGTTACAGCTTCATTTTTGATGACAGCGTTTACAAACCAGTGCGCAAGAAGAATTCGAATTATGGGAACTAAAGGCGAATTAAAAGGTGATATGGAGGCAGGAACAATAGAAATCATAGATTTTGTAAGTGGAACAAATGATTTGATTCAACTTCATACACCTTCAAAGGGACATAGCGGAAGTGATATGAGTATGATGCGCGAGTTTGTTCGTATGGTTGGAGAAGGAAAAACAGGAAAAACAGATGCGTCAGTTTCTGTGGCAAGTCATTTGATGGCTCTTGCAGCTGAAGAAGCCAGAATTAGAAAAACTGTGATTGATTTTGAAGAATACAGCGCCTACGAGACAAAATAGAAATTGAAAACTATAAAATGATGAAGGGATTTATCCTCAGCATTTATGGGAAGGGAGTAAGTGATGAATAGAGTATCAGAAGAACAGTTGAAAGAAGCAATTAATGGATTTCAGTTTGAAGGTAATCTTATTAGTATCAAGCCCTATGGAAGTGGACATATCAATGACACTTATTTGTTGACGTATGAGATTGGAAAAATGGGATCAATAAGAGTGATTTTGCAAAGAGTGAATCAGGAGATTTTTACTAACCCAGTTGAATTAATGCAGAATATTGAAGGCGTCACAACCTACTTAAAGAAAATAATAAAGAAAAATGGAGGAGATCCAGAGAGAGAAACATTAAATTTGATTCCGGCAAAAGATGAAAAATATTATTTTGTGGATTCCAAAGGAGAGTACTGGAGATCTTATAAGTATATCACAGATGCAACAAGCTATGATCTTGTAGAAAATCCGAAAGATTTTTATGAAAGCGCAGTAGCATTTGGACATTTTCAAAAATTATTGTCAAATTATCCAGCAGAAACACTGAATGAAACAATTAAGGGATTTCATGATACAGAATCTAGATTGATTGCATTTAAGGAGGCTGTTGAAAAAGATAGCTTTGGCCGTGCAGCAAAAGTACAAAAGGAGATTCGGTTTGTCCTTGAGCGTGAAGAAATATCAAGTGTTTTTGGAAAACTATTGGCAAAAGGTGAGATCCCATTACGAGTAACACATAATGATACAAAGTTAAATAATATTATGATAGATTACGCTACAGGAAAAGGACTCTGTGTAATAGATTTAGATACGATTATGCCAGGACTGGCGATGAATGATTTTGGCGATTCTATTCGCTTTGGTGCGAGTACAGCAGCAGAGGATGAAAAAGATTTAGAGAAGGTTACTTGTAGTATGGAGTTATTTGAACTTTATACGAAAGGTTTTCTTGAAGAATGTAGAGAACAATTGACAACAAAAGAAATAGAACTTTTGCCAATGGGAGCTAAGGTGATGACTTTTGAATGCGGAATACGATTCCTGACGGATTATCTGGAAGGAGATCATTATTTTAAGATTCATAGAGAAGACCATAATCTTGATAGATGTCGAACACAATTTAAGCTTGTTGCAGACATGGAAAATAAATGGGATTTAATGCAGAAGATTGTTGCAAAATACCAATAACAAGGGAAAATATATATGAGAAATATTGTATTTCATAAAGAGACAAAGACATTTCATTTATATAATGATCAGATAAGCTATATTATGTGCGTATTAGAAAACGGACATATGGGACAGATTTATTTCGGAAAGAAAATCCATGATAAGAAGGATTTTTCTTATCTGGTGGAGAAAATAGAACGTCCGATGACCTCGTATGTATATGAGGGGGATAAAAGTTTCTCATTGGAACATATTCGACAGGAATATCCAGTATATGGGACAACGGATTATCGTCATCCTGCAATTGAAATATTACAGAAAAATGGAAGCAGAATCTCAGATTTTAAATATAATGGATATGAGATTGTACCAGGAAAGCCAAAACTTCAAGGACTTCCAGCTATTTACGCAGAGTCTGAAGAAGAAGCAATGACACTTAGGATCTTTTTGAAAGATTCTCTTACAGGGGTTGTAGTGGAGTTGCTGTATACTATTTTTTCTGAATACGGTGCAATTGCAAGAAGTGTCCGTATAAAAAATACGGGAGAAATGCCGGTACATTTGCTTACAGCAATGAGTTTGAATTTGGATCTTCCGGATAAAGATTATGTTTGGATGCAACTGTCTGGTGCATGGGCCAGAGAGCGACATGTGAAGATGAGGACTTTGGAACAGGGAATCACAGCAATTGATAGTATGCGTGGAAATTCTTCACATGAACAGAATCCGTTTATGGTTCTTAAAAGAAAAAATACAGATGAATCTATGGGAGAGGCAATCGGATTTAGTTTCATTTATAGTGGGAATTTTAGAATCCAGGCAGAAGTAGATACACATGATGTGACACGAATTACAGTAGGGATTAATCCAAATGGATTTGACTGGAAATTAGAATCAGGAGACAGTTTTCAGACACCGGAAGCGGTGATGCTTTATTCGGATAATGGACTTAATGAGATGAGTCAGAACTTCCATAAATTATATGCAAAACATCTTGCGCGAGGATATTGGCGTGATCGTGTAAGACCAATATTGAATAATAATTGGGAAGCAACGTATTTTGATTTTACTGAAGAACGGTTGGTAAAAATTGCAGAGAAAGCAAAAGAATGTGGCATTGAATTATTTGTTCTCGATGATGGATGGTTTGGTAAACGTAGAAACGATCGAGCTGGTTTGGGAGATGGATAGTAAACAAAGAGTTACTTCCGAATGGAATTGAAGGTCTTGCAGAGCGTATAGAAAATCTTGGTATGCAATTTGGTTTATGGATCGAACCAGAGATGGTGAATAAGGATTCAGATCTGTATCGTCAACATCCGGATTGGATTGTACAAACACCAGGAAGAACGAATTCACATGGACGTAATCAATATGTATTAGATTTTTCAAGAAAAGAGATTGTTGATTATATTTATACGATGATTTCAAAGATTCTTTCAAAAGCAAAAATCTCATACATAAAATGGGATATGAACAGAAGTATTACAGAATGTTATAGTATTGCTTATCCAGCAGAACGGCAGGGAGAAATCTTCCATCGTTATATACTTGGAGTGTATGACCTGTATGAAAGATTAACCTCTGAATTTCCAAAAATCTTATTTGAGTCTTGTGCAAGTGGGGGAGGACGCTTTGATCCGGGAATGCTTTATTATGCACCACAAGGATGGACAAGCGATGATTCTGATGCAATTGAAAGACTGAAAATTCAATATGGAACGTCGATGTGTTATCCAATCAGTAGTATGGGAAGTCATGTTTCTGTAATACCGAATCATCAGGTTTTTCGAAATACACCGTTACATACAAGAGCAAATGTAGCCTATTTTGGAACATTTGGTTACGAGTTGGATTTGAATAAATTATCTGATTTTGAAATTGAAGAGGTAAAGGCACAAATCCTATTTATGAAAAAGTATCGTCAGTTGATACAGTTTGGAACATTTTATAGATTGAAAAGTCCATTTGAAGGAAATGAAACTATTTGGATGGTAGTCAATGAAGAGAAAACAACAGCACTTGTAGGATATTACCGTGTATTAAATGGTGTGAATATGCCATACAGCAGAATAAAGCTGCAGGGACTTGATCCAAATAAACTTTATAAGAATTTATCAGCAAATACAGAGAATTATGGAGATGAGTTGATGAATTGGGGACTGATCACGACAGATGTAACAGCAGGGCAAGTTCCGGGAAATGTAACGCCATGCACTGATTTTGAATCAAGAATTTATATATTACAAGAAAAAGTTGAATAGTTAGTTTTCTTTCATCCCTTCTTTTAGAAATTGCCTCTCGGTTGAAATAGCCGGGAGGCGTTTTTTTTGAAATTATACTTTTAGCGTAGAATTAATTTCACGTAGGCAGATGCGTTCCATCTATATTTTCAAAATTCCCTAATTTTTGGAATAATCTATTTGGGTATATGTTAGATGGCGTAAACATCACTTATGTTTAACAGTTATATACAGATTCGAGGGAATGGGGAGCGAAATCCCCATCAAGATTGCCAGGTAGCCTGATTTCCAAAAGGAAATTAGAGTTACTCAAGGGCGCATCTTGCCCTAAAAGTTATCGTTGTATTTTCTAATCAAAGAATTATCATAGTATCACCGTCAGATTCTTATCACCTGTTTTTTTGAAACTTCAGTATCGATGGTTGTATAAGCCCCTTGAAACGTTTCTATATATGAAGGCCTTAAAATCTTGCCTTTGAGAATCAGCCATCGGTAAAACTGACAGAAAAAAATTAAAAAGGGGTGATGCAAGCTTTGGGATATGACGAAATGGATGTGAAAGAGTTATTGTCTGAAGCAATCGGTAATGGTATTATAACATTAGATGATGTGCGGAAGAAAATGGCTATGATGAGAAGAAGAGATATTTTAAAAGCGCACAAATATAAAATATGGCAAGGAAAGGATGGAAAGTGGTATACACATTTTTATGATGAGACGAAAGCAGATCATAGGCGATTAGTCAAAAGAAGTACACAAAAGGAACTGGAAAATCTGATCGTAAATACTTACTGTGAAGAGAATGCAGAGGATGAGATTACACTTACGACAGTCTATCCGATGTGGTTACAATATTTTCAGCTTCATACTTTGAAGTCGGCATCGGTAAAACGTTATTCTACAGAATGGTCGAGATTTTACGAAGGAACTAAAATTGCAACAATACCCTTGAAGAAATTCAATAAGTTGATGTTGGATGAGTGGGCTCATGGAATGATAAAAACAAATCACATGACTAAAAAACAGTATTATACAATGTCATTTATCATGAGGCATTGCATGGAGTATGCGATTGACAGAGGTTTTATCAATTCCAATCCATTTGCACAGGTCAAGATTAATGCAAAGATGTTTCGTAAGGAAAAGAAGAAATCAGATGAGACGCAAGTTTATTTGGAAAACGAACAGCTGCTAATCATAGAAGAGGCATGGAAAGAGTATGAAGAAAATCCGGATAACACAACATCGTTAGCAGTGATCCTTCAGTTTTATCTAGGGGTTCGTCCGGGAGAACTGGTTGCACTGAAAGAGAGTGACGTGAGCCGGGATCATATTCATATCCAACATATGGAAACAAGCTACTATACAGAGGGACCGGATGGGAAATTTAGAAAAACATCTAGAGAAGTTGTGGAACATACAAAGACAGATGCCGGTGACAGGGAAATTCCTTTGATTGAAAAAGCGAAGCTGGTCATTAAACTTGCAATGGCTGCGAATGAGAGAAATGGCTGCTCAGGTTCTTATTTATTTATGAATCAGGGAAAGAGAATTACGGAAAATGCAATCGCATGTCGTTTGAGAAAATACTGTAAGTATCTTGATATTCCATACAGAAGTCCTCATAAAGTGAGAAAGACGGTGATCTCATCGATGATTGACGAAGGAATCAATATTAATACAGTCAGAAAGATCATTGGACATGAGGATGAAAGAACAACTTATAACAATTATTGTTATGACAGAAAACGTCCTGAAGAGATTGTCAGTCAGCTGGATCGTGCATTGGATAAGAATTATAACCGTAAAAATGTGATTGATTTCCCGAATGGGAGAGAAAAAATAACAGAGGTAACCAAAAATGGGCAAATTTCAGATAACAAAAAAAGACGAGAAATCCTTATAAAATAAGGCTTTCTCCTACTTTTCAACCATGCGGAAGAGGAGACTTGAACTCCCACAGGATAAAACTCCCACTAGAACCTGAATCTAGCGCGTCTGCCATTCCGCCACTTCCGCTCGACACAAACTATCTTATCATAGAGCGAACGGTTTGTAAAGCCTAAAAAATAAATTCTATATATTGTTTGAATAATTTCGATTTATCAGAAAATTTTAATAAAGTTTTTATTGACTCCGTGATGGATTTGTATTATAGTTTCTCGTTGATATTTTGAAGAAAAATAACAGTGGGAGGAAGAGATATATGACATTTTATCAGGAGTTACAGCTTAGTTCAGTTGCATCTAAGCAGCTGATCAAAGCGACAGAAGACAAGAAGGAAAGACGTAGACACATTCTTATTTATAATTTTAAGGTCTATCTTGTAATGGCGTTTTGTGTGGCAGTGGTTTCCTTATACAGTCATTTCACAGGGAATAACAACAGTGTAGTAGGCGTTACAGTGCTTCTTGCGGTGCTTGTTCTTCGACAGGCAGATTTTGGAATTCGTACAACGCACGGATTGGCCTCCATCGTCGGAATCTTTGGAATATTGATTGCAGGACCGAAGCTTTCGAATATGGTGTCACCGGTTCCGGCATTCTTTATTAATGTAGTATGCATTTTGCTTCTTATGATTCTGGGATGTCACAATGTGATTATGTACAATCATTCTACATTTGTTCTTGGATATCTTCTTCTTCAGGGATATGATGTGACCGGACAGGAGTACTTGCATCGTGTGGCTGGCCTTTTGGTTGGAATGGTATTGTGTATGGCGATTTTCTATAAGAATCAGAAGAACAGACCGTATCGAAGATCATTCTTGATTTGTTCCGCGAGTTCGATATTAACTCCGCAAGAAACAGATGGTATATTCGTCTTTCACTGGTTGTTTCCAGCGCAATGTTGTTCATGTCATTGCTTTGGACTTCCA
>ENA-OQAZ01000195-OQAZ01000195.1-human-gut-metagenome-genome-assembly--contig:-NODE-195-length-34284-cov-6.400855_pt1 | contig 34284 bp, 46 predicted proteins | sample MGYA00242737_ERZ504531 | MGnify/ENA primary metagenome ERZ504531 (study PRJEB26092, sample SAMD00036244) | human gut metagenome | host: Homo sapiens | study: EMG produced TPA metagenomics assembly of... | reverse complement strand
AATTTGGAAAGAAAACTTTCTGATTATGTGTAGTAAATTATGCTTAAACGCCCGGGATTCTGGGCATTTTGCTCAATTACTACTCATTTGTAGGAACTACTCATTACAGACGATGCAGGCGCTATCCTCCAAGGGTACACTGCCTCGATGGTGCCGCCGACAACTGCCTGCTCGGCTTCAAGGGTGTGTTCAATGTCGGCTTCGCGGGGGTACTTTCCGGGTTCAACGATCAGAACTTTCATCGGCTTTCTCCTTATCAGAAGTTTCTTTCAGCGCAATTTTCTGCTTAACGGTCAGCAGCACGATACCTGTCGCAGACGCAAGGGACACGACCACAATAGCCAGCAGCGGGAAACCATCTCCTGTCTGCGGGAGGGTCTGCACCTTGCGCGGCGTAATAACCGGCGTGGGAACAGGAGTGGGTGCCGGGGTTGTAGCGGGTGTCGGCTGCGGTGTGGGAGCAGGAGTGGGTGTGGGCGTGTCCTCGCGGGGCGTAGCTTCGTCTATCATCTGAATTAGTCGCTTGTCAGCGCGCACCCATTCGGCATCGGCATTTTCGCGGACGAACAGAGAAATCCCGTCATCAACGGTTTCCAACTTGAACTGCACCGAGTTTGCAATTTCAAAGCCGGCCGGGGCTGCATCTTCGTTCAGGGTGTAGATGTACTCTTTGGCTTCGCCTGACAGCTTGAGAAAATCATTTGAAATGGGAACACGATGCGTTTTGTAGTTGGTTGTCCAAGTGTCGACGACCTCATCATTCGCATCACGGATCGTCAGCGTAGCTCCCGGCAGCAGATTACCAGCAATATCTGTCTTGTCGATATCCAGTACCGGCGCGTCCTGCATTACAATGGTTGAACCATTCATTTTCGACCAGTCATCGTCCGTTTTTACATACACCTCATTGACCTGCTCTGTACCGTTCTGCACCAGCTTGAACACGATGCTTTCGGCTTCGGCGTAGCCGTCCGGGGCGCGCTTCTCCGTCAGGGTGTATTCCTTTTCCAGTTCCAACCCACGCACGGTGTGCGGCACTTTGCCGGAGGTCCAGCCTCGACCAGATTGCCGTCTGCAGCACGGATTTCCAGCTTTGCACCGGGCAGTTCCTTGCCGTTGGTGATGTCCTGCTTGGAAATGTCCACACTGGTGCGCAGGTTGGTGTTTGTACCATCTACGATTTGCCATGCAATCTGCTGACCTTCATAGGTGAACTCTACATCCACAGGGGTGCTGTCCAGCAGGTAACCCGCAGGGCGGTGATTTCCACAATGCGGTATCTGCCGCTGTTGCCGGAGTCGGGATAGCTTTCAGAACGGATGGGAACATCCACATCGAACCACGCGAAACCGTTGGCATTGGTGGCGCTGCCGGTGCTCAGCTTTGTACCGGCGTCCAGCAGCTTCATACCGTCTGCGGAGAAAATGTCATCCACGGTGTAGAGTTCATACACCGCACCGGGCAGATAGGTCAGCGCCTCTCGGTCCTGCTTGTAAATGCCTACACCGATTTTGCTGACCTTATCGCCGGGCTTTTCGGGAACAGGCAGCACACGGGCATTTTCAAACACAAGTGTCTGCCCATTCTTGTGGGCATCCGAGGCATCCTTGACATTCACAATGCTGTACGAACATTCCTTGTCGCCGTCCTGCTCGTGGCCGACAATAGTTTTTGCCAGCACAATGTCGTTTTTCTGGTTATCCCAGCCAAATTCGACCGTGTAGCTCTGGTTTGTCAGGATAAAGCCGTAAGGTGCTTTTACCTCGGTAACAGTATACTTACCCAGCGGCAGGGTCACGGTTACTTCGCCTTTGGTGCCATCATGGGAAATTTTCAAGAAATCATAGGTTGCCTGCGTGCGGGTGGGGCTGAACTTCACCTCGTCAACTTGCCCCTCTGTGCCGGTGGTAACAGTTGCCACCAAATCGCCGGATTTGTACCAGTAGGTGCCTTGGCTGTCGGGTGTGGCAATGTCGGCTGCAGCGTGGATTTCGTACACTGCGCCCGCGAGGTTGTCCTGCGTGTAGATGAACTGTCCATCTTGGTAGTCGGTCAGCACATTGCCCAGCTTACGAATGGTAAGCTGACCGAGGGTTTCGTGGTTGCAGTATTTCTCCGTGACGATGTACTCATCCATGTCGTTGGTGGCATTGCCCACGACCTGCCAGACGCGGTCGGACTTGATTTCAAACTTCACCGAGTAGGCAGGATCGTTGAAATAGCTTCCGGGCCTTGCAGTTCTTCAATCAAATATCTGCCCAGCGGCAGTTTTTCGGGTGTTTTCATAAGGCCGTCTGCATCGGTGTAGAACACATCCGTTTTCTTGGTGGCGTCACCACTGGCGGGGTCAATCATGGAAATGCGGGTCTTATTACCCTTGTCATCTAATTTGTACAAGGCAAAAGAGGTGTTAGCGATTTTGACCGCCTTGCCGGTTTCGGTGTCGGTCTTGATAAGCTGCAAATAGCCCTCCAATTCCTCATCCAGTACGTTGTAGGTCATATAGTTATTGGTGGCTGTAGTGACACAGCCCGCCGGAACCGTGAATCGGCTCTGCGGGCTGTTGGCGTCTACCGTCACGATGAATGGATCGCACTGGAACACATCCTTGGGAATAGTAGTTTCTACCACGAGGTACTGCCCATAGGGCAGCCCCTCCACGCGGAAGATGCCTCATCGTTGGTGAACATTTCTCCCAGCTATATCAGCGCTGATCCGTGGGCATCCAGCCGTTGCCCCTGCCGTTGGCGTAGTCGCCGTCTGCGGTCAAGGTCGCGTTATAGGCGTTGATCGTATCGGTGCTGCTCTCGAACATATTGGCAATGGCCTGACCTTCGGCGGTGAAATCGTATTTTAGTGTGGCGTTATCGTAGTTGTCCTTGCGGTAGGCGTCCAAAATGCTTTGTGCATTGTAGCTGCCATCCGGGTTCTGCTTGAACTGCGCGGCCTTGCTCAGTTTAGAGATGCGGTAAACGGTGAAGCCCGCGCCCTCCAGCTTCAGCGCCGGAGAGGGCTGGCCTGTGGTCGATACCAGTTTGTTCAGAGAAAAACCGGATTTCAGCACTTCGTCTTGGCTTTCCTGCTCGGCGTGGATGTGGTAGGTGGATTCGTCAGCATAGGACAAGGTTTTGTAGTGGTTGACTCATCGCAGAGGTAGCCTTTCGCGTAGGACAGATAGTAGCCATCCCACGCTTTGCTGCCGTTCAATTTGCGGCTTTCGGCTACGGCGGAATACTGGTTTTTGTAGATGTAATCGGTATACTCGCCGCCCTTGGTGGCAAGGCTGCTGTACTTGCCGGTGCGTTCCAGCTTCTTGTTTAGCTGTGGATACTTCCCGGTAACATACAGCTTGCCGTTTCCGTCAATGGGCAGCACCAGCCCGGTGGCACGCTCGACCAGATAGTAGCGGCCCATGTACAGGTTGGCAAAAGCCAGCTTTCCGTCTGTAATCTTGGCGGAGGCTACCAGCCGGTCTTTCTGCAAAATGGGCAGGTAATCGGTATCCCAGCCGCCGTTGGTTAAAACCGTGGTGTGCCAAAGGGGCGTGCCGCTGGCATCGGTGGTTTTTGAATAATCTACGACACCCGAAGCACCGTCCGGATGTTCAATGGTGTCAGCGGCATACAGATCATACACCGCCCCCTCCAGCGTGGTATCTCCGTTGCTGCCCGCAGCCAGATACCGCGCGGCGTTCAAGTCCACTTTTGTCAGCAGAATATTGCCGAGGACACGGTCATTCTGCATCTTGTCGGAGTCGGCATGCATGGTGTAGGAATCTTCATTGTTGGCAATGCCGGTGGGGTCTGTGGCGTAGGTCTTGTCTGCATTGCGGCTGCCAAAGGTGATAGTAACGATGCCCTCGCCGGTGTCGATGAGCGTGCCGCCGCTGTTGGCCGTAGTAATGTCGGCGTTATAATCGGCGTTGCCCAGCCAAATCGTCTGACCGTCCTGTGCTTTGGTAATCTCAAAGGCATACGCCGCTTGCCGAGAACAGAACCTGCCGTACCGGGATTGGTTGCATCCGTCCAATCGCCGTAGTACCGCTGGGTGCGCGGCTCTCTACAATAACAAACTTTCCCTCGTTGCGCTGGGTATAGAACAAATCATCCGAACCGCCCGCATAGTCGCTGTGGTTGATGACCTTATAGGTGCCATCCGACTGGCGCTCGACCTTGTACCGATTGTACCCGCCAAACGGAATATAGCACTGCCGAACCACATCCCACTCGAAAATCTTGAATTCAGCGTCACCCTTGATGCGCTGCTTGGTTTCACTGTCGATTTTGTCGATGCTGACTTTTACAGACCATTCATCGTTCTGCATTTTATAGTCATTGGAACTATTAGCCGGAACAGTAATAGTCTGGTGGCTGCCCAACGCACCGGGCGTTGAATCAAAGCCATGCGGATGGTGATTTCATCGTATGCAAAGGTGATGTTCGCAAGCTGCGCCCGCGCCGAGGCAATAGCGGCATCTACCATGCCCTGCGCTTCGTTCTGCAGCTGCCCAATGGCCGCGTTCTTGGCAGCTTCGGCAGCAGCGTCTGCTTCGGCTTGGCTGGCGAACGGTCCTTCCTGCCCGGAAAGCGTACTGGTGCTGATCTTGGACACCTCGTAGTGAACCGTCCATGTGGCAGAACCATCGCCGCCGTTGAGGTGAAAACTGTCATCCTGTGTGTGACCGCTTGTGGTAATGGTTTGTGCCCCGGCAGGGGTCATCTGCCAGCTGCCGCCTTCCACGCTGCCGCCGGTCCGGCTGGGCGTGACGGTAATGACCGCCCCGTCCACCTTTTCCAGCGTGTTCAACTGATACTTGTCGGTGTTGACTGTGAATGTCAGATCAAAGCTTCCGCTGGCGCTTTGCGCAGGAGCTGTCCACGCAGCGGAATAATACTTCGGTTCCGGAACACTCGGCACATCCGGATCTCAGTGCCGCCCGCAATTTCTTCACCAACCAGCGCCACTACCTGCCACGCATACCCTGCAGGCGGGTTATAGATGTAGGTGTAGTAGCCGTTTTCCCCGGACTGTGCATCTGTACCGTTTACCAGTTCTTCCGCAGCAGCAATATAGGTCTGCGCCGCGTAGCTGTCGGGATAGTTTTCCATGATCCACTGCTGGGTTTCATCGTAAAGACTGCCAAGGATGTCCGGCTGTTCTTCACAGCTTCAGGATCATATTCAAGGCTTGCCACAACAGGACGGTCATCCAGCATATCCAGACTCAGCTGGCCAAGACCACCCCAGATGTTGACCTGGTTTGCATAGTGGTTGCCGGGGGTATACTGGCCGGGTTCAAGACGGGACACATGAGAGAAGCTGTAGGTGGGGCAGCCCTTGGGCTGGCCGTTCAGGCCGTGGCTGCAGCAGTAGGCTTCCTGACCGTTGAACCAAATGAGCCATGTGCCGCCCTCCTTGGCAATACTGGTGATTTTGCCGGTGGCATACGGCGGAGTCGGCCCTGCAGCATAGGCGGCAATGCCGTCATCGCCGGTGTCGGCATACATCTGTGTGGGTGCAGCATCCTCGCTGATCTGTACATGGATAGATTTTGACTGCGAACTGCCGTCCGAATCCGTATAGACAAGCTGCGCCGTAAAATCGGCAGAGGCTTTTACATACAGGCCGGTGGCTGCCGCCGACTGCTCCGAGTATGTATGGTGCAGGATTTCAGCCTGCTCCTGCTCGTCTGCCGGGATAGCTCATAATCGGTGGAGCGGTAGCTTAAAAGCTCTACACCGTCCGGCAGTATGATTTCAGATACTGCACTGTCTGCCGGGTATTCGACCTGCGCCAGCAGTGGAACAATGGCATAGTCTGTACCGGGAGTTTTGCCGATTGTGACCGTGTTCTCATCTGCGTTCAGCGCATCGGCATCCATATGGCATCTACACCGTCATACAGGTCAGAAACCCACGCGGAGATACCGATTTTTGTTTCGCCGGTTGCCACGGGCAGACCCATGCTGCCAAGGTAACTGCCGGTAGGCGCGTCCGGCAGATCGTTGTAAAGATTCTCGGTAATCTGCACAAGGTTTGGTGCTGTGGTGTCCGCTTCGGCAGTTTCGGGGGTGACCGCTGAAGCTGTCTCCGGTGTGGCGGGGGCATCCTCTGCAAAGGCGGGCAGCGCTGCGCCCAGATTTGTGAGCGCAATTCCACCCGCCAGCAGCAGTGCCAAGCCCTGCTTTATTCTGTGTTTGTTTTTCATTCTGGTTCTCCTTTTTATCCAAAAGAAAAAGCCCGCTGCGGGGTGCAGCGGGCAGGGTTACCGTTCGGGAGCGTGTTTCTTAGGGAAAGGCGCAGCTCTGGCCTTGTAGGCTCTGCGGTATTTCTCGTCAGCATCATAGAACTGCTGCGGAGAGATACCCGCATCCAGACACCCCTGCAAAACAACTGCATTGTAGCGGCTGCTGACCGGGAGCAGCTGGTCGCGATACGGCTCGTTCATCGTGTAAACCATGATTTCGTGCGGTGTGTCGTCTGCATCCGTGACCGTCAGGGTCTCCTTGTCATAGAATGTCGGGTAGCCTTCGTAACAGTCAAGCTGGGATTCGTCATGGTCGGTGACAGACCAGATCAGCCCTCTACGCTTGCGCCCTCTTTGGGCAAAATCGTCAGGTAGCCGCGCCGGAACGCCAGCTCATAGCCCTCCAACTTGGCAATGCTACCACTGCCGCTTCGGGGCAGCGGTAAGCCATCTGCTCAAAATTCAGATTGGAACCGTAGGCAAAATATTCTTTTCTCGACATTTCTTCTCCTATCTGGCCTCGTCCGTGCGGGGCCGTGGTTGATTGCTGGGATACAGCGACTTGTCGTGCCGCCACGCCTTGTCACCAGGCAGGTTCTTCAGCAGATGCATTCGCACATTCTTATACTCCGGGCCGATCAGCCCAGCCGCAGCAGAAAGGTGCGGAAAGTGAACGCCGGATTATCCCCGATGGGCGTTTTCCGGAATTGCGTGTACTTCTGGTTAATACCCTGCGCCGAGATCGCCATAGCCAGAATGATGTTTGCTTTGGCTTCACCCGCATGGAGCGTGGAATTGAACAGGCGCCATTCGATTGTACCGTGATAGAATACAGAATGCATATTGAAGGCATTATGTTGAGCTCAACATAATGCCTTTTATGGCAAGAAAGCGATTATGTATCCCACGTTCCAAACTTTAATTGTACAGCGACAAAAATCATAAAAACAGTCTGTTTTTCTCTACATAATAACTATATAATTTGAGTATTCCAGATATGATGGAGGTTGTTATTGTGGATGATGGAAATCGACTGACTGTGTATGAACTTGTGGAAAGAGTTATCCCTTGCATCATTGCAAAGCACTATAGCGAAAACTATATTCAAGGCTTTCGTTCGACGTTTAGGAACCTGTTAGCGTACTGCAATAAAAATGAAAAGAAATATTTTACAGCGGAATTGGCTCAGCAGTTCATGCTGGATTGCTACGGTGTGCAGCCGGGAACAGTAGAACGGCGATGCTCACGAGTTCACCGTGCAATGGATTTGTTGTCAGACTACCAACATTTCAACGCGGTTATGCTTCGGCGGAGGTTGAATCGAGAGTTCCCTGCAGGATTGCAAGAAGGTGCGGTCAACTACTTGCAAAAGCTATCTCTCCACGGACGCAGGGAGAATACGCTGCGCAGCCACAGAAATGTTCTTCTTCGCTTTACAGATTATTTGTTCAGCGTTGGAGTCACGGATTACAAATCACTTTCAGCAGATATTGTAAATCGATACGTCAAAGTTGTTTCGTGCAATTACAGCAATTCGGTTGTAAGGCTCCATTACAGTATCCTTTTACGCTTTTTTCAGTACCTTGCGCATAGCGGCTACAAGGAAACAGATTTGTCTTTGAAAATGATGCCAATTGTAAAAGTACCCGCTTCCGCGCGAATTCCTACAACATTAGATCTTAGCCAAATCGAAAGTATCCTTGCATCTGTTGACCGTGAAAGTCCACAAGGGAAACGCGATTATGCAGTTTTAATGATTGCAGTAAAACTCGGCATTAGAACCAGCGATATACGTAATCTTCGCCCTGCCAATTTTAATTGGGAACAGCATTTGGTGTCTTTCACACAAGTCAAAACAGGAGAGCCGATAACTTTACCACTTCCCACAGATGTTGGATGGGCTGTAATAGACTATCTGAAAAATGGAAGGCCTGTAAGCGATGCCCCGGAAATTTTTCTCCGCGCAGTCGCTCCATACGTCTCTCTGCAAAATTTTGACAACATTCTTATTAAGCATATGCGAAAAGCGGGCATTCCTTTGGATTCAATAAAGCACCACGGGCTTCACTCGCTTCGACACAGCCTCGCAACACATATGTTAGATGAAGGAATCCCCATTACCTCGATTCAGGGTGTATTAGGACACATAAATGCCGATTCTACTCAAAAATATATTGGTGTAAATGTACGTCAGCTTCGCAGCTGCGCATTGGAGGTGACTGATTAGTGTTTGAGGAAAAACTTCTTGAACCCCATTTTACCAGTGTGCTTGCACCATATATGCTGGATGTTGTGGAGCAAAAACGTGCCCTTGGCAATAAATACAACGCCGGTGTTGAGGCACTCAGTGCATTCGATGACTTTTGCAATGAGCAACAATTGCGTATACCTGCCATTTCGAAAGAACTGCTGCAAAAGTGGGAGAAAAAGAGACCTCACGAAAACGAAACCACGCAATGTTTTCGGATTTCGTATGTGCGAATTCTTTGTAAGTATTTGCACAGCAATGGCTATGATGCTCCATGTGCATTCCACCCTGCGCCTCATGTAAATAAATGTTTCGTTCCCTACATTTTTACGAAAGACGAAATCGAGAGATTGTTTTCTGCGGTAGATTGTACCAAAGAATCTTCAGAATCTCCACTACGACATTTAGTTATGCCGGTTCTGTTTCGCCTGCTTTATACATGTGGGCTGCGCGTGTCAGAGGCTCTGCACCTTAAGGTTGCAGATGTTGATTTGGATGCTGGAGTTTTAGCCATATACGGTGCAAAAGGAGACAAAGAACGGCTGGTAGGAATTTCGGACTCAATGCTTACATACATGAAATCCTACCGCAGTAATCCATTAGTGGCAAATGCAAAAAGTATTTACTTTTTCCCTGCTCCTGATGGCGGATTCTATGATACAAGTACAATTTACGATATTTTTCGAAAATGCTTATTTGATGCCGGGATTCCACACCGAGGTCGAGGAAAAGGGCCTCGTCTCCATGATCTCAGGCATTCCTTTGCGGTCCACATTCTAAACAAATGGAGTTCCGAAGGAAAAGACATATATACCTGTTTGCCGATTCTCCGCACTGCTCTTGGGCATGACCGAATTACAACAACCGAAAAATACTTGAGGCTTGTCCCGGAAGCCTACATGGAAGTCACCGAACCATTCAATGAGCGATTCCATACCATTACAGAGGTACTTTGCAATGAGGAATAGATGCAGCTACGCCGGTTTAGTCTCCGCATACTTTAGCGTGTATCTGGCAGGAACTAAAAATGTCAGTACAAATACAATTTACTCTTACCGGGACACCTTTGTTATTTTTCATGGCTACCTTGAAAAGTATTGTGGCCTTAAATTAGAGAAAATGCTTTTTAACGACCTTTCCCGCGAACTGATTCTTGAATTTCTACAATATCTTGAAACTGAACGCAAATACAGTATATCTTCTCGAAACCAACGACTTGCTGCGCTGAAGTCATTTGCAAAATATGTACAAATTGAATGCCCGGATGAAATGATTCTGTGTCAGCGCATTCTTTCAATTGACAGCAAAAAAGCAGCAAAGCCGACGGTTCAATATTTGAGTAACCAGCAAACCGATATTCTAATGGAACAGCCTGATATTTCCACGCCAAAAGGTCGCAGAGACTTGGCGATGATTCTTCTCCTTTACGATTCAGCTGCACGAGTGCAGGAACTTTGCGATTTAAGAATCTGCGATATCCGAATAGATTCACTACCGGTTGTACATTTATTAGGGAAGGGGCGAAAAAGTCGAGATGTTCCGCTTACCAAACCGTGTGCACAGGTATTGCGACAATACATTTGTGAGAACCATCTTGATATACCAGAACGCCGCAATGACCAGCTGTTTACAAATCCGCAAGGGAAAAAGTTGACTCGCAGCGGTGTTTCCTACGTGCTAGCAAAATATATCCACAAAGCAAATACTGCGGTGGATTCATTTTTTCCGCAGATTACACCGCATTGTCTCCGGCATTCTAAAGCAATGCATCTTGTTGAGGCAGGCAAAAATCTCATTTATATTCGTGATTTTTTGGGGCACGAATCTATTGAGACAACACAGGTTTACGCAAAAGCTAATCCCGAAGCCCGGCGCAAGGCATTAGAAACAATGGACACGAGGATGAATACGCCTGCCATGCCGGATTGGAACGACGACCCTGACTTAAAGGCGTTTTTAAAGACCTTGTAGAAAATTATGCTGAGATTTCTGGTGAACAGTCTCGAAGTAACATCTGTTCTAAAAGATTCTCAGCATAACTTTTTCTGCGCATAAAAGGCATGGTATCGGCTCTGGTGGTAGTGATAGTCGCTGCCGTCCCGCCCGCGATACCAGCGGTCTTTCAGTTGATCCATACTCGCACCGCTGGGCAGCTTGCGGATTTCTTCCAGAATCGGCTCATCCACCGCCTGACAGTAACTATCGATGCGGGCAGGGTTGACTTTGAGTGCTGCAAATAGAATGTCCTCTTTTGAGTACATAATGGACAGCACATTTTTGAGGCTCTGCGGCGTGTGTTTACTGGCATCCACATGGACGTGCATTCCGCAGCTGTCGTTTACGATGCCCCCTGCGCGGCGTAAGGAACGGACAACCTCCTGCAGCTTTTCCATCTCGCCATATTCGAGTTTCGGAGAGTTCAGTTCAACCTTGTAGGTCTCCCCGATAAGAACAGACCGCCTACGGCATTCGGGATGGATACTGCTGTCCCGGACGATTTTCCACTCTTTACCGTCCAAATCTTTGACGCGGTAGGCATCATAGCCACCGCCGGAATGCTCGGCGCGGGTGCCAAACAGGTCGGCTAGCGTTTGGGCTGCGTGGCGCGGTTTATCCCGGTCAGTTCAATTTCACAGCCAAAATACTGGTCTTTGAAATCAAGGGGCGTTTTGCTCACCCCGCAGTTCTGCGTCCATCTTGGCAATGCGCCGCCCGATGGCTTCCACCACATGGACCGTCACGCCGTTGCCAGCCTGTTTGTAGGCTTGGTTATCGCTTTGAATGGCAAGCACCGTGTCGATGCGGTCATCTGCCCAGCCCTGCAGCCGCAGACATTCGCGCGGTGTCAGACGGCGGATGCGACCCTCGCATAGAACGCCGGAGGATTCCCCGCGATGCGTTCGGATACCGTTGCCGACTCTGGCGTTTACGCACCGCGCTACTTCTGTGACTCTAGGGTCTGGGTTCAAGTCGATAAAATTCAGCGTACCCTGTTGGCAGCCGGTTGTGAGGGTATGGGCAATTTGCTTGCCCACACGCCCGCGCCGACTGTTGACTGTGGCGTAGCTCAGGTCGATGCTGTCACCGACCTGTGCCATCTGGTAGCCTGTCTTGGACGCGCACTTGATGGGTACACCCACCTCGTACAGCTCGGTCTTGCCACCGAACCCGCCCGGATTGGCTGCCAATGTGCAGCTTAGTCCTTCGGGGAAGTAAACACGTTGCCCCTGCGGTCCTCCGTGCTTTTGAACAAGAGCTGTTCCTGCTGTTTCGGTGAAAGGAAATATTTTTCCTCGACATCGCTCATCAAGATATCCGATAATGTACACGCGGTTTCTTGACTGGGGGACGCCGAAATCTTTGCTGTTAAGACATTGCCATTCGACAGCATACCCCAGTCTGTCCAGCGTATTGAGGATGGTCGCAAACGTCCGCCCGCCGTCATGGTTAAGCAGTCCGGGTACATTTTCAAACAGCAGATACGCAGGCTTCCGGACTTCAGCCAACCGGGCCAGTTCAAAGAAGAGAGTTCCTCGCGGATCTCCGAATCCTTTTCGGGTTCCTGCAATGCTGAAAGTCTGGCAAGGAAATCCGCCGCAGAGCAACCGGAAGTCGGGCATTGTTTCTGGGTCTGCTTTTCTTGCATCTTCTACGAACCACTCTCCCTTCGTGTCAAACAGGGCATTGTAACTGCGGTTGGCGTATTTATCGATTTCGCAGTGCCCTACGCAGGTAAACCCACCGGCACGGGTCAGTCCCTCACGAAAACCGCCGATGCCGGAGAACATATCTATAAATCGAATCACCGATTCGATAACGAAAAAAGAGGCAACCAATGCTGGCTGCCCTTGCTGGTTAAGTATGTGATTTTCAGTATTGTGCATCTACCTCCATTTCGGTGCCATCTGGTTCACCGGAGTCGACATCAGCGTTTTCCTCCGCAGCTTGCTCGGTCGCAATTCTTTCGTAGTCCTTTTCCGCTTCATCTAATTCTCTTTCAATGAGATGTACCAGAAACTCTTTCTGGCTCAGTTTGCGGTGATAAATTTGCTCGTACCTTGCAAGAAAGGTTTTGATGCGCTGGAGAAGTTCCTCGGATACCTGAAATGCTAACGTGCGTGTTGCCATGTTGCTGACTCCCTTCGGTTTCTCAAAAAATGTGGTTACGGCCTGTTCAATGAACTGCGATGTGGTGATGCCCTGTCGTTCCAGTTCTTCACGGATTTTCTGGTGCAGGTCATCCGGGATGGTTACGGTCAATTTGCTCATGGGTGTGCTCCTTTCTGTGTTTGCAAAGCAAGCATACCACAGCGGCAGAAGCAAAGCTATTCACAAGAACTAACGACAATTCATTGAATTTTGCTATCAAAGCAGCCATAACCAACAAAAACTTAGTGCATGGGAACCACCCCCCTCTAAAGTGTGGATAAGAAATTGAGCGCAGAGTCTGGTATAGCATTCGCTGGCGGCTGACTTGAAACAGAAGTCGTTATACTGGTTGCCTGCAACTCCTCTCGCACCACCTTGCGGATGCTTTTCTCCAGCCTATCCGTCTGCTCCGTCGCAAGAATGGCTTGTACCAGAAACTCTTTGCGTTTGGCTGACGGTGTCTGCTGCAGCAACGCCCATGCGCGGCGGTGCTGCTGGTCGCTAAGGTTCGGGCGAAAAACGTACTGTGGGCGTTTCATGCCTCGCCTTTACGGCGCGACACGGCGGCCAACGCGCGCTCGAACCCGACAGCGTTCACCTTGTCGTCCAGCAGGAAAATCGTCTTACAAAGGCCGTCTTTGGGGCTTAGGTGGCGGCTCACCACCGATGCGCCGCCGCCCAACAACACGGCGGGGATGGCGTGCAAATCAAAGCCCGCTTCCATAGTGGCAGACAGCAGATGTTCGGTGTACTTGCGCCCCTGCCGGTTCACAATGTCGCGCACCACATCGCTGACCGTGCAGGGCTGACCTGCCAGCATATTTTCGATTTGGGCATCCGTGAGGGACAGCCCGGTTTCCCGGCGCACCTGCTCCCGAATATCATCCACGCAGCGGATCATGCCGAGTTCAAGACTGTGCGCAGTGTCAGCCGCAGGGATGGCGTTGTCGATGCGCATAAGGTCTACCGTCCAGCCGCCCAAGTCCATGAGGAGCATGGACGGTTCGTCCTGCAACAGCCCGGTTTCGGTCATGAGGGCGGCATAGCCTTGCGGGAAGACCGCAACTTCCTCGATGGTAATTCTGTACTCCACGCCCTCGAAGCGGAAATTCACAGGTTGCTTGCTTCGCAGCAGATAATCTTTGAACTTGGGTTTGTCGCGTCCGAAACTGGTCAGCGGCAGACCCGCCGCAATGCGCACCGAGCATTCGGGCGGCAAGCCGCGCTGCTTGATTTCCTTGGCGATAGCCGCCAGCGTCAGCAGGTAGTAGTTGTCATTCACGGTCTTGTCCCGCTGGATAGCTGCCGCCCGGAGCCACAAACAAAAAAGCACCCGCCAAACTCTAAGAGTCCTTGGCGGGTGTAGGGTTCGTGTTCTCCGTAACTTGTCAGCCCAGCCGGGAACGAGCAGTGGGCTGTTTTGATGGCGTAGTAGCGTGGTCGATGCCGATAATGATGCTCATGGGAAATACCTTCTTTCATTTCAAAATCTTTCGGGAATCTATAATAAACAGCGGGGGAGAGTATGTCCCCCTCGCCGGAATTTTCTTTGGAAATCGTTGTGGTTTTGTTCGTCACCGTTGGCGGTAGGCTCTCAAAACCGTACCGCCAGCGGTAAAAATTCACGCTGCAACAAAAAAGCGCATCCTGCTTTTCGGCAGGACGCGCATAAAATCGCTTGTGGATATTTTCAGGCAAATGGGATAAATTTGGTACATTTTGCCCCAAAATCATCCGTTTTCAACGATTTTATATTGTAGCTACGATATAAAATCGGTAGATGGGCTTCATCGTGGGGAATAGTACACAATGTTGTTTACCACAGATAATATTCGTATTTATATAATACATAATAACTTTCCATACTATTATGAGAAACGATATTAAGCGTGTTGCCATTACACATATTTATCCCAATATATGTAGTAGTTGTATTGTGGTTTTACTTTAAATGTTGTTTTGATTCCAATGGCAACAGCCTGTTCCGCAGTAACCTCTTCTGTAGGAATGTTGTTGATTTGCATTGATTCAATCTTCCCCCAGTACAGTACACCTTTCGCATTCCGTGCAATAAGGATATGCCCCACCTTAATGGCAGTATTTTTTGAGTTTATTCCAACAATTGAATCACCAAAGGTTTCAATCGGCTGTCCGAGATATTTGGCGCTTCCATTTTTTATCATTAAAGCATAATAAGTGTCCAAAACCGCACCGTAAATCGAGTCCATCAAAAGAGATATATACTCGATATACTGCTTCAACCAAGCAGATGAAAGAATGTTATCTTCCATCTCGCCATGCGCAACGATATTACGCCGTTGCACAAGATCCTTCAAGTATTCAAAATATTTAGATAGTGGAACCGACTCACCAGACGTGATTCCGAGAAATGCTTTCAATTTCTCGTTTGTTGAAATCATCTTGTCAACATTACAGATTCCCGCATTGTGCAGAAATTCCCGCATTGAATCTTCTCTGAAGTTGGAAGCGTGCTGACGAAATGCAGTAATATTAAGGCAATAACTGTCCGATGCAACATCAAAACATGAATGGAGATTACGAACGAGTTCTTCTGGCGTTACGGAATCATATTTTGAAAAATTGTTTCCTAGAAGTTTAGCAGACAGGCTCAAATTATGTTCGCGAACCGTTTCCGGCAGATTCTGATATAGAGTAATCTGTTTTGATAAGGCGCTTAGATATGCACATACGATACACTCTAAAAAATTCTCAAAAATACCATATAATTGGATAATCGCCAGACTGTAATCATACACTTTTTTCTCTGTAAGATTGATATCTAATGTAGGTTTACCGTCGAACATCCCCTGTGAATATTTGAGGATAACCCAATTAAGGGTATCCAAATTATCCACATATCTCTTCAATGAATCCAATTTCAACTTGCTCTGCTCGTATGTACTTCGCATTGTTAATCCTCAAGATACTTTTTAAAGAATTCTCTATATAACGTAATGCGCTTTTCTATATCACTTCTGTTGGAATTTCTTCCCTCAAAAACATCATAATTTTTCTGATAGAAAGGCTTCAAGTCTTCTCGGATAGCTTTTACTGCGCTTAAGAGACATTCCTTCTGATCAAGAAATTCAGACAGCACAAACATAAGCGGGTCATAAACGGTTGTCGTTGACCTCGTAAACCATCCCCATTTTGAGCCACTCTTTGTTCTTCGATATCTCCACAGGAAGAAAGCATTTTCCCCTAGTAGCTGATATGCGAAGAATATTGTGTCACTAAACAAAGAAGACAATTTCTTCAGTGTTTCCGAACTGAATTTGTTTGCGTAAATCAGATACTTATCAAGGAAATCACTAAATTGGTTTTGATACCCCTCCAAATTTCTTATTGCGAAAAATCGAAGAACAAGTTCAACATCATACATTGTTCGGTACAGACTGTTATTCTCTAATTCCTTTTCGACCTTTCCGCTACATCTGGCAGTTCTTGCTCATCATCAAGAAGGGAATAGCTCTCTTCGTTCGGAATTCTAAATAGTGCACACAAATATTTATTTCTGGCTAGATTTGCGCACAATTCATTCATCGGTCCATTATACAATGCGTTGCGTGTTTCCTGTGGCTCCAATTTTACACCGCCACTGTTGATTCGCTCAAATACAAGTTGCTTCATATCTTGTGCTTTTTGTGCTGTCTTAGCAGATTCCTGAAGCAAAATGATAGACGACAAATATCGACGGTCTATCCCTTGTCGGACCATCTCTGGCAGCTCGCTGTATCTTTTTCCGTTCAATTCGGGCCACAATTTCAAACCGGTCAGACAGAATTTGTCTTCGTAAAAATCACAAATCGTTGAAAGTCTCTGCAGCCCGTCCATCACTTCATATTCAGAAAATTTAACTTCATACAGAAAAATAGGCGGAATGGGAACGTTCATTATAAAAGATTCTATAAGACGAGATTTTTTTTCGTCGTCCCACCGATGCCGTCGCTGGAATGTAGGCATCAGATTATATTTTCCGCTAGATACCATACCAGTAATGGTATCTAGCGGATAGCGCGCTTGCTCTGTGACGATTCTCACCTCGCCAGCCATGTATTTCTCATTAATTTTGGAATCGGAAGCATGGACAGTGGTCTGCTTTTCCTTCTCCCATTGGATCTTTTCCCCTGGAAAAATCATAGATAGACCTCCTTTGGTATGCCGCAGTTATACGAAAAACACTTTTATTAATGTATATTAACATACCCGCGCAAATAAAACAATCTTTTCATGCGCTGTTGGAGCAAACATTCACACACACCTTTACGCAAAGCTCGAAGCGGAAGAGCACAACAGCAGTCTGCTAATGGGATGTAAAGGAATAACATTGTACGCATGTGGCTATATTGGCATGGAGAATGAAAGATGGCGATTTTGATAGGCCATGAAATGCAAAAAAGCTATCTGTACAAACAAGTTTTGATTTTTGAATGGAAATTTCTTTACTCAAAATAAAGGAATGCTTATTATTTCATACTCATTTTCCTCATTTCTAAACAATTTTGTTGAATCCGCTTGCCTATTTACCTCAAAAGCGTTATAATAACAAAAAAGAAACACTATATTTCTAATACGTTATTCCGGCGAGGTGACAAGCATGGAAAGCCTATATAACTATCTGTTGGCAAACTATAAAGAAAACGAGCCCATTCTTTCGGCATCTCTTTCCATCTCAGGAATCAGCCCAACCAACATGCGCCAGCAGTTAAAAAAATTAACCGATTCCGGAAAACTCAAGCGCTTTGACAGCGGCGTTTACTATCTGCCTAAAAAGTCTATTTTCAAATCTGGCTCTCCGCTTGCGCCGGAAAAAGTCTTGGAATGTAAATACTTGCGCGAAAAAGATAACCGTTGCGGCTACCTTAGCGGACTCATGTTTTTCAACCAACTCGGCCTTACAACACAGGTTCCGATGCAGTATGAAGTCGTAACCAACAAAGCAACGAATGAATATCGAGAGACTTCTCTTGCAAAATCGCGTGTCATTGTGCGTCGTCCTAAAGTTCCGGTGACAGAATGCAACTATAAAGCGCTGCAATTCTTGGATATGATGAAAGATGTTGATATCTATTCCGAAATTACTGGAATTGAATTGCAAAAGCGTCTCTATCGCTATATGGATGATTCAAATCTGAGTATCACCTCACTGGAGCCGTTCTTTTCTTACTATCCGGATCGCCTGTATAAAAATTTAGTAAGAGACGAGGTTATCTATAATGGTATACTTGCACAATGATCGAGAGCAATTCCGCGAAGCAATCTATCTTTCATACCAGCAGACCGGCATAATGGCGCAGGCGATTGAGAAAGACTATTATGTTACGTTGCTGTTGCAAATCCTTGCACAAGAAATGCCCTATATAGTTTTCAAGGGTGGTACATCTTTGAGTAAATGCCATAAGGTCATTCAACGATTCTCCGAGGATATCGATATCACAATCGACACCCTTTTATCACAGGGCAGAAACGCAAGGCCAAACAAATTATTCTAGACGCTGCCGCTGAGCTTGGGCTAGTTATTGATAATTTGGACGAAATTCGCAGTCGCCGGGATTATAATCGATATGTTCTTTCTTATAATTCAGTTATTCCTATGGCAAGTGATGCGCTCAAACCGGCCGTTTTGTTAGAAACTTCATACACAGCCGTTTCATTTCCAACCGTTTTGCTCCCGGTTCACAGCTATGTGGGTGATATGATGCAAAACGAAGTTCCCAACTTGGTGGATGAATATCACTTATCACCCTTTGAAATGAAAGTACAGGGAATTGACCGCACTTTAGCCGATAAGGTTTTTGCCATTTGCGATTATTATCTACAGAGTAAGACTGCAAAACATTCCCGTCATTTGTACGATATTTACAAGCTGTTGCCGCTTGTTCCTCAAGACGAGAAATTTAGACAACTTCTTCAAGAGGTCCGCGCAGTACGCGCACAATCCGTTGTATGCCCATCTGCCCAGCCAGAGGTAAACATATCCGATTTACTTCTAAAAATTATCAATGAAAAAGCATACAAACAGGATTACGATGTTTTGACTTCGCAATTATTGGAAGAACCCGTTCCGTATAATACTGCGGTGAAGGCGTTGGAGCAGATTGCAGAAAGCCGTATTTTCTAGGCCTTATACGTTTCTTTTTCCCGCTTTCTGGAATGTGAATCACTAATCAAGGACGTTTATATTTTGAGGTTGTAATTTAAATGGAAAATATTGATATTACTTCACAAAAGCCTATTATTCCATCGTGCCTTCACTGGTATAATAGTTCTAACATTCTATGCAATTACATGCGCGAGGTAGACTATCTAAAGCTAATTTTAGACAATCAAGCAATTATTCCACGGTACGTTATTGAACCATTAGATTACCTTTCTATACCCAAATTAGAACGGATTGCTTTTCCTATGACATGCTTCTGCGATATTCCTTTTTCGAGGGCCATACACCATATGACAAATTATGGAACATACGGAATCGCCTTTAACAAGCAAACACTTATCGAAAAAGCACATGTGCAGCCAATACACTACATTAATGTTGCCTCCCCTCTCGCAAGAGATTTTAAAAGTCAACTTTCTTATTATCTTCATCCTTCAGATCGGGTTTCAAAAGAATATGAGCCTTTGGTCAGCTTTTTACTAAGTTACTTGCTCTATATAAAACCTATTTCAGGCTATAATGACTCTCTCGCTGACATATATGAGACATACGTTTATCAAGATGAATGCGAATGGCGTTTTGTCCCAACCGAGAATTTCCCTGATGATTTCAAGTTAGTACTTCCTCAAAGTCAAACCAACAAGAACGCTTGTAATGTATATTCCGCAGTTCTGCGGTCACATCCTGAGACATGGTTACATTTTGATTGGGAAGATGTTCAATATATTATTGTTCCTGATGAGCTTGCAAGGAAAGAAATCATCCATAAGATTCGGAGCCTTAACAATTTAAAAGACGATGAGAAATTTCTCTTAACCGCGAAAATCGAAATCAGTAACAGATTCTCGGAGGATCTCACATGATAATGAATTTTTATGATGCCTTTGATAATGAAAATGATTTTAACGTAGACATTCCTAAAGAAGTGCTTGATGTACTAAACCAAAATCTACCAAAGAATTTTCATTACTACAAAGATTCTACCCTTGGATATGTCGCAGGTCCTAGCTCTGACCATATATCTCTGAAAGTGACGATTGACCCTCAGTTCGTTGAAAAGGAATTGAAAAATATTCCCCAAAAAGATTGGGCTGAATATATTTATCGCGCACAGTTAAAAGTTCCTGTTACTAACACTTCTATTGGCAATGACAATAAAATGATTCCTTTGGAGGAAACTCTCCATAATCCACTGGAATCTTCAGCTCCGTCGCTTGAATCTGCTGAGCTTGTTCCCGAACCCTTTCCAAATCCTATTTCCATAACATTCGAAACGATTGAAGGGGATACCATCACACTTCACATTCAGCGGCAAGCATGCAAAGCTATGAAGAAGCGTAAATACGCTAATGTTGACTTTCCTGCTATTGAGATGCGCCTCACCTTATATGAGGATGCCTTTCCAATGAGAACCAAGTTTAATTTTACGGTCATTCCTGCGAATGCCAAATCTTCCAAGGACGCTTTAGCTGCTTTGCGGTTACTAAAAGGACTATATGAGGGAACTGCCACAATAAAGGGAGAAAAGAAATCATTTCCAAAGCAAGATATTTCTGACATCGATATGGAAGATTTGACAAACAAAATAGCTTTGTGGACGGACATTTGTACTCTTGAAAAAAAATTAAATGTCTCTTTCGACCCCAGCGCACCGATGCCACAAGAAGATTTGGAATTTCTGTATCAGCTTAGAGCTTGCCTCCTTTGCCACAAAAAAATCGCATGGAAGCATCCTTTTTCCAAATTGCATCTTACCCAAACCAGTCAAAACATTCATGAAATCGAAAGTCTTGTTGGAAAGGACGATATTTCACTTAATTTTGATGAGGGACCGATATCATGCACTTTACTTGGCACGAGCTTCGAACTATATAGCAAAACAGAACTGCGGCATATTCTTATTACAAGCATTGATTGGACCGATGACAATAAATCTTCTGCAGATTTGTATATAGCTGATTCTTCTTCAAGGTCATGGGAACTTTTACGCGCATTTGTTACCACTGATGAATATCTCAACAATTCATCTCGCCATAAGTTGGCTTCATCGTAATTTTATATAGTATACAAACGAGAGTAATAAAGGAAGTATCAACGTTGTGTTACGTTATTGCTAAAGACCGCTATGGCCACGGCTGCATAGCATTTGAAACCGTGCATGGGAAGCATTTGGCTGATTTAAAATGGTCACTGGATGAAGCCCTTGGCAATACCGGCGTAGAAATCATGACCATCAGCCACCCCGAAGCCTATGGCGAGTACGCGCCTTATCACTTTGTGCAAACTGAGGAAGAGTTTATAAAGCAGACCCTTGCCTTGCGGCCATAACCTCCAATTTTGTGCGTATCTTTTAATCCTACTTTTCTCCAGAACCCATCTACCAACTCATCTACGGACAGCCATTCTGGTTGAGAAACGCTGCGAAAATTACTACACATTGCCTAAAATCAGTTGCTCTTATTTGTAGAATACCAACAAAATTTTACGGTGTTTCTAGAATTTTTGCCAGCGATGCTTTCTCATAACCGCTTGAGTGGGGGTTCGAATCCCTCACGGCCCACCAAAAAAAGAACGCAGCTACGCTATTTTGTTGCAAAATGGCATAGCTGCGATTCTTTATTTTCCGTACAATTCACGGCTCAACTGATTGCGTATCGACTCCCGGCGTTTTTTGTATTGCTGCATAAATGCCATGTACTCGGGGCTGCATCAATATAACGGTCGTTGCTTTCTTTGATGGCTGTGTGCTGAAAGCCGAAGCCTCTAAAAACCAAAAGGCTCTTGTTGACATGAACGGTACATTCCTTGAAATCGAAATCACTCCATGTCAGGCCCGCCAATTCAGCACGACGCACACCCGTATGCAGAAGGGATAATACAATGGCTTGCTCCGGCATAGAGCATTTTTCAATTTCTGACATGAGTTTGCGTACTTCGTCCTCATGTATGCAATCTACAAATCTGGGGCGTGCTCCTTTCGCCGGCATCTTGAATTCGGCTTGCACTGAGTGATGGCGCTCATTTGCGAAGTGCAGCACTTGATTGGCGAGGAGCACATATTCCCGAATTGTCTTTTTAGACAGGGGTCTCTCGTCGCGCTCAAAACGGAACGCATCGCGTACAGAAACACCGAGAATCTTGGAAACCACTTCTGCCGTTTTTCGCGTGACTGCCGCGCCGCTGAAGCATTTCATGGCGGTATAAGAAGAAATGTCATAGCCAACTACCATTGATGCTTCGCTCGGCTTCTTCCTGTGCTTTGGTCTCAAATTCAAAAGCCACTACTGTGGTAGCCGCCGTGCGCTGCTTTGCGGTTCTCAGTGTTTTAGGGTCAAAATCAAAGCGGGAAAATTTGCGGATGGTCTGCCCGTTGAGTGTGATACTTGCTGTGATTTTGTAGTAGGCAGGTTTATTTTTTGGGGTACGCAGTTCGATGGATGCCATTTTCAATTCCTCCTTGGCTGATTTTTCTGACAAGCCAAACTATACAGCGTTTGCCATAAAAGCGGTAGGCTGTCGTCAGAACGCACGACACCCTTGACATTGCGGCCCTTTTGTGCTCTTACCCAGCGGTATTTCTGCCCGAATTGTTGTAGTAATCAACTAGTTTCCCCAAGTTGATGTACCACTTGATGCCGGACTGAAATGCCACGCCGGGAACCTCCTTGCAAAGCCGCCGCAGGTAATACGGCAGCAGCCCCAACATTCGGCTGGCTTGCTTAATGCTGACGATTTGCGGCAACACAATGTGCTCCACTTCTGCGGCTACAATTTCCGTAGCCATAACAGAATTCATTTCCATAGATTTTCCTCCTTCATGTGTATCATATTTGATTCCACAAGCATAGCGGCCACTTGTTGAAAACAAGTGACCGCAATAATCTGAAATCAAATTGTACATCCTATTCGACACTACTTCCCGGACATACGAGGGCGAACCACCGGCCCGGCTGCTGGAAACAGCTCCCGCTTCCTGTACCACATTGTTGGCAGTACCGCCGACGCCTTGAGAGCATCGCCACGGTGCGTATCATGATTGCTGACCCTTCGCTTGAGGTATGTGTTCCACGCCACCTCTCCCGGACCGTTAAGCGCTCCGCTGCCGATCAGGCAGCATCATGGCGTCAGAGCAGCCGGGACGCACCTGCCGACGCTCCTTGGGTTGCGGCAAGGTCAGTTGTATGTAGCCGGTGATTCGGATATTCTGCTTTCAAGGTCCTCAAGGGAGAGAGCCTTATTTTTGCTCTCATAATATAAAGACTGTTTTCGGAGAAAAAAATTAGAGAAAATTAGAATTTTTTTTCTTGATGCTGAAATTTGTTTGTTTTATACTGTAAGCATACGAATGTGAGGCGATTCGACTCGTGAGACATGAGGGCGGGAACCTAATATATGCTCTTTCCAATGAGAAGCTGGTATCCGTAGAGGATGTTCCTGCGGGGCTCAAATGTGACTGCTTTTGCCCCGCCTGCGGGGAGCAGCTTGTGGCAAAGAAAGGTCAGAAAATGACCCACCATTTTGCACACAAGGCAGGCACAAATTGTGCTTTTGGGTATCAGACCTCCTTGCATTTACTGGCAAAGGATATTCTTGCTAATGCCCGCCGCATGGTGATTCCGGAGTTATATCTGCGCCCGGACAAACCGTGGCTCAGAGATCACCTTATTTCACCTGCGAGAGAGATTTTAATTGATGAAGTTGATGTCGAGCAGAATCATGGCAGCATTATTCCAGATGTTGCCGTCTATGCGGGTGGAAAAAAGTTCTTCGTAGAGATTTATGTTACCCACGCAGTTGACGAGGAAAAACTCTCTAAGTTGAAACAAGCAGGAATCTCTACCATTGAAATCGATTTAAGTAAGGCTGACCGATATATACAAGCTGCCGACTTATCAGAAGTTCTTCTTGGCAACAGTGAAAATAAGAAATGGATATTCAATACGCAGGTTGACAAGTATTATCAAGCATTTCTCCAAGTCTCGGAAAAAAGACGTATTTTCCACAAAGGACATGTAGCCTATACGGATTTCTGCCCAAGAAAGCTGCACTGGGTCAATGGAAAACCCTGCGCCAGCCAGCTTGAAGACTGTTTTAACTGTGATTATCAGTTGAGGTTGGCGACGATTATGTGCTTTGCATGGGGCGGTCACTTGTTACTTCCATTGATGATTTGAAGAAGCCACGAAAAGAGCGCCGCCCTTGCCGAACATCACCTGTAAATTTCAAGACGATGGCAGATGCCAAACTTTGGATATGCCCAGATTGCGGCTATCCCTTGCACCGCGTAGAGGGGAAGCATGGCTCCTTTATTGGGTGCAGCAATTACCCGTGGTGTAATTTCACAATGCCTGATAATAGCAAATAATGGGTTGCCCGACACATCATCGGACAACCCATTTTGTCTTATTTGCTTGTAAGAGTTTTATACATTTTCATCAGTTCGGCAACGCAGGCGCTCTCGCTGATACGGGCGGGGCTGCCTTTTACAAAACCATAGGCATCCATCACAGCGCGGTCATTGTCTTGGTGCGCCTTGCGCAGTTCCGGCGGCATGGTCAGTTCATCGTAAAGGTCTGCCAAGCTGCTGTCCGGGTAGAGCGCACGGGCATCGAGGATACTACGAACAAGAGGAAAAGCGGGGCCGAAGCCCCGCTTTCCGTTATTTGAATTTTTCAATTACGCCAAGAAACGCAATCACAAGGTTCTGGTACAAGTCCTCATCAAATTTTCCGTTGACGTAGCTGTACTTTTTGATGGTTGGCTGGCATCGCTTGTACAGTTCCATCACTGCCTCAGAATTATTATCCTTGGCTGAAATAAGTAAATCACGATACTTCCCCATTAGTAGTCCTCCTTGATTTCATCACGGATTTTATCAATCGCGCGGCTCTTATAATAAGAAACAGTAGCAGGTTTGACTCCCATTCGTGCAGCAGTTTCCTTCACAGAAAGCCGTTTGATGTACAGACAAATCATAGTCTCACACTCTTTCGGAGTAAGAAGATGCAGATGTGTTTTCAGCGCCTCCCAAAACAGCAGGGATTCAATTTCATCGTCTGCCACGCTGCTCTCTTGCACAGTTTCCTTTTCAGCATCTGGCAAGTCCTCGTAAGGAATTTCCCGCTGTTTCCTTTTGCTCAGGGCTTTCAAGTAATCTGCGCGGCAATTACGTAATGTCGCATCCAGATATTTATCGAACCTTGCCGCCAGAATGGCGTCCTCACCGTAGATTTTGTACTTATTTGAATCTTTATATCGAGACATAATAACCTCCTGAATTTTGGGTTTCCTTGAATAGACCGAAAAATTCAGGAGGGGCGCGGGCAGAAAACGGCATTCCTCTTCCGCCATAGCAAAAAGAAACAAAAAAATACGCCAGATGGTTATAAAAACCATCTGGCATACGAATAATACACGAAAAACTACGCGACGAAGGGACTTTTGAAAGGACACAGTAGCGCTTGAAGTTTTCCCTGCCTTAATACGGCATAGCTCCGCTTACCGGAGCGTCAAGCACATCTGCCATGCAATACGCCTTTCCACTAAATAAGCCCTACAAAAAGAAAAAACCCGGCAAGCAAAAACTTGTCGGGCAGAAAGCGGCTTTACTTTTCTTCCATCCAACCAAGGAATGTCTGCAATTTTTGTATGTCGCCGTCATCGAGGTCTTGCAGTCGGTTAAAGATATTGATACGGTCAGTTTCGTCCCCGACACCGGTAAAGAATTCCTGCGGGGTTACGCCGAGGTATTCACAGATGCGCAGAAATTTGTGCATCGAGGGCATTGCCTTGCAGATCGAAATACTGCGCATATAGCTGCCGCTTTTGCCAAGGTCAAGGCTCATTTTGTGTTCGGAAACACGAAGGCGATGGCGCAGCTGCGTGATGCGCTTACGGACAAAATTCTCATATTCGGCTACCTGTAGCAAGCAGATACACCCTTTCCCATTTATACTATAATATGTAAATATTGTAATATAAATCGCGTAGAGCGTTCAGCATACAACAATCATCAATGCGAGAGAAACGGTCATATTCAAGAGGCAATCCCCGTTCCAATCCCTGTTCAGGCTTAGGGGGTGCTTAGAAACAGAAAAAACTACATCTTGCCGTGTAGAACATGATGATGTAAAATGAAAATAACGAGATGTTCCTTTCGTAAAGGCAGCAATACAGCATAATCAAAAGCTGCAGATGATGCAAAGACCTACAGCCGTGCGGTTTGCATCGAATGCCGTGAGAATACAATTCGTTGGAGGTGTGCATTATGCCAAAGCCAAAATGGAATCTGAACACCATTTACATATCTGAGCGGCTGCAAGAGAGTCTGCGGCCTATTTCCCGCTGCGCCATGACGACAGTGGTCGCACCCATGGGCTATGGAAAAACCACAGCGGTGAACTGGTATCTCGGCGAGCACGCCAAAGCGGAGACGCTGCATATCATCCGTATCAGCGTGTATTCCGACAACCTTGCGATTTTCTGGAAGAGCGTACAGGAGGCGTTTGCCCGCGCAGGGTTCACCTTCCTGCGGGAGTATCCCTGCCCAACGGACGCGGCAGGCGGTGGGCTGCTGGTGGACGAACTCAGCCATATGCTGGCGGACGAATCCCCCTGTTACATCTTCATTGACGATTTTCATCTGCTTACGGACAAGCGTGCATCCCTGTTCCTTTGTATGTTGGCAAATCGGCTGCCTGCCAATGTGCATGTGATCGTTGCAAGCCGTGACCGCTTTTTGCCCGCCGCGGAGGCGGTGCGGCTGGGGGGGTAAGGTATATCAAATCGGCATGGAACAGCTGCGCCTCAACCATACGGAGCTTGCGGTTTATGCCCACCGCTGCGGGACAAAGCTTTCCGATGCGCAGGTGGAAAGCCTTCTCTATTCCAGTGAGGCTGGTTCTCTGCCGTATATCTGAACCTGCGCACCCTCTCCGAGCGCGGCGTGCTGCCCAGCCGAAACTCCGATATCTACGCCACTTTTACCGCCGCTATGATCGATCCGCTGCCAGAAAAGCAGCGGGAGTTTTTGGCGGTAATGGGCCTTGCCGATGAGTTTACCGTCGAGATGGCGCAGTGTATCACAGGGGATGCGGACGCGGTGCAGATCCTCGCCATGCTGACCGAGCAGAACGCCTTCGTCTCGCGTTTGCCGGATGGCGTGACCTATCGCTTCCATCACATGATGAAGGAATGTGCCGAACGGAGCTTTCACAAGATGAAGGTGGAAACACAAAAACTCTATTGGGAGCGTTTCGGGCAGTGGTATGAAGACCAAAGACAGTATCTTCACGCTATTGCCGCCTACCGAAAAAGCGAGGACTACCACGCGCTGCTGCGGGTCATTCGCGGCGATGCAGGCATTCTGTTGGCCTCGCTGAAGCCGGAGGATGTGCTGGACGCATTGAACAAATGCCCCGCCGAGACATTGAAAGCCAACCCCTTTGCCATTTTGGTTCTGATGCGGCGGATGTTCACATGGCGGCAGATCCCGAAGATGCTGGAGCTGAAAGAGCTGCTGCTGACAGCCATTGAGGAGCACCCGGAATTGTCAGCGGAGGAGCGCGGCAACCTGCTGGGCGAATGCGACCTTATCCTGAGCTTTCTCTGCTATAATGACATCAGTGCCATGAGCCGCCTGCACCGCAGTGCCAGCAGGCAGATGTCCCGTCCCGCCATCAGCATCCAATCCGGCGGCGGCTGGACCTTTGGCTCGCCGTCCGTCCTGATGATGTTCTACCGCGCACCGGGAGAACTTGAGGGCGAGCTGGCCGAGATGGATGAGTGTATGCCCCATTACTACAAGGTCACGAACAACCACGGGCAGGGCGCGGAAACCATTATGCGCGCAGAGGCGCTGTTCTGCCAAGGGCATTTTACCGATGCGCACATCGAGCTGGAGCGCGCTTACGCACAGGTCAGGGACAACGGGCAAATCAACATGGCGCTATGCTGTGATTTCCTGTCGCGGCGGCTTTCTCTGCACACCGATGTGGAGCAGCGCTATACTTTTGCGGAAAGATACGCAGAGCTGCTGCAATATCACGATGCATCGTGGATCAACATCTGGTGTGCCACCAGTGCCTATTATCATGCGCTGCGGGGTGAAGCAGAAGAGATCCCGGAGATTTTTTCGCAGCACAGGCTCTCCACCGTCAATATGCTTGCGCCGGGCAAGCCTATGATGGAAATGATTGAAAATCAGGTGTATCTTGCCCAAGGTGCCTATGCCAAGGTGGTGGGACGCAGCGCGGAACTGCTGGCGGTGTGCGAGGCGATGCACTATGCGCTGGTGGCGCTGCATATCCGCATCCAGACGGCGGCAGCCTACGAGAAATTGGGCAAGACCGAGGAGGCCCGTGTATGGCTGCGGAAAGCGCTTGCCGACGCGGAACCGGACGGCTTTGTGATGCCGTTCGTGGAGAACTACGACTGCCTGCAGCCCATTCTTGCGCGCGAGATGAAAAACGACTTGACCGTGAAAATCACTGACCTTGGCGAAGCGGCAAAGGCGCGAAACGCCGCAAGCGTGCGCCCGGCAGCATTTGATGTGCTGACAGCGCGGGAATTTGAAATTGTAGAGTTGATGGTGCAGCGGCTCAGCAATCGTGAGATCGCCGAAAAGCTCTATCTCTCCGAGGGGAGCGTCAAGCAGTACGCGAACCAGATCTATTCAAAACTCCATATTGACGGCGATACCCGAACCAAGCGAAAGCAGCTTGCCGAGCTGCTTGGGCAAAAGCCCTAGCCTTTAGTTAATGGTTATCCCACCCGATCCACCGTACAATGTAGGTACGGTGGATCTTTATTTTTGCGGAAGGGAGGGCCTACACTTGAACCGAAGGTATCTCACAGCTGTCACGCCGCTGCCTGATTATATTCTGCAGGTCGATTTTGTGTCCGGAAGTCGGCTTTTGCTGGATATGAAGCCGTATCTGGATAAGATTCGGTTTCGCCGCTTGCTGATGCGCGGGTGTGGAACAGCGCTGTGACCAACGGCATCTTTGTCCGCTTTGGCGATGTGGAGCTAAGCCATGACGAAATTTTGACCATGGCAGAGCAGGCATACGAATGAAAAAAGCAACGCAAAATAGAGAAATTTAAGGAGGAAAGACATGAACTGTATCCAAAAAATGCTGGCAGCGGCGCTCGGCTGCGTGCTGAGTGCGCTGCTTCTGACCGGCTGCGGAGAAAAAGAAGAGCCGGTCAACATAACGCTTGCAAACCACAGCGGTCACGGCATCACATCTATCAGCATCACGCCCTCGACCAGCGATGAATGGGACACGGAGCTTGTCGACGGTATCTTCCAGAGCGGAGAAATGATGGAAGTCAGCCTTGGTTCCTACAAGCCGTCTGAGCTTCCGGACTTCAACATTCTTGTCTACAACGAAGAAAGCTACGTCCTGTACGACAACGATGTTGACGAAGTGGATTTTACAATCCACGATGGCGACTATGTTGTATTCCTGTCTCCGGACGGCGACGACAGCATCGTGGTCTGCACATCGGAGGAATATGACAATCTGTACGCCGGCGATGGCGAGAACGCCCCGACAGGCTACACGGCCGAAGAGCTTGGGCAGACTGGCGGTATGTCAGGCTTCTCCGGCTGCTGGAAGCTTGAAAACGCGCCGTTCTATTTCGTCATCAACGACAACTATGAGTGGATTGCCGTCAACCTCTACGGCGAGCAGGTCGGCCCCGGCTATGTCGTGTCGGAAGATGACTGCATCATGCTCTGCATGGAGGACGACACAGAGCTTGTTTCCCTCTGGCAGACCGCTAACGGCGACCTGAGCGACGCCAACGGCAACACACTTACCGCCTCTGAGTACATTATGCTCCTGCCGACACCGGATGACGAGCTGAACCAGACCGCCTGCTTTCCCGGTAGCTTTACCAATGTATCCATCAAGTATCCAATCCAGATGGAAGCACACGAACACCCGAATGTTGACAATTCGCTGAGCTTCAACGCAGTCATGGAAGACGGAACGGATGACTACTATTCCAATATTGTGATTGCCTTCCAGCCTATCTCCGGCTATGATTCCTATATGGAAAAGGGCGCTGCCAGCGCGAAGCCCTACATGGTCAAGATGCTCGACGACTTTATGAAGGGTATGTACGGCGACAAGCTCATCCAATCCTTCGGCTCGGATTTCATGGATAACGGCGACTACTACAGTCTGACCGGTTATATGTGGCTCGACGGATCCATCTTCTCCGACGGTCCGTCTCAGCCTGTGCGCGGCTGTATGGAGGTTCGCTACTACGGTCCGACCGGCTACGCGCTTGTCGCAACGACCATCGCGCTCGAGGGTCGAATCCACAACTACTTTGAGATTTGCAACAACATGCTCGAAACCATCTCCTACACCGCCGGATGGAGCACCGCGCCCAAGCCCGTACCCACTCAGGCAACCTTTTCCGGCGATACCGGCGACTACGGCACGCCATACTACTGGTATGATGAAGACGGCGACGTGTGGTACTGGAACGGCTATGAAAACGAGTTCATCTCCTACGGCTCGGACGGCTATATTGACGACGATTCTGGCGAATACATGGAATCCAACGATGCCGGCTGGGATTACTCGGATGAGTACTACGACGACTACGATCCGTGGTCTGACCCCGGTGACGGCTGGGACGATTACTCTTACGATGACGAAGGTTGGGGCGACTACTTTGATGAGTAAGATACAGGCTCTGAACGTGCGCTGCCGGTGCCGCGCAATGTCACTTTATTACCTGATGGAGTGACCGGAAGGAGGCGTATCATGAAAAATCGGTGGAAGAACACCGCATTCTTTGCGCAGGTGATGGTGCTTTGCCTGTGCCTTGCCGCCTGCGGCAATTCCGATGATGTGGCGGGGGATGATTGGCGCACAACCGGTATGGTGGTCGACAGCGGAACCACCACCCATGACGGCGACAGTGTGGATGTTCTGGTCACAGTGAGCGAGAGTAGCGCAGCCTTCTACCGGGACATCCCGGAGCAGGTACTGTTCGACAGTGTCGCCTTCCCCATGGACATTCCCGATGCGGAGCAGGCATTTCACAGCATCTCCTTTGACGATCTGGACGGCGACGGCGAGAGCGATGTATGGGTGAGCTTTCTTCACGAAAACGGGGATGCAACGGATCTGATCTGGATCTGGGATCCGGAGGAGCGCTATGTCTATCGGGAGGATCTGTCCGCAGTTCCGGCTGACGAGGGCGATCCAAGCGATTATACAGGGCTTTGGGAGTACCCGGACGAAAATCTTTGGCTGCGTATCTATGAGGATGCGACATGGGAATTTGTAAATGATCAGGAAGATGTCATTGAGTACGGCACACTGTGGGCGGACGAAAACGGTGTGATGCTGCATTTTGACGCAGCGGCGATACCCTGCAGCTGGATCGCAGCGTCAGCGGCGATCTCATCAACAGCGTGAACGGCGATATGCTTTTCCCGGCGGAGAGTAACCGGCAAGGCAGAATAGGAGACGAATATGGAAGAAAAGAATAAAAACCTGACGGATGAACAGCTTTCGCAGCAGCTCCGTAAGAGTAAAGGCGGAAAATGGGGCGGAATGCTCCTTTCGCTGCTGGGCGGCGTGGTCGTCTTTGCGGGTATCGTGCAGGGCGGCAACCTTGTACTGATCGTTGCGGGCGCTGTGATCCTCGCGCTGGGGCAGACGGCAAAGGGAAAATCTAAGGAGCAGGCCGGCCGCCGGACCTTCGATGCCCTGGCACCGGATATTGTAAGCACAGTCTTTGATAACATACAGATGGATCCCGCCCCGCACATATTGGATGCGAAGGATACAAACATCCCTCTGCCCGGCCACACCTATTGCAGCGGCAGCGGTATATCCGCGGAACCTATCAAGGGCTGACCACCGAATTGTGTACCGTTAGGCTGACGGAGGTGAACGAGTTTCAGCGCGAGGAAACCGGTCAGTGGGAAAAAAACGAGCGCGAGGTCTATACCGGGCAGTGGATGCTGTGCGAGCTGAACCGGGAATTTCCGACCTGGCTGACCATCTGGCCAAGAGAACGGATGGATAAGCTGTTCGGCAGCAAAACCATCCGGACAGGAAACGAAACCTTCGATAAGCGTTTTAATGTAAGCAGCGATGATGAAGTCGCAGCCCTGCACATTCTGACGCCCGACTGCGCAGAGAAAATTCTGGCGCTGGCGGATTCCTCCTTCGGTAAGTTTGCCATAAACCTCAACAGTGACGGCAGACTGTATCTCGCGGTTCACAGCGGGCACGGCTTTTTTGACATCGGCAAGGGCCGTGAGGATCCGGCACAGCTGCGCCAGCGCTTTACCTGTGAGCTGACGTGGTTTACGAATATGATCGATGTGTTCCGCGGCGCGTAAAGGAGGTGGGCAATATGCCGCTTTGGCTTGCTGTGGTGCTGTTGGCATTGGCGGTTATCGGCATCGTGCTGTGCCGTAAATATCTGCGCCGAAACAAAACCGTGCGCATCCTCGGTATCAGTATCTGTGTGCTGCTGGCGTTGGCCTGCATCCTGTATATCGGTCTGACCCTTCTCTTTGTGGATGCGGTGCAAAATCAGCCGCCTGCATTGTGACATGAAAGGCACTGGCAGAGGGTGAAGGAGGCCGTATGAAAAAGAATCGAATCCTCATTATCAGTATCGTTCTTGCGATAGCGTTTGTGGCGTGTCCCATAGAATCTACGCGGAACATCACAGCGGGAATCGGTTTCATTCTCGGGGCTGTGTCGATGGCATGGCTCGGGGTGCGCCGGCGGAAAGGCGCACGGCAGGAATACGAGGATACTGTGCGGCGGTACACAGGCACCACGATGATGAAGGTGGTATGGATTGAGGAATCGGTCAGTGAAAGGTGGGAGCAGCAGGAGGACGGCAGCGAACAGCTGCGCCGGGAGACGGTCTATCTTCCAACCTATGAGTACACCGTGAACGGCAAAACCTACCGGTACGCAAGCCGCCAGACCGTTTCCGGCAAGCGGGAACTGGGACGGCAGGTGGTCGGTTATTACGATCCCACTCGGCCCGACCGTATTACCGAAAACAAGCCGCGAAAGCCTGTTTTGGGTGGGATGTGCTTCTTTATGTTTGCCGCGTTTCTGCTCTGGTTCGGTATCATGTCCTTTGCCGGTATGCTTTCCATTTCCTGATACTGCGTACCCATGCCGGGTCGCAGCAGGCGCATTTCAGCCCCCAAAAAACTTGTATGCGCAGCGTGTGCTGCAACAAAGCAGGATAAATCCAAAATTTTGAGTTTCATTGAAAAAGGTCACCCACCGGCAGCGGGTAGACAATCTGCTTATAATTATCAGGCTCGATGACCGTTATGGCATCGGGCTTTTTATAATCACTGCCGAGTTTTGCGGTGATTTTATTAAAAGAAACGCCAATCGAAACGGTGATTCCCAACTCCCGCTTAATGCGGTCGCTGATTTCTTTGGCAATTTTCACAGGTCCCCGAACAAGCCCAGACTGCCCGTAATATCCAGCCACGTCTCGTCCAAACCGAAGCTCTCCACTTGGTCGGTGTAGTCACGGAAAATCTCGCGCACATAGCTGCTGTACTTCTGGTATTTGCCATAGCTGGCGGGAACCACGATCAGATCCCGGCAATGCTGCTTTGCCTCCCAGATGGGCATTGCCGTTTTCACGCCCATCCGCTTGGCGGGATAGCTTGCGGTGAGAACGATACCGTGCCGCGCCTCCGGGTCGCCGCATACGGCAATGCTTTTCCCGCGCAGTTCCGGGTGTTCCTGCATTTCGACGCTTGCGTAAAAGGAATTGCAATCGCAATGCATTATATGCCGCTGTCACATATCGTTCCCACCTCCTATACGCCTATTGTATCGCCGCATTTTTTCACTTTCAAGCGCGATTTGCTAAATTTCAAATGAAAATCCGTGTAACAGTGTGTTTGACTTTCCATACAAAAGGCGGTACAATATAGCTGAGGTGATATACCGTGAGCAACTGGAATAAGCGTATTCGTGCCGCGCGTGAGGCACAGAAGATGACCCGCAAGATGGTCGTACAGAAAATGCAGCAGTTCCTGCCGGAATCCGAGAAGGCCGTGACCACACGTTCCTTGATGTCGTGGGAGCCGGCGAGCGCGAACCCCGTGTTACCGTGGGTGTGGCGCTGGCAAAGGCTTTAGGGTTTGAGGATGTGGCAGTTTTGTATCTGGATTCCGAACCCAAGCTGAATCAGGCGGGGCAGCAGCGTTTGAGGGAATACCGTTCCATGCTGCTGCACACGGCAGAGTTTACCGAAAAACCGGAACCGAAACTGCGGTTGCTGCCGGTCTATTTACCAGCCCGCCTCTGCCGGTACCGGTCGTGGCTGGATGATGCGCCCAAGAGATGACCGAAGTGGACGAATCCGCTACCCGCCCAAGGCGGAGTTCGGTGCCGCATCGCCGGTGACAGTCATGGAGCCGCGCTTGT
>ENA-OQAZ01000193-OQAZ01000193.1-human-gut-metagenome-genome-assembly--contig:-NODE-193-length-34310-cov-5.327122_pt1 | contig 34310 bp, 35 predicted proteins | sample MGYA00242737_ERZ504531 | MGnify/ENA primary metagenome ERZ504531 (study PRJEB26092, sample SAMD00036244) | human gut metagenome | host: Homo sapiens | study: EMG produced TPA metagenomics assembly of... | reverse complement strand
AAATCACGTCGTCGATCTCCTCTTCCAAGAGGTCGATACCGAAATCCGAAAGAATATTTCCGTCTGCCATAGGTTATATTGCTTTAGTTCCCTCTGTTTACCGTCTCGTCTCCGTCACCCGTTCCAATGCCGCCGTCCGAACTGTGACCTCGCACCGCAAGGCGCGATTCGTTCCAGCGCTCATGGCGTTTCTGACGACGCTGCTTTTGTCCAAGGTTCGGTCGGCGGTTACGTTCAGCAATCCGTCCGTGGCCGTGGCGTTCTGTCTTCGGGCAAGGTAGCGACCAGAATCTCGTTCTGCCGTACCACGTCTTCGTAGATCCGCAGGTATTCTTTCTTTCGTTGCGCATTGGGCATATAAGCGTCCTTCGTTGCGTCGATGGCACACTGGTACACATGATAGTATTCCGTCCACCGCTCCTTGTCGTCCGTCGTGCCCCCGGCAAGGAGAATCCGGTCTATGTTGCGCTGAAACCGCTCCATTTGAGCGTTTATCTTATCGCCCTCGGCCAGCCATGCGAGGTCAATCTGCCGGTCGGCCACGTTCAGCGCCTCGATTTCGGCACGTTTGACCAGAGCCGAGTCAATGGCTTCCGCTTCATCTGTCTGATTGTAGAGATTGACACCCGCCAGCGTGCGGAACGACAGTTTGTTCTTGCTTGCCGCCGACTTCTTGTACTTGTTATGCAGCAGCGTGTAGTAAAGTTCGGGCGACAGAGCGCCCGTACCGGTTTCCATGACCGTAATCTGGTTCTGTTTCGGCGAGTCATGGTTGTAAGTAACCGACTGCGCCTTGACACCGCTCGTTGCAACTGCTGCAACCGCCATGAGTAAGAGAGTTCTGTTCATATTAATTTCCGGTTATTCATTATTTTACAGTTATTTATATCGTATAGTCATACTTTGAGGGCCTGCTTCAAAGCCGTAAATATTGGTACTCATTCCTGACTCGTTTCTCTCCCTGCGAGAAATGCGTCTCGTCTTTTTCAATGCAAATACATTTTCTATGCGTATAGATACAGGCAATTGCGGTGCTCATGCTCCCCGATGCAAAATCAAGGACAGTATCTCCTTCCTTTGTGTATGTTCTTATCAGATACTGCAATAATGCAATCGGCTTTTGGTTGACATGAATCGTTTTGCCTTCCGATTCCGCTGTTTTGAAGTATATCACACTTCGTGGATACCTTGTCCCTTTGTTTTCATTTCTGAATGTAGGATTGGGGACATTGTTTATTCCTGTCCAATTGCTTCCTCTCTTCGTGCGATTCCCGTAAGGCTCACCTTCCTCCATGATGGGATAATAAGGATTCTACCTTTACCAAAGACACTTATTAGCTCATGTGCTTTTAGAGGTTGTTTTTTAGCGAGAAGAAAATTGCTTGCTTTTGACTTTTCCCAAACCCAGTCATATTTAAATTCCTCTAAATTACCGCAGCGTAGAAGGCTGCTGAACGGTTCGCTGCCAAATAAGACCGTAGGTGCATTTTCTTTCCTGACTCTCCTGATCTCTTTCCACATTTCCGGGAATGGTATTATTTTATCCCACTGTGAAGCTGTGATTCCAAAGGGGATCACATAAAACCAAGTCGATACTTGATTCCGGAAGAAAAGGCATTACTTCAAGACAGTCGGCTTTATATAACGTAATGTCTTTTGCAAAAACAATCTTTTCCATTGCATCAATCTAAATGTCTCTTTATCCCTTGGTTATAATCCCAATAGGCTTGTTCGTACTAAAAATTCTTTCTCTGTTTTTATTTCCCGATGTCGATGGCATGGAAGTCAAACTCCAACCTGTAGATAGTCTGTCTTCTTTCCCTTTCATCGTTCATTAATAATCCAGCCGTCCCGCTTTGCGCCATCGTCCGAAAGCTCCGTCGATAATCTCCTTGACCTTGGGACGGTAAATCTTCGCTTTCCAGTAACCGATACGCACCTGTATGTACCGCCATGTCTCGATATACGCCCGGTTCAGGTGTCGCTCGATGTCGTCCAGCGACGTGTTCACCGCTTCCAGTACCAGCAGCAGGTCGGAGGTCGAGCAGGCCGCCGCCCCGGTGGCATACAGCACAAGGTCGCTCACCGACTTGTAGAGCTGCTCCCCGTCATTGGCGATGTCCCGTATTGCCTTTTCGTTGATGGCCAGTATCACGGCATCGCCGGGGTCGATGCGTCCCCGTTTCACGATTCTCTCGTTGAAGTCCTCCAACAGTTTCTTGTAATCGCCGATACGGTCGCTGACCGCCGTATAAGTGCTTTTCACGTTCAGTACCGTCCGCAAGGACTGGTACATCACGTCGATGACATCGAAGGCACGGGTGTAGCGATCCAAGTCCACATTCAGTTCCTTGTACTCGCCGATCTCCTTGCGGCTGTATTCGTGCAGCAGCTTGTTGCTGTATTCCAGCGTACTGCGGGCCAGCAGCAGGCTCCGCTGTTTCTTGTGGTCGTTGATGTAGGCTTCCACTGACACGATGTCGAAGGTCCATTGCGCCTTGGCGATGCCGGGCAGGAGAACCAGCAGCACGACTGTCATCAGCAGGGCACGTTTCATGGCCGCACCTCCTTTCCGCTGTCTTTGCCGTTTCCGTTCCGCAGGTTTCGCGCATTCTCCACCCAACGTTCGTGGCATTCCTCCACGAGCGTCAGCCTGCGTCCCTCGTCCATGTCCAGTTCGGGCAGCACATCCTTCAGCACGTCGATGATGCTCCGCTTATAGTGCATCATCTTTTCCAGCGACACGAGGTCTGCATATATTTTTGTAATCCGGGAATCCACTTCCCGTGCGATTTCGAGCCGGTCGCTCGACCACAGCAGATGGTACACCTCCCCGGTCGGAGTCTCTTCCAATGGCGGGGTACGGGCGTATTCCGTCGTGATCTTGCACGAAGGGTGTTCCCGTGCAATCTCCGCAATACGGTCGTTCACCAGTTTCGTTTTCTCCGCGTCCGACAGGTTCGGGTCGAGTGTCAGCACGTCGGCTACATACGTGTCGGTATATTCCGTGGTCAGTTCCCAACTGATCTGCACGATGGCACGGTGTATCTTGATACCGAGGAAATATTTCGGTTTGCGGGCTATCGAGACCGTCGCCTTGAACGTGATGACCCCGTTGATGTTCGGCATGGTCGCCTTACGGACATAGGTGTAGCCGTTCCACGCCCCGCCGTCCTGCCATGACAGGCTGTAAGCCGTCTTACAGTCCTGCATGATGGCCGGTATGCGGTAATAGTCGTCCGTTGCCACATCGTTATCGCCCGCCGCCTCGGCTTTTGCGTCGGTGTATTCCCGTTGTTTCTTCTGCCATTCGGACAGCTCGCTTTTCAGGCGGTCTATCTGTGTTTTGTTCGCATTGTACTGCTGTCGGTACACCGCCGCATCTTCCACGCTCGCCTCGGCGATTTTTTTCAGCAGGTCGGCATTCTCATTCTCCAACGCATTGATTTGCGACTGAAGGGCGGCCACCTGGTTCTCCGCCTCCTGCAGCATGGCGTCCAACTCGGACAAGTCCAATTCGTTCTCCGTAACCGTGGTCTGCATGGCACACTCCTTTGAATGGGCGTTCAGGGATTTGCCGCACTTTCTGCACTTGTACTGCGTCGTGCCCTGACCAAGCGTAGCCCCGTCCGAGCAGGTTACGCTGATGGTCACGCTCTCGCAGCCCTGCAACTTCGCAGCGTCCGTCGCCTGATAGTAGTTCCGCGCATCGGATGCGATATAGTAAGTATAACCCTCCTCGTTGTCGTTGAACTCCAAGAGGCGGGCATTGAGTTGCGCCTTGAACGTGTTCAGGTCCATCGAATAGGAATCGAACACCTCCTCGTAAATGATTTCCTCCCGGTTCCAGCTTTTCTTCACATGGATTTCATAGGCATAGGCTTTCTTCGTCTGTTTGCCGCCCCGACTGATGATGTAACCGTTCTGCCAGTAGTCGATGGTGTAGGTATAGCCGTCGTTCTGACTGTTGAGCAGCTGAACCCGGCTTCTCGACCAACCGGCGTACCGTTCCGAATTGGCGAGAACCTGCTCCCGTTGCGAGGCATTGGGATAGAAGCCGGGATCGGTCGTCTCGAAACGTGTCCACTCTCCGCCGTTCAATATGCTGTTGTCGTCCGTCGGCGGGTAGTAATCGCACAGGGCGATACTCCCTTGCTCGCGACGGGCGATATACCACCGTTGCGTGTAGTAGTTTCCCGCTGTCTTGTCCAGATAATCTGTCATCCACGAGGTAAGGTCGTAGTTGCTGAAATCGAACAGTCCCGCCACGTTGTCCTCTCCGCCCACCATATCAATCAGCAGACCTCCGAGGTCATGTTCCGCCTGCTCGAAGAGCGCACCGTAATGGTCATACAGGTCGATGACCTTGCTGACCCTGCCGCCCATCAGATCATGGAAAGAACTGGTCTGCAGCAGGACGTCACCGATATTTCCGATACCAGCCGAGGCGAGACCGACACCCATGTTGTAGAGGTTGTCGATGTCGTGTTGCAGGTTCTCTTTCGTAAAGTTACCCGGCACGCTGGCGAGATCGTCCAACATACGTTGCCAGTCGATGTCGCCCACTTCCGAGAGTTTCAGCAGAGGGGCGATGTTTCGGTTGATTTCCAGAAACACGATGTCCGAAAAGCCCAGCGTGCTGTTCGTCACCACACTCTCGAACTGCATACACAGACTTTTCGTCTCGTCGCAGATTTTCATCAGGTAGCTGCCCCAGTAGATAGCCGTTTGAGGCGAGCGGAGCATCAGTTTCGCCACCACCCATATCTTCGGCATGATTTTCTCCGAGACCATGCGGTAAATGCGGCGGTAGTAGTAATTTTCTGTACTGCTATTCCAGATACCGAGGTCGGAAAAGGCTTTATGCTCCAAGAACTTGGAGGCAAAAATCCCCGCCGTAGCCACTTCCGCCGCATTGTAGTGCTTGAGAATGTCATCGACCTGCTCCCGGTAATAGCTTTCCGCCACGGCTTCCGTACCGAAAGCGGTAGCCATTGCCGCCACCGTGCGTGCGTCGTAGTTCACGCTGTAATACTGCGCGTGGACCTGCTGCACAACGGCGAGCGACAGGAGTATAAGGATAAGTGACAGCCGTTTCATCATGGATTCCTCTCCGGTTAAAAACAGATATCCGTCAACGGTGCGTCATGCCTCTTAGTGCACGTATCAGTCCGTCGGCCTCATATACGGCGGAATTTGCCACCAGACGGTGATGTATGAATACCTCCTTGGCGATCTCGTACCTGCGTTGTTCCCACTTCGCCTCTTCTTCCTCGTCCTGTACGGAATTTTCTATGCCGGCGTATTCGTCCAGTTCCTTACCGAGCATCCCCAACCGGAGATTGTATCTTTCCAGAACATCCTCTATTTCCTCAATGCTTTTTCTTCCCATGTCGCGTACCCTTACCAAGTCCTTTCCGGGCCATTGGCACAAATCCCGGATGGTCTTGATGTCGAACTCACGGAATATCCGCTGGATACGGGCTTCATATTTGCTCCCGAACTCAAGTGTCTTTACACTTTGGCTAATGTCTATCTTTTCCATTTTTGTAATTAATGATTTGATTGTTATTGTTTTACATGAAGGTTCAATACCTGCCCGGCCTCGTTGACCTTTTGGGCGAACGGCAGGGACTTCCCGATACCGCTGGCGTTCCAGTCCCGGCAGTACGCTCAATAGCTTCCTGATGACTGCACCGCAGTTCCCGTTTATAGAGTTTCAAGGCTTCTTTCTCCGCCCGCTCCGTGGTGTAGGTCATGTAACATTCTCTTGGTTCTTCTACACCGTACACGCCGCTGGTCGTTCCCCGGCGGATGAACACCTCGCGGAAGAAACTGCGCCCTTCCTTGTTTTCCAGCCGGTTGATGGTGAATATCTTCTTGCAGTCCACGTCAGTAAGGCCGAGGATAGCCTTGATTTCATCGAACCGCTCACGGAACTTGCTCTGGTCGAGCAGCATCACCACGTCCGAGTTGTTGATGATGGCTTCCTTGACGATAGGGCTGCCGATGATGTCCTGTATCTCCTGTGTCACCACGCCGACCGAAGCCCAGAACTTACGGGCCGTCTTGTACATAAACTTGATGTATTCGGCCATGAGCGGGCTGGCAATCGCCTTCCACGCTTCCTCTATGACCAGGACTTTGCGGTTCTTCTTGATACGCATCTTCTGTAAGAATACGTCCATGATAATCAGCGTGACAAGAGGGAACAGGAGAGGATCATCTTTTATACTGTCGATTTCGAAGACGATGAACGTCTCATCAAACAGTGAACTGTCCATGTTCTCGTTCAGCGTCTTTTCATGATTGCCTCCCCGGTAGAAGTCCTTCATCATGTAACGGTACGTCGAGATGTCGATGCCCGAAATGTGGTTCTCGGTACAGATGTCGGGGATGCGCTGCACGGAAAACTCATAGAACGAGTTGAACGACAGCTCTTCCACTTTTAGCTCCTTACGGCGGCGTTCCATCTCGTCGATCATGCGCTCGATACGCCCGGCCCGCTCTCCTTCGTCCTCGTCCCGCTTCTCGGTACGGTTACGGTCGTCGATGAGCAGCCCTTACGCAAATCCTCCCGTTGCAGGGGCGTGAAGCCGTCGAAACCGTTGAAATAGGTGTCGTAATACTCCGTGATGACCTGTTCTATCAGGCGGTCCTCCGTCTTCGTGACCGTACCCTGCGAGCCTTTCCAGATGAGCAGTACGAGGTTTTTCAGGAAGCCCGTTTTCTCCACATTCATTTCAACCCGGTTGATGCGGAACGGTTCATGGTAATCGGTCTTTCCTCGGTATAGGAAATGTACTTGCCGCCGAGGTATTCGCAAAGGCCTCGTAGCTGTTACCCGTATCGACCATCACCACGTCTGTGCCCTGCTCGTACAACTGGCGCACGACAGAGTTCATGTGGAAGCTCTTGCCGCTGCCCGAAGGCCCTAAACAAAAGAAATTCGAGTTGTCCGTCAGTTTGTTTTTCCCTTCCTTTCCCGTGATGTCGATAGCTACCGGCACGCCTTGGCGGTCCGTGTAGTAAATTTTCAGCGGTGTTTCTTCGCTGTGCTGTATGTGCTCCTTATACATCAGGCACACCGCCGCGTCACCCAGCGTCAGGAAGCGGTCATAGTCCTCGTTCATGCCGTAGCAGTTACCCGGAAACGAGTTTACGAACAGTTCCAGCTGGTTGTACGCCCTTTTGGAAATATGGATACCCATACGTCCGAAAGCATTCTCCAAATGGTTCGTGCATTTTTGCAGGTCCGTACCAGTCGGTACGGCGACAATCAGGTTGAAATGAGTGTACACGAGCTGCTTGCTTTCCCGCGCGATGACCTCCTGTACCCGCTTGATGTCCTCCACGGCCATCTGGTTGCTCGGATTGGGAATACTGGCGTGCCGGTTCTTCTTTTTGTCCAGCAGGGCCAGTTCCCTTTTCTGATTGGGCAGGAAGACAATCTGGTTATAGATGACAGCCTCCGCACTCGGAATGCTGTCAATGGCAGCCAGCAGGTCCACGGGCATATCCGTGTTATTGACCTCTATATTGGTATAAGGTCTTATCAGTGAAGGCAGTGCGGCGCAGTCCACATCGACAAGACTATATACCTTGCAGCGTTTGTCGCCATCGAGACTGTCTCGTCGTCTGCCTTGAAGTTGGTCATCGACACGATCCGGTCCTTGAAGTTCATGGCGAAATAGCGGTCCACGTATTCGCTCGCCTCGCTTTGTTCAGGAACTTGGCCTGTACCCCGGCATCGTGCAGCTGGTCATGCACTTTGCGGATCTTGACCAGAAAATCGCGCCACTTCTTGTTGTCGAACGAGAACAGTCGGCTCTTCTTCGCCTCCTGTGTGATAGTCAGGTAACACACGCTGTCCGTGTAGTTGCGCCCCTTGAAGTAACGGAAGTAGGCCGACGAGAGGAACTCGTGTTTGTCGCCCGTCTCGTTCTCGAACTGTTTCCTGACGAAGATGTCCTGTTTGTGCAGGGCATATCCTTCGCCGAGCGTCTGTGCGAGGGCGGTGAGAAGGTGCGTGAACTCATAGTAGCTGTCAATGTTCGCGCAGTATTTTTGCACGGGGTTCTCTATTTTCAGGATAGCAGAATATTCGCCCGTCTTGGTATAGAGCACGCCCACGCCGTTCGTCTCTTCCACGGAAAAATAGATGTCCTGAAAGATACGCTTGCGCTTGCCTCCGGTACCGAACGCATAGACCGACAGGGCCATGCCGGCACACAAGGCGATAAAAAGTAGAATGATGTACAAAGTCATCTTAAAATACGATAAAAAAGGCCGGGCCGCCCGGATTTCAGGCGGCCGGCCCGCGTTCAACATTCAACAAGACCACACGTTGCCCGTGATGGTTTTTCTTTTCTTCTCACAGCTTCTTCGAGTGGGCGTAGATATACACCCCGCGCCCGTCTTTCTTGGTATGCAGCCCTTTCCGCTGTTTGAGCATGATAAGGGCGATACCCGTCGAGACGACCGCAACCAGCACGACCAGTCCGACCACGAACCCTGCGAGACAGTAGGCGATGATAAAGCCGACGATGGCTCCGCCGGCAACGCCTGCCGCCCAGTAGGTATAGCGTCCCTGGATGCCCATGAACTCCAAAGGCCGTTGAAGACCTTTGAACAGCGGGTAGTCAGGGTAACGTTCGTCCTTGCCTTTCATCGTGCGGAAGGTTTATGCGCCGATACCGAAGAACATCGGAAGTGCTTGTGCGGCAGCGATTAAGAAAATACATGCGCCCACGACCATCATGATTTTCTTCTTCACGTCCTGTTCCTCGTTGTGTGGGCTAAGCACCCAGCGCCATACCCACCTTGCGGTGGGCGGTTTCCGAGTACTCGCCCCCAAACCGTACTTACATGTCTCCATGTATACGGCTTTCCATTAGTAACATTACTCTTTACCATAGTTCTGAATCATAGAGTTGCAGTCCTCACAGACAACCAGTGTCTTGCGATGTCTTTTGAGCATCAGTTTCTCCCACTCATTATTGCCTTTCAGCTTGGTGAGAGTCCTCACATGATGCATGACTACTTTTCCTTCCTTACCACATAGTTCACATCTGCCATCCTTCAACCTTTCCACAAGGCTCGGATATGGCACGTACATGGTCTGTGGCAGTTTGTCATAGTCAACATCGAACTGAGCATTTCTCTTTTTGAAACCCTCATTGTAGAAGACTCTGTATTTCTGCTTTCCCTTGGCATCGTTGTACGGAATGACAAAGTCCTTGTCCTTCTGATACTTCTGGCGAACTTTCCTTGCGGAAGTGTTCAGTTTCCAGCCAAGTGTCTTGAACATACTCATCTTCATAATGAAGGCGAAAGATGCACATTCTTTGGACACGTTTGCAGCAAGTGAATAGTAGTTGTAAAGTCCTCTGGTTTCCGCATTGTATTGGGCAAGAATATCTTCGGGCTTCATTGGAGTCATATATCTGCGAGGCTTTGACCACCAAATGTCTTTGCCATCAATGTTTCTGACCTCCAACGCGTTGTACTCAGTGAGCTTCTTTTGTATCACAGCCGAGTTAAGGGTTAACACCACTGCGCCGTTGAAGTCTCTTTTGAGAACTCCGTCCTTATTCCTTTTCACTGCGTCTGACTTTCTGATGAAGATTTCATATCCAAGGAATTTCGCCTTGTCTTGTGCGTGTGTTATCAAAGTTTTCTCATCAGACAATTCAAGTTTGAGTTGTTCTCTCATGAATTGGGTGATGTCCGCTTTGATGGTCTCGCATTCAGACTTGCTTCCGATAACCGATATAAGGAAATCGTCCGCATACCTTACATACTGCATTCTTCTAAAGTCCGCATCCATTGCATCCTTGTGAGGAGTGGACAGCATCTGTTTGCTCAGTTGGGCAATTTCATACAGATAGCTTTTCCGTATCTGCTCATCGGATGTTTTCTGCAACTTCTTTTTCAGCCAGTTCTTCTTATTGTTCAAACGCCAGTATTCGGGATTGATGCTGCGTCTGTCACCTTTGCGGAATTTGGCTGCGTACTCCTTGATGTACTTGTCGAACTTGTCAAGGTAGATGTTAGCCAGCATGGGGCTGATTATTCCACCTTGCGGAGTTCCTGAGTACGTCTTGTTGTACTTCCAGTCCTCCACATACCCTGCATTGAGGAATTTACGGATAAGTCTGAGGAAGCGTTCATCTGATATGCGTTCACGAAGAATGCTAATCAGTACGTTGTGGTCTATGTTGTCAAAGAAGCCTTTGATGTCTCCCTCGATAAACCACTTTGCTCCCGCAAAAGACTTCTGTATCATACCCAATGCCGTGTGGCAGCTTCGATGCGGTCGGAAACCATGTGAAGTGCCTTCAAAATGACCTTCATAAATAGCTTCAAGCAGCAGTCTAACTACCTCCTGCACCAATTTGTCCTCGAATGAGGGAATACCGAGCGGACGTTTCTTGCCGTTCTTCTTCGGTATGTACACTCTGCGTGCAGGGTGGGGTTGGTAACTTTCGTCCTTTAAGGACACAATCAATCTTTCAATCCTTTCAAGACTCATCTCATCGATGGTCTTGCCGTCAGTTCCGGGTGTCATGTTGCCTTGCTTCGCTAGATGCTTGGTAGGCTACAGCGAACATCTCTTCACTGAACAGATACCGATACAGTCGCTCGTATTTATAATCCGAACTTTGACTGTGGTCACTTAGAGCTTTTAATACTCTTTCTGATTTTTCCATACGTCTTACACGTTTTCAAAATTTGTATTAAAACATTACTAACTGTTCCCCTTCGCCATGTACAAGGCATTACCTTGCTCGGACTACTATGGGACTCCGTTACCATATTGGATATTCAGAGCCAAAGCCCATAGCCACTTTCATGGCTTTCCAACTTAGGTAATCTCCGTTTAGCTGTATGATAACTATTAGCACGACAGATTGTCGGATACGACTTCCGCCCTTTTCTCCGCTTACTGCGGTTGCGTTGTGGCTGGTTCTTTGCTATAACACCAATGACGTTGTCTTAGTGCCACAATGCGACGTTTGTAAAAGCCTTCCGTCGCAGCTACATCTTTTGCCGCTGGGCTATCGTTCAATCAGTATGGACTTTATCCTCATATCTGTCTTTCTCCCTCGCAATTCAGTCGCAGTCTGGCTTTTGACTGACTTATTGCTTTCCCAAAGTGCTATTTTCACCTTTAGGTTTCCCCTCGGGCTTATTTGGGTGGAAGTAGATCACTTGAACCCTGACCTATCCTCTTGCTAAAGAGGAATTTATCATGCAACCATTACGGACGCACTCATGGCGATGTACACCGAGATAGCGCCTACGATAGCCACAACACCGGCAATGGCGTAACACAGTTTGACCATGATGGGAACGTACTTGGCGATTTCCTCCGTCACGGTAGCCAGTGCAGTCGTACCGGCGGAATAATCGCCTGCGGAGTTCTGGGCCATGACGGCCGTCGTGCCACACAGCAACATCAGTGTGAGCATCTGTACTTTTTTAGCAGAAAACATTTTTTTCATTTGTCTTTTTGTTTTTTGAAACATGATTATTTATTTTAGGGTAAGTATTGCAGTTCTTTCGAATCGTTATGGCGGTACTTGATTCCTGCCTCCCGTTTCTATATGCGATAGCCGAAAAAGGCAGGAAAGACGAGGAACGCACCGATCAGGAACAGGCACGCGCCCACAAGCGTTACGACGGACTTGGTAATGCCGTCCTCGCCCGTGTTCATCTTTACGTAAATCTGGAATCCGGACACAATCACACAAATCCCGGCGATGGCACAACAGAGAGCTTGGACGTAAAACATCATTGTTACCACGTAGTCGTGCATCGTCGCCAGCGCATCCGCACCCCAACTGTAATTCACGCTGCCGCTTTTCGCCAGAGCTGAACAGGGGATGATGGAACAAAGCGCACATAGTATCTTTTTCGTTTTCGACATCTTACAGCTTATCTTTGACCGGTCTCCATTTCAGGCAGGGACGGTTGTCCAAGCGTCCTTTGGAAATCAACGCCTTATACATCTCTTCGTCGGTAAAGCCGTCGGACAGGTAGGGAGCGATCTCTTCCATCTGCGCCTCCGCCTTGGCCTTCAGCCTTTCAAGCCGCTCTTTCGCGGCTGCCTCCTTTTTCCCTGTATCGCCGTCTTGTACCGCAGGCGGGGCAGCTACGGCTTCCGTGTCGCATGTCTCATTTCCGATACTAAACCCGGTCTCGTTCTCCGAAACCTCGACACTCTCTTCCGTGGCATCCATCGGACCGAGGTCGAAAACTTCTTCGTCAGTCTTCTCCGTTCCCTTCTTTCCATACAGGTCACGGGTAATATTGACCGCGTAATAGACGATGTACAGCACCGTCAGTACAAGGGCGAATATAAAGTATGAACTCATCTGTTTTAAGTATGAAATTAAACTTTAATTGAACTTTGAAAGTACAAAAGCAAAGAAAAGTATTATATTTGATATAATGAAAACTCTTTATATCAAACAATATTTTATTACGTATAAATAAGTATGAAACATATAAATTGAACTTTAATTTCATACTTTAAGGCGAATGTACCGGGAAAAACGGGCATAAAAAAAGCCTCCGGGAGGAGAGCTTTCAAGGGAGGGGTAACGATAATGCCTTACCGTTTCTTTCCGCGCAGGTAATCGTTCAGGTCCTTGTACTCGTGATAACGGAGTGCTTCGTTGTGCACCCGCTTGCCGTACATGCCGGCGATGGTCTCTTCCGTTTTCTGTCCGGCGAGATCATTGTCGAGATAACAGTGTATTTCCTCGTACACCTGCAAGTGTTCCAAAGCCTTTTTCAGGTTGTTCACCGAGTTCATCACGAGGTAATCGCAAGGTGCGCCGATGCAGACCGTATCATCACCCGTCTGTTTCAGCGTCAGGTAAGAGAGAAAATCCATGAAGCCTTCGAACACGCAAACCCGGTTCTGTGCTTCACTATGAGAATGCCTGATGACAGAGATGTCCTTACACCGGATACAGCCCTTATAATAAGGATTGCGAACCTCGTACCCGCCCGCCACGTTACCGAAGGCAAGGGCGAAGTAGCGCCGTTGCCGCAATTCATAATGGACCTCCCGGCAGAACATGCGGCCGATGTCTCCGTCGATTCCACGGGAATGAAGGTACGAGAGCAGCGCATGGTGCTGCAACGGTACGACGAGCACGTCCTTCATGTCGGCTTCGACGGGTCGGGGCGTTGTCCCCGGAATCCGCACCCTTTGTATCGGGATAGCGTTCTCGTGCTTCCTATATAGGCAAGCACTTCGCTCACGCTGTCCGTCTGGTAAAGGTGTTTGCCCAGTTCCACAAGGTCTCCGCCCGTCGCTGCGCCAAAGTCATACCATTCGTTGAGCCGGTCATTGACCTTGAACGACGGGGTACGCTCATTGCGTAGCGGCGACAAATACCAGTATTGTTTCGATGTTACACTCTGGGGGTGGTAGCCGAGACTGGCAAGATAGTCCACGATACGCAGTTGTTTTGCTTCCGCTATGGTCATGTCATTTTCTTTTCACTTGTTTTCAAAAAACGGTTTACTTTGGTTTTTCTCCTATATATACCCGGACCAAAGTAAACTAAATTATTTTTCACCTTCTGCGTCCTCGCATTCTTCGTCGAAAAGCAAGGCTTCGGTCGGGGTCACATCGTAATAAAAGAGCTTGTCCCGTTTGACGATCAGCTTCAGGTTTTCCGTCAGGTACTGCAGCAGTTTTATCATGACGCTGCGTCCCCGTTTGAACCCGATAGCCTCATAGGAGGCCATGAGAGCCTGCAGTACGTTCTCGAAACCTTTGATGGGCCTGTCCCCGAAAGCGGCGGAAAGCGCCTCCCGGTGCTGCTCGATGGACAAATCCATGAAGCTGCTCCGGGCCTTCGGTCTCACGCTGCCATCAAACGAATAGTTATCCACCATGACCGGCAATCCTTCGTCATCAACGGAAAAAGCAAACGGTTTGAACTCCTTCTCGCGGATATGCAGCGCATGAACTTCACTGATAACGGGATTCTCCGCACTCTTGGTGATGACCAGCACCGTTTCCGCCTTATTGCTCATTTCCGTGCCGATATGCCCGCGCACATTGTTGTCGCCTTTATTCAGGTGCAGCACACAATGGATATGCAGGTCGTATTTCGACGACCATTCCATCATCTTGTTGATAACCTCCACCGATTCGCTGGTGCTGTTGATGTCGAGCATCAGGTCGCGGATGCCGTCAATGATGACCAGCCCGTACCCTTTGTTCTGTCGCAGAGCGTAGTCGATGACCTCAATACGCACGGCCGGCGTGTATTCCCGCAGGCAAATGAAATCGAGATTCTCGTTGTCGGTTGTGGTGGGCAGTCCCGCCAGGCGGAGAATACGTTCCAACACGTTATGGCAATGGAAACGGCTCTGTTCGGTGTCCACGTACAAGATCCTGCGCTTGCCTTCGGCAGATGCGCCCGGTAGTTCAAAACCTGCCGGCCCGCCAGTGACGCAGCGACAATAGCAGAGACATTAAACGTCTTTTTCGCCTTCGCCTTACCCGTCGAAGCGCTAAAATTGCCGAGCGTCGCTATGGTGGAGTTGTCGATCCATATAATCTGGGGCGGAGTCACGTAGGTGTCCGTGGCCTTTATCTGCGATGCCGTGAGAATATCCGACAGGCGATTCTCGTCCAGTTCCGCCCACGAGTTACGGTCAGTTCTTTTTTCGTTTTCCATAGCGCTTCTGGTTAAAGAACGGTTGGGTTGCGGATACTTCCGTCGCCATACGCATGGCATCGTCCACCGTAGGTTCGTAGTTTTGCAAGAGCCATGCGTCCAGCTCTTCCTTCGCGAAGTAAAGCATCTTGCCGCGAGGTTTGTAGTGCGGGATTTCCTTGTTCGATGTGAGTTTGTACAACATACTTTCGGACACGCCGATATACATGCACGCCTCTTGAAAAGTGAAGACTTTCTTGGTCGTGTAAATGGTATTTTCCAGTAAAGCCACACGCTCCAACAGACCTTCCACCGGTTCCAACTTCTTGAGAACCGCTTCTATGGCGGTCAGCCGTTCGCTTAACCGCTCCATGAATGTTGTTCTGTTTTGCATAAAATACATGTTAAAATTAGACAATGGAGAGTTACCTCCGTTATGCAGCGCGCTAACGGAGGTCAAAGTTATGTGATGTGAACCGGACAGCCGGAAATTCCGGCATGATACTATGCACGTATCACGGCAACTATCACTGTTTTATCTTTCACATACTTGGCTTTTTGGCACTTCGTGTCATATTTTCAGCCGACTGATGCTTTTCGTATGCCGAGGTTTGCCGATGTAATGTTGTTCCTCGCCGCAGAGAGGGCAGACGAGAGGCTTGAAGCGGTAACATATCTTGTGCCGTCTTTGGACAACAGGAACCGCCCCTTGTCGAGAACCGACTGCCAGTGAGGTAGGATAAAGGTGTTTTCGAGCAACGCATCGAACAGAACCGCCACATGGCGGATATTGTTCACACGTATACAGAAATTCTCCTTGCAGGCAAAAAGCGCTTCCATGTCCTCGATGCGGAGAGTGGAAACGCAAAACAGATGATAAGCGTTGGCGCAAGCCACAATACCTGTCATCTGTTCACGGGAAAAATTGCAACCAAAGGAGAGAGGTGGAGCGTTTCTGGAATCTTCTATACGTGAAGAGTCGAACCATACTCCGGCAATGTCGTACTTTTGTTTCAAGGCCATGCACTCCTCGAAAGAAAATGTTTCTGCGGTAAAGAGGCTTTTGACGAGACTTGTACAATCGAGCAACAGCCCTCTGATGATATGAATGTTCATTTCATGGCAATTCCTGCAAACCGCACTGTTGCAGTCGATGTACCGGTGGCTGTTTATAAAGTCATCCACGTAGCGGCCATATCGTTTGCCGCCTGTCATGACGTCTTGAAGATAAAGCTCCCTTGCTTCGGAGAGCAACTCGTAAAATTCTTCCGCTACATCCTGTTCCGTAGCGAAGTGGTGCAGATGTGGTCTCCCTTCAAAAAAAGAGAGGACCTGTTGTTTTGTCCTTTCATGTCGAATTGTTTTTTATGGGTTTATACTTATTATAATAGTGGCATTACTTCGACCATTTGAAATATCGGAGAAAAGCCGGAAATATTTACCTTAAATTGAATTTGACATGTATGACTACATCAGTCGAATAGGCCGTTAACCAAATTGACTGCTTCGTCTTTTTTCTGGTTGATGATTTTGGCGTACACCTGTGTCATTCTCACGGAGGTATGGCCAAGCAGCTTCGATACGGTATAGAGATCCGCACCGAGCGTCAGCATCATGGTCGCGAATGTATGCCGGGCGGTGTGAAAAGTAAAACGCTTGGTGATTCCGGCCGCTTCGGCCCACGGTCTGAGATACTGATTGATATTTGAAGGCAGGTTGAACACAGGATCGTCTGCAGCCTTGTCCTCACGCTCCGGCATCCATTTCAACGCCTCGTTGGAGAGTGGCAGGTAAATCGGTTCTTTGGTCTTCTGCATAGCTACCGCCAGACGGTATTGGCCGTTATCGACAAAGACATTCTTCCATTTCAGGCCGACAATATCGCTGATACGCAGTCCGCAGAAGCAGGAGAACAGATAGGCATTTTTTACCCTCCTTCCTGCATCGGAGTGGCAATCAATGCCCGTACCTCTTCGATGGTCATATAGGACCGCACGCTTTCCGGCATTTTGGGCTTCTCCGACTTTTCCATCTCGTTAAACGGATTTCTCAACAACCGTTTAGCCCGAACGGCAGCATTCAGGGCGCCATTGAATATCTGATAATAGGTGTTGCGTGTAGAAGCTGCTATCGGCTTTCCTTTAGGGCGGAAGGTTGTCAGCATGTAGTCGATATAGCCTTGGCAAAAAGCGAGGTCAACCCGATCCAATATAAATCTTTCCCCTGCATATTCTTTCAGGATATGGGTAACGGCTTTGATTTGACCGATGCCCTTCTTGTCGCGTTTCTCTTGGTACTCCAGATAGGTTTGCATCCAGTCCAGCAGATAAATCTTATCCGTATGGTTCACGATACCGGCTTCACCACTGGTCAGCTCGATAATACGTTTCGACTTGATGGCATTTGCGGCAGCCATTGTTATTTCATTTTGCCGACGGGTATTGCTGTCCGTTCCCGGAATAAGATACAGCTTCAGGTACTCGTATGTCCGTTTGCCGTTGCGGTATATATCCAGATACAGACTTTTGCTGCCATCGGACAAATCCTTCATCCGAAGACGGATTGGTTCTTTTACTTTTTTAGGCTTCTTTATTCGTGGCATAATCGTATTCTTTCATTCGTTATTTTTCGTATGCAAATGTACGAATTAAAACTGAAATCAAGAAACAAACAAGAAACAAAAATGTACCCAAAAAGAACCAATTAACAGAAAATAGTGAAAACAACTGAAAGAAATAACTACCCTATAAAGAACTGATATAAAGCATATTTAGTTGTATTTATTTGGATTTTATTTTCATCTTTAATATGCCTGTTTGTTTATTGAAAATATAAATAAAGTTCCTGATATGGATGAAACGGAAAAACAACGTTTAGCAGCAGAAGCAAGATGATAATTGTAACCCGGTATTTTGACATGTACAGACACTTTGGTGGATTACCGTTGGTAAAACGGTCTGTTCAGATTGGAGACAATTTAACTGTGCCCAGAGCAACGGTACAAGAAACCAATGATTTTATGATAGGACTTATTGACGAAGCCAAAGATTATCTTCCCTGGTCTTTAGATGAAGTAGATAGAAGTAATTGGGATGGCAGGTTTACAAGAGCTGGAGCTTTAGGTCTAAAATGTAAAATTCTTTTATTTACGGCAAGTCCATTGTTTAATGATGATGAGCCTTATTGTACAGAACCTCCTCAGGATGCAGTTAATAATTTTCAGGTTTGGATTGGTGCACGTAAGCAAGAGCTTTGGAATCAGCTTCTTGTAGCTTGTGAGGATTTTTTTAATGAAGTAAAGGAAAAAGGTTTCTACAAACTAAATGATGTAGGAGCTAATTATAGAGAAAAGTTTAGAAATGCATATCTACAGCGTGGAAATACCGAAATGTTGATATCTACGCGAATTGGATATACTAATCATGGAACTTTTAGGAATACGTCTTGTCCTGGTGGAGCTTTTACTCCTACTCAGGAATATGTAGAAATGTTTCCAATGGCTGATGGAACTCCTTTTGATTATGAACAGTCTGTAGTGAAGAAGAATATGTTCTTCTCAGAGAATAATCCTAATGCTCCTTCAAGAGACCCAAGACTTTATGAAACAGTACTTGTTCCGGATGCAGCATTTCAGGGTCATCCTGCACAGATGTGGGTAGGCGGAAAAGAAATGCAGCAGAATTCTGTAACAGAATCTGGTGAGTATGCATCCGGTTATGGGCTGTATAAATTCATTCTGGACAAGACAACCAGTAACGGTAAGCCTACAATTTGGCCATACCTCAGGATGGCTGAAATATATCTGACTTATGCGGAAGCTTTGCTTGAAAATGACCGTATAGAAGAAGCCATAAACCAGGTTGATATTATAAGACAGAGAGTAGGCTTAGGAGGATTGAGAGATGTAGTATTGGGTGAGAACTACAGTAAAGAAGATGTCCTTAATGAAATCCTGCGCGAACGGGCTTGTGAACTCGGTTTTGAAGATGTACGTCTTTTTGATATGTGCAGACGTAAGATGGAAGACAGGTTCAGATTGCCTCTGCATGGTCTTAGAGTGAGAAGAACAGATGGTGTGGAAGAACCTTTTACAAGTGGAACTCGTCCTACTGATTTCACATACGAGAAATTTGAATTTGCAAATAGAGCCCGTACATGGTGGAAAGAAGGTGGTTTCAGCTCGAAATGGTATCTTACAGCATTTCCTCCTAGTGAAATTAATAAAGGTTATGGTTTGACTCAAAACCCCGGTTGGTAAAATATTAATCTGATATACAATGAAAAATAAGATAATTTTTATAACATGTTTGGCATTGAGTAGTGGCTCTGTTGTCAAAGGACAGACAGCTGTTGCAGACAGTTGCTATTTGAATGAGGGTACTGCTGCTATTTCAACTGTTACATATGAAAGACTTGAAAAGAACTCTTCATTAAGTTTGCAGAACTCTTTGTTTGGAGAAGTTCTTGGACTTACCTCAATGCAAGGAATGAATGGTATATGGGACGAACGAGCTTCTTTATCGATTAGAGGCTTGCAGTCTCTTTCAAATAATGGTATTTTGATTCTGGTAGATGGAATTGAACGCCCTATTGCAGATTTGACAGTAGAGGAAGTTGAGTCCGTATCTGTATTAAAAGATGCAGCAGCTGTTGCACTTTATGGATATAAGGGTATTAACGGTGCTTTATTGGTAAAGACAAAAAGAGGTCGTGAAGGAAAAATGGATATAAAAATAAGCTATGACCACGGATTTAACCAGCCTCTTTATCTACCCGATATGGCAGATTCATATACTTATGCAAAAGCATGAATGAAGCATATGCAAATGACGGAAAGTCTCCGCGTTACAATCAGTTTGAGCTGGAAGCATTCAAGAATGGGAAATACCCTAATTATTATCCAAATGTAGATTGGACAGACGAAGTTATCGGTGATTGGGGAAGTACAAATATTTATAATCTGAGTTTTTCTGGTGGAAGTAGAAAAATGAGATATTATACTCTCTTCAATCTGGAAAACAATAGCGGCTTCTTTAAGAATACGAATACAAATGAAGGATATTCAAACCAGAATGAATATTCAAAAGCTAATATCAGAATGAATCTTGATGTACAAATCAGTCCGTCTACATCACTTCAAACCAATGTCTTAGGTATACTTACAGAATATAATCATTCTTCATACAATACAATAGTAGATCAGTTATATACAGTTCCATCTGCTGCATATCCGATTAAAACAGAAGATGGTATATGGGGAGGTGATTTCGTCTGGGGTGGTTTAAACCCTGTAGCAAATCTCCAGGCAAAAGGGTATTCCAGATCTCACGCAAGGACATTGATGGCTGATATGAAACTTACCCAAAAACTGGATTTCATAACTCAGGGATTGGGAGCATATGTCAAGCTGGCTTATGATAATTCTTCAACATTCTGGGAAATAAGAACAAAAACATATTCATATGCGGCGGATAAAGTATCTTATATGTATGATATTCCAAGTTCTGTTACCAGGGTAACTGGAGGGAAGGATACGGAATTGACTTTCACAAAAAACATGAATGGACCGATGTATTACAGATTTAACTTTGACGGTGGTTTTGATTATAACAGAACTTTCGGTAAGCATAAAGTATATTCATTGTTAAGTTGGAGATTCCTTCATGATGTTCAGAAAGACAGAAATAATACTATAAACCAGCAGTATCTGACCTCATATACAAATTATGGGTTTATGAACAGATATTTTGTAGACTTGGCATTAGTAATGTCCGGCTCGAATAGATTGCCTGATGGATATAAGTTTGCATTCTCTCCTACAGTATCTGCTGCATGGAATATTACAAGAGAAGATTTTATGAGAAACCAAAGTGTCTTTGACTTGCTTAAGCTGAGGGCATCTGCAGGTATCTTGCATTCTGATTATGTACCTTCGTGGAACTTTGATGTCCAGAATTTTGGTGTGGAGGCTCTTACTGGTTCGGCAATAATAAAGTGTCGGCAGGTGGTACACAAGAAAGTAGATTTCCTACAACATACTTCCGTCATGAAAGAGCGATGAAATATAATGTAGGTCTTGATGCCAGATTGTTTAATTCATTGTCGTTGACTGCTGATGCTTACTATCAGAAAAGAGACAGAATAATGGTAGTAAATAATAATGTATCATCGATATTGGGTGTAAATCTTCCATATTCACCGCAAGGTAGAGTTGATAGTAAAGGAGTGGAATTGGGATTGTCATATGATAAAACTATTGGAAGTCTGACTATAAATGCAGGAGCAAGATTTACCTTGTCTAAGAATGAAGTGATTGAGAATCTCCAGGCTCCAGTAGCTTATGATTATCTCTCTACTACAGGTGTACCTGTAGGACAGCAATATGGTCTTGAGGCTATAGGATTCTTTAAGGATGAGAAGGATATAATGGACAGTCCTAAACAACTGTTTTCTGATGTTCGCCCTGGTGATATTAAGTATAAAGACCAGAATGGTGATGACTTTATAGATGAGAATGACAGAATAGCAATAGGATACAATATCAATGTACCGGAAATATATTATGCCTTTAATCTTGGTATGGAATATAAGGGATTTGGTTTTGATGCTCAGTTCCAGGGGGTAGGCAATTATAGTGCATGGATGACAGCAAAGGGGCTTTATCGTCCTTTGGTAAACAATACTACTATTCTAATTATTATTACGAAAACAGATGGACTCCAGAAACACCTGATGCAAAATTTCCAAGACTTACTTCTGTTGAGAATGCCAATAATACCCAAAACAGTACATTGTGGATGACGGATGCTTCATTCTTGAAACTACGCCATTGTGAGGTATACTATAAGTTCCCGTTGAAATTAATTTCAAAAGCAAGAATGAAAACAGCAAAACTTTATGTGAGAGGTATGGACCTGTTTTCTATAGATAAGATAGAAGTAACCGATCCTGAGGTTACAGGTATTTCTTATCCGGTTGACAGATCAATACATGTGGGATTTGCTCTTAATTTCTAATACTAAAATTTGATAATATGAAACTTAAAAAAAATATATTTGTATTTGCTGTAGCTTCATTGTTCATACAGGGATGTAGTGACAGAATGGATTATAATGAGCTCACTGAATATAACAAAGAACAGGTATTCTCTTCGTTCGATAGGGCAAGACAGTTTGTCACTAACATATATTCTATGATGGAAAACGGACTGCAAGGTTACGATAACGGTGCGACTTTGGCAAGTGCATGCGATGAAGCTGTATGTGCATGGGAAGGATCAAATGTAAACTATTTCTTTAATGGAGCCTGGAGCTCTTTAAAACCGTTGACTTCTACATGGAGTGATTCTTACTGGGCTATTCGTGCTTGTAATTTCTATCTTGAGAACTGTAACGATTATACATTCGAGGATTATAAGTACAATAAGGATTATCTGGACCAGATGGAAAGATATAACCGTTATCAGTATGAAGTAAGATTTTTGAGGGCCTACTTCTATTTTAATCTTGTCCGTACGTACGTGATGTTCCATTGATAAAGGAGACACTTACTGATAAAGAAGCTAATTCAGTTTCCAGGACTTCAAGTGAGGACGTTTTTTCTTTTATCGTTGACGAGTGTGATAAGATAATGAACAAATTGCCTGACGACTATAATCAGGTTACTTATGTTGAAACCGGTAGAATTACAAGTTTGACAGTTGCTGCTCTAAAAGCAAGAGCTTTAATGTATGCTGCCAGCCCTTTATTCTATAAAGGTGATAATGTAAAGGAAGCCTGGCACAATGCTGCAAAAGCTAATAAGGATGTTATTCAGATGAGCGCAAAACTGGGAGTGATTTTTGGGGCTTATACTGATTTATGGGGTGAATCTAATTTCACTGCTTCGGAGGTGATTTATGCAAGACGTTTGGGAAACTTGAATTCTTTCGAATATAATAACTATCCGATGGGAGTTGAAGGAGGCAAATCCGGTAACTGTCCTTCACAGACTTTAGTCGATGCGTATAGGATGAAATCGAACGGTAAGCTTTGGAATGAAGAAGGAAGTGGATATAACGAAACTAAACCATACGAAGGAAGAGACCCAAGACTTGAGGCAACAGTAGCATATAATGGGATGATTGGATGGCCTGCTTACAATACTAACGAACTTCAGACATATGAAGGTGGATTGAACGGACTACCATTGGTTGGTGCGACTCCTACAGGGTATTATTTGAAGAAATATTGTGACAAAACAGTAGATTTGAGACCATCGAAAGTAAACCAGAAATTTCATTCGTGGGTAATTTACCGTTTAGGAGAATTCTATCTGAATTATGCAGAATGTGTGTATAATTATTTTGAAGACCCGGATCAGAAGAATTCAGAGTTACCATTAAGTGCAGTTGATGCCGTAAACTATATTAGAAATAGAGCGAATATGCCTGAACTATCTACAGGCTTAGGAGAAAGTTTTGTTGACGTTTACAGGGATGAAAGAATGGTAGAACTTGCTTTTGAAGGGCATAGATTCTGGGATGTAAGACGCTGGATGATAGGTGATACACAGAAGACAGTGGATGTTATGAAAATCAGTAAGACTGCAACAGGCTTTACTTATACGCGTGAAACCATTCAGCGTAGCTGGGATGATAAAATGTATTTCTTCCCATTGCCTGATGCTGAAATAAGAAGAAACAGTAATCTTGTTCAGAATGAGGGTTGGACTATTGGAAAGTAAGTAATTTAAAAAGATTTGTGTTATGAAAATATTAAATATGTTTTTTTGTGGAATATCCTTTTGTTGTATGACATTTGCACAGAAGGTTCCGGAAGGAGATATAATTAAAAATTTGGTAGTAAATGGGAGTTTTGAAAATCCTGATAAGACTTGGGTTCCTGGCGAGAACTGGTGGTTTAATCCTAATGGAAATATGGCTTTTGACGGAACAAAAGATGATTCGTATTTACAGTATGCCATAACTCCTCCAACACTAAGATTCTCAAATGATCCTAAAAATATGATGATTGCTCAGGATATACAGGTCGAACCAGGAGAAACTTATATATTTTCTTACATTGCAAGAATTCATGAGTCTATCAGTATTAGTGGTAAGAATCCTGTTAAGGGAGACAAGCATTTGGATGGATTCATTCAGAATATGTCAGTAAATCCTGTAAAAAATATATTAACAGTAAAAGTGAGTTCACATATAAATAAAGTTTATGAACATGAGTTTACTGTGCCAGAAGGTTGTACTAAAATTAAAGTTTTATTCCAGAAAACAACAAATGGTGTAGCTTTTCTTGACGATGTGAAAATATACAAATTAGGAGGAACTGATACAGAAGAACCTGAAGTTCCTGCAGAAATTGTCCCACGTCCTTCTTTAATGTTGTCAAACCTGACTAAAGAACTTACCATGTCGGAAATACTTCCTGATACAAAAGTTACAATTACTTCCCCCAAAGGTGAAATAACTGAATTCCCAGAAGGAAGTCCTGAAATTAAGTTCAGTTTTGAAGGGAAACCGACAGGTAACTATACTGTAGAACTTAAAGGAAGTCAGGCTAAAACTTTTATTATTAACACTAGTTCTTTAAACAAGGAGGAATGATATGATAAACTTTATATCTAAATATTCGGTATTATTTCTTTTATTATCTTCATTTGTGTCATCATGCACTAAGGAAGAAGTTTTAGAAGTAAAAGAAGTTACAGGGCCTTATAAGACTACCCAGCTATCAATAGAAATGAAGGTAGAGGATTCTGCAAATCCCAATTTTAAGCCTGTAAACATGCTGTTCTCAGCATTGATGAAAGCATCAGTTCATTGGGGAGATGGTGTGGTAGAAGATGCAAACGGAGAGCTTCAACATAAATATAAAGAAGATGGTGAGTATATCCTTGAAGTAAAGGGAGAAGAGAAGTGCCCGTCATTCTATATATCAAATGTAAATTATGTAGAGGTGATAAATTGGCCTATTGCCGATGAAACTCCTGTTAATGAAAGTGCTACTACTATTGAAGAATAATTCCGCTAAAATATGAACTCCGACAGATCAATCTGTTGGATTCTGTTGGAGTTTAAGGCTTTTATATAAACCATTTATATGGAATTCAATTATGGTATATTCTTAAAACAGAAAAAAGACAATTATGAATGCTAAATTAGTTTGTGCTGTATCAACAATGATAACTTGTTGGGCTACAAATTGTACTGCTGAAAATTCTTTGAATAAACCAAATATTCTTGTAATTCTTCTCGATGATGCCGGTTACAATGATTTTGGATTTAACGGAAGCAAGGATTTACTGACTCCCAATATCGACCGACTGGCTGCCGATGGTACCGTTTTTACCGATGCTCATGTATCGGCATCTGTAAGCGGCCCCTCTCGTGCTGGTATATTATCTGGTAGATATAACCAGAGATGTGGGTATGAATGCAATCTTGGAGATACATTAGGATTGGGACTGAATGAGGAAACAATTGCTGATGTTTTTTTAAGAAACGGATATAACACATCTTGCTTCGGAAAATGGCATCAGGGAGATGCTCCTGAATACCACCCTAATAGAAGAGGGTTTGAACATTTTTATGGCTTTATTGCAGGAAGCCGTTCTTATTTTTATCGTCCTAATAGGATGATAAGCCGGGAGATGTTCATAATCTACAGTATAATGGTAAACAGTTGAGTTTTAATGGATACATGACCGATGTTTTGGCTGATGCAGCTGTGGATTATTTGGATAAACAGAAAGGATCAGGTAAGCCTTTTATGATGTATCTTGCCTTTAATGCTGTTCATACCCCGATGGAAGCTACAAAAGAGGATATGGCAAGGTTTGAAGGGCATTCCCGTCAGAAACTTGCAGCAATGACTTGGGCAGTGGATAGAGGAATAGGAAAAGTGGTAGATAAACTTAAAAAGGAAGGTATGTATGAAAACACCTTGATCTTTTTCTTGAGTGATAATGGAGGGGCACATAATAATCAGTCTTCGAATTACCCTTTAAAAGGTTTTAAGGGGAATAAATATGAAGGGGGAATAAGAGTACCTTTCTTTATTACGATGGGGGGTAAATATAAAGGGACGTTTGATGGTTTGTCTTCTTCTTTGGATATCTTTTCTACTTCAATAGCTGCTGCAGGGATAGATAAAGAAAGTCTTAAAAATCCTATTGATGGTGTAGATTTGATACCATATATAAGTGGTGAAATGAGCGGTAATCCTCACGATATATTATTCTGGAGAAAAGAAAAATCGTCTGCTGTAAGAATGGGTGATTACAAACTTATCAGTGTGGAAGGTTTAGGGCAAAGGTTGTATATCTTAACGATAATTGGGTGAGGATTAATGATTTGAAGAAAATCAATCCTGAGCATGTGTCAAGAAATGAACAAGATAAATATAAAAGAATGGGAAGATAATCCTTATGATATTATAGGAGGATCAGCAGGGATTCTTTTAGTACTTTTGAATGTAGAGAAAATTTATAAAAAGTTAAATCGAAATTGTGAAGAAGTAAAGAAACAAATTATTTATCATGTTAATAAGATTTGTGAAAATGTAGTTGTAGTCAATGAAAATGAAGTGGGATGGATAGGCGTAGATAAGTATCCTTTAACTGGTTTTGCTCATGGTAATTCGGGAATTTGCTATGCGTTAGAAACATTTTTAGATAACTGTACATGGATATCTGAAGATGTTCAGAAGAAAATCAAGAAAATAATTTACGAGGGTGCCACATTCGAACTCTCAAAAAGGGAAAAGGGAAAGTGGTATGATTTGCGTACGGAAATAAAAAAAGTAGAAAATCACTATCCGTATGCGTGGTGTCATGGAGCTCCAGGCATTCTATTAGGATTATCTTATTTGGAAGATGTTAGCTTTGATATAGAAGAAGGGTTACGTGATCTATACACAAATGCTTTTGGAAGAAACCATAGTTTATGTCATGGCGATTTGGGAAATGCAGTTATTATGAAAGATATTGCAACACATTTAAAGAGTAAATTGTGGAATGAAGTCGCAGATTATTTTGCTTTTAGAGTTGTAAATATGTATCAGATGAGTGAAATGAAAATAGGTTTGGGAATTGAAATGTTAACACCAGAGTTAATGGTAGGTTTGGCAGGTATGGGATATAGTCTTCTTTATATATATGATAACGAAAAATTACCTAATATTTTAAGATTAGAGATGAAAGGATTTAGCAAATGAAAAAACAGTGCAAAGTTATTTTACAAAATAATAAATATGATTGTGCATTTGCCTGTTTGGCAATGCTTTTTAGCTATAAAGATATTGAGGTTCCGACATCTGCGTTTACTGAAAATGAAATAATAGGACGAGATGGGGTAAGCTTAAAAGATTTAAAAGATATATGTACAAAAAAACAAGCTACTTTGAAGATATATAGAGTTGAGAAAGAGGAATTTAAAAAAATTAAGAGTCAATATAAATAAACCTTATCTAGTGTATTGGAATAATAATCATTATGTGATACTTGAAAAAATAAAGAAAAATAAAATTGTAATAATTGATCCAGCGGTAGGAAGGATAACAATTAGTTTACAAGAATTTTTAGTGCATTATAGTGGGCTAATGGCAGGCTTGGAAAAAAGAAAATCGAATAAAGAAATTTTTGAATTAGAAAATCAAAAAGACAACAGAAAAATGATAAAATGGCTATTTCCATACAAAACTACGATTATTGCCGTATTTTTAACATCAATAGTATTTCAAAGTGTAAATCTGATTTTTCCATTATTAACACAAATACTTATAGATAATGGAGAAGTCGTGAAAAATATACCTGGAAAGATACTTTTAATAGGCACACTTATTATAGGAATACTTTATTTTGTATTACATGTTACTCGTGTTAAATTGATAGCAGAAATTCAATGCAAATTAAGTAATAAAATGACTAGTACTTTTATAGAAAAATTATTTAAATTACCTTTAAACTTTTTTGAGAATAATACAATAGGTGATATTACAAGTAGAGTTAATAACATCGGAAGTATAAGAGATATATTGTCACATATTGCAGTATCAGTATTTTTAGATGTCAGTGTTATTATAATTTATATATTTTTTATGTTACAATACTCCGTTATTTTGTCGTTAATTACTTTTGGTGTAGCTATACTTCAGGTAATTATTTTGCGCATTATGATTCCTAAAATTTCAGAATATACAAACAAAGAACTTGTGTCGCAAGCAAAATTTCAAACAATGTTGCATGAAATTTTGCGTTCTATAAACTATGTAAAAACATCAGGAAATTCTCAAAAGATTAGACAAAATATGGAAAACGAATTCCAAGAACAGATGATTAGTTTTAAAAATAGAATGGGAATTTCTGCCATAATGGGGGGCGCTTCATCGTCCATTAATTTAATATTACCGCTATTGAGTATAGCGATAAATCTTATTTTTATCGATAAAGTTGGTTTATCGACAGGTAGAATAGTTGCATTTTCTACTATAGCATTGCGATTTCTAACGCCAGTGGGATCATTAATAAGCAGTTACGAATCAATACAAGTTGTTGATGAGATGTTTAAGAGAATGAGCAATATTTTAGAAGCAAGAGAAGAAAGTGATGGAGAAAACGCTATAGATATGAAAAAATTCGAAGGCAATCTTGAATTAAGAGACCTTTCTTTTTCATATGGAAAAAATGTAGTATTACAAAAATTTAATTTAAAGATTTGCAATGGCGAAAAAATCCTTATAAAAGGTAAGAGTGGGGAAGGAAAAACAACACTATTTAAAATAGTATCAGGATTGTATGATCCGAGTTCAGGAAAAAGAATAATATGTGGCAAGGAGTATAGTTGTTTTACTAAGGAGTCTTTAAGAAGACGTATTGGATATATTGTTCAGGAAACTGGATTATTCAATGGCACAATTCGAGAAAATATATCTTTTTTTCAAGATATGACAGATGAAGAAATTATTAGGGCATCGCAGATTGCATGTATCCATGAAGATATTTGTAAATTACCTATGGGGTACGATACGGTTCTGGGAGATAATGGTATGACACTCTCTGGTGGGCAAAAACAACGTATGGCAATAGCACGCACGTTAGCTGCTAACCCAGATATTTTGCTTATAGACGAAGGAACTAGCAATCTTGATATGCAAACAGAGAAAAAAGTTATTAATAATTTAATGAAATTAGACAAAACAATAATGTTCATTTCTCATAGACATTCACATATTGAGGGGGTTAATAAGACCTATTTTTTGAAAGATTCTCATTTAATTCTTGAGAATGTCTCTGAATAAATAGACTAATCCGGTATTGATCAAATATATGTTGGTCGGTACTGAGTGTATTTAAATTGCAATATGATTGTAAGGAGAAACATAAATGATAAAGTTAGTGCAGCATATTTACGAAAAATATTATAAAAAATACTCAGACGAAAAAGTGAATAATATATTTTCTGTATATAACCATATTATTTCAATGGATATAAAAAAAATAGTTGATGAATTATGTATAAAACATTTGTATGAATATGGATTAAAAGTAATAATTCAGGATTTTCATAATTCATTTGATACTTTTCACGAAAAAATAGATAACTATTATTACAGACAATATTTAGAATTGGAAAATGGATTTGATAAAAGAAATAATGAGTTTCATGAAAAATATATTTCTATTTTAAGTTTGTTTTGCGATTATCTTGGGGAAATGATACACAATCTTTGGAAGTATAGGGATGATATTAGTTGTATGTTTAACATAGATCAATTTAAAATTAAGGATATAAAAATTACAAGTGGGGATGCACATAATCATGGAAAAAAAGTATCAATTCTTAAAATTGATAAAGCTACGATTGTTTATAAACCAAGAAATATGTCAAGTGATTCTTTCTACTACAAGTTATTAAAGATATTTAATCAAAAAACCAATAGTAAGATTATAATACCCAATATATTTGTTAAAAATAATTTTTCTATACAAGAATATTTTGATAATGGAGTGGAGTGCGAAAATTTAGATGATGTAAGAAATTATTATTTTGAATTAGGGATACATTCGTGCTTTTTATATACACTTTCTGCAACAGATATTCATTATGAAAATATTATTGCACATGGAAAACATCCTGTAATCATAGATTTAGAAACTCTTTTTCAAGAACCAATTAATATAAAAAGTAGAGAAAAAAAAGATTTATTAATAGAGGATACAGTTTTATATACTCTACTATTTGACTTTTCGGTTAATAATTATGAAAATGTTAAAATGCAAATGGGAGGGATAGGAAACTATGATAAAAAAACTTACATAGCTGATAAAGTCGTGGCCGATGAAACTGATAAAATACATATTGAAAAAGAAGAACAACATATGACAACATATAATCTTCCTTGTTATTTAGGAAGAAGGCAAGCATCCCATAGTTTTTTACGAGAGTTTATCAATGGATTTGAAGTTGCATATAAATTTTTAGAAACAAATAGGGCATTGATTAAGAAAGAAGTTAAAGATGTCAAAGAATTTAACGTTAGAATTGTTGTTAGACCAACATATGTATATGCAAAATTTTTAGAAGCATTAAATGAACCCAATGGATATACTTATAAAAAGGAAACTGAAATATTTGAAATTTTGAAAGAAGCTGATCAATATTCTTCTTACCATAACAATATATTTGAATGTGAGTGCAATGCTTTAAGAGAGCGGGATGTTCCATATTTTTATATGTGTATTGATCAGAGAGAGATAACAGTATTATCGAATGAAAAATCAAAACGTTATAGTTACACTCCAAGAGAATATATTATGAAAAGATTAAATTTACTTTCAATAGATGATTTAAAGTATCAGACTAACATTATTCAAATGGTATGGGCCTGCAATTATGATAATAGCAATATTTTAGGTGAAAGAAATCCTTTGAAAATTTATTCTGATTCGACAAATCTAAAAAATGTTATTCACAAATATTTAAAAGAACTGCAAGAAATATCTAAAGATAAAAAAAATTGGCAGAGTTTATCCATAAGATATGATACAAACGGGATAGCAACAGTTAGTCCGCTAAATTATGATCTTTATGATGGATTAGCTGGCATAGCCCTTCTCTTTTGTGCAGCTTACAAAAATGGTTTTGTTAATGAAGAAGCAATAATAGATAGAGTAGAAACATGTATGACTGATTTGTACAAAAATTATCCATGGAAAGGCAACTGGTCGGTATTTCATGGTCGTTTTTCTTATATCCGTTATTGGTGGTTGAAACAAAGTATAATTGATACAACAAATAAAAAATTTAAGGCAAATTTATTTGAAATTTGTGAAGAATTAATGAATGAATTAGTGACTAATAAATACTTACCTTGTGATTATATTGGAGGACTTGCTGGTATAATAAGTTTTTTAGTTGATATTTATAATAAACAAGATGAAGTGAGATACAAGATAAAAAATGTAATAGTTGAGAGTGTGAAATATATTTTAGATCCTGTTGTAAAAGGGAAAAAGGATTTTGTACCTTGCGATTTTAGAAGAAATAAAATTTTGGCGGGATTTGCACATGGAATTACAGGAATTGTGTATGCAATAGCAAAGGCGGTAAAAAGTATAAATGATTTACAGAAACCAGAAATTTTACAGATATTAAATAAATTATTAAAAGAAGAAAATAGTTTGTTTGATAGCGAGAAAATGTTTTGGATAGATAATAGGGGAGAAGAAAGAAAAGAGGCATTAACAACATGGTGCAGTGGCGCAATGGGGATATTACTGGGCCGAGAAGAGATAAATAAATTGAATATAGGTATTGTGGCAGACAAAATTAAAGAAACTAGAGAAATTGTCCTAAACAATGCGTATATATTAGATTATGGCAACAGTTTGTGCATGGATGCATTGGAAATTTAATGCTTTTAAAACATTTATCTTCGTATGATAAAAAACTTTTAGGAATAATAGAAAAAATGGTAAAACATTTAGAAAAAGATTATTTGAAATATGGTATGCAAACCGGTTACAAATATAATAATCCAAGCCTTAGTTTTTTTCTAGGCATACCAGGGGAAATATATGGCCTGATATACTTATATTATGATGAAAATTTGCCCATGATTTTATTATAAATATTAGGAGTATATAAGGGACTGTTCGGAAATGTTTAAAATTGGTTAAGTCAGTAACTTATGGCGGAAATGCTGATTTGGTTTACCAGGATCTATTATTGTTGTTAGTAGAGCTGCTGGGGCGATAAATATGAGTACTTTACCAAAATAGAATTTAAAGAAAAGTCTGATTGTTGGTTGTCTTCAGTTCCATGGATAGATGGTCTTCTATTTACATTAAATAGATTATTTGTTCCAACGCTAAGGGAAATAAAAAGTTACATTTAGAAACCTATTTATACCGTCAAAATAATTTAGGCAAAAAATGTGATATAGTATAAACAGTTACAGATATGTAACAAATAAGTATATGTTGTTTCTATTAAATATGGGGATAATTAATATAGAAACAAGCAATACTTAAAGAAATCAACTTTGTAAAGAAAAATGATAATGAAAGGAGAAGGAACATGAGTAAAGATTTATTGAAAGTTGCAGGAGATTTTGCACAGGAAGTGGAAGAAGCCAGCTTAGAAAAAATTGTAGGTGGAGCTGATATGGCAGCTAGAGGTCTGTCTAAAGGAAATACAGGTGACTATTGTACATTGACATGGGAGTGCAGTATTTGCCCGACAGTAACGTGCTGGTGTTAAATCAGAGATGGGAAGAATAAAATATTCTTTATTTATCAAGTAAGAAAGTTAGGGATATTACAGAAGCATCTTAGGTGATCAAAAGTAGTATCCCTAACTTTTTTTGTACCCTCGAAGTGTCCAATTTATTTTAATGTGAACTTCCTGAAAAAATAACGCTCATTTTCTAAAAATGGGTTATTTCAGCTGTTTACAGGGGATTTTATATAATTCCTCATATATTTAATTAACTCTCGAAATTTTACTTTAAATCCGATGAAAACATTGGAAACACACGATTCTTGCAACCGAGAGTTAATTTTCATAGAACTTCACGTTTTAATAAAGAAGAAATGGCTTGTGTCTGAATTAACAATCCTCTTTGAAAAAATAAGCGTTGAATTTGTTTGTGTAAACAGAAATAAGATATGTATAGCCTTTTCTTGAATTAAAATATAAGGTATAATTATATGAACTGAACAGGATAAATTTTTTAAGGAGTTTACACATAATGTTTGTTTTAGTAGTTGAAGATGATTTCCAATTAAATGAAATGTTAAAAAAAGTTTTATTAAAAGAGGGATATGATGTGGAAACAGCATTTTCTGGAACGGAAGCGTTACTTCTGTTGGAGAATAGAATGATAGATTTAGTAGTTTTGGATTTGATGCTACCTGGGGTTTCGGGAGAAAAAGTGCTAGATAAAATAAAAGAAAAAATGGATATACCAATTATTATACTATCTGCAAAGTCAGAGATTGATTCTAAGGTTGATTTGATAAAAAGAGGTGCTGATGACTATATTACAAAACCTTTTGATAATAAAGAATTATTAGTTAGGATCGAGGCTGTTATGAGAAGAAGTGAGCCATCCAAAATGAGAAAAAAATACGGTTATAAGGATATTGTTTTGGATACATCATCATATTCAGTGAAAGTTGCCGGAGTAGAAGTCTCTTTTACTAAATATGAATACTTAATTTTAAAATTGTTAATGAGCGAACCAGGGCGTATATTTACCAAAAATAATATTTATGAGAGCATTTGGAATGAAGAATTTTTTGGAGAAGAAAATGCAATCAATGTACATATAAGTAATATAAGAAAAAAGTTAAGTGAAATTAATAAAAATGAACAATATATTGAAACAGTAAGAGGAATAGGGTTTAGGCTTTGGAGGATATAGAAAGAATGGAAAAGATTGTAGAGGTTTACGATGTAACAAGTAGTAAAATAAAAAATATGCAACTAAATTTTTATGTAAATAGGGAAGATATTACTGCATTGATGGGAAACCACAATTGTGGAAAAACATATATATTGGAATTATTACTTGGATATTCTCCATATGAAACGGGTACAATAAAAATATTTGGAAACAAAAATATTATTGTAGAAGGTCCAAGAATTGCGTATATACCAGAGCACTTTAAGGGAGTTAGTGAATTTAGTATTTTGCAAAATTTTTTTCTATTTTTCTAAGATATATAAAAAAAATGGCATAGAAGAAATATATAGACTATGTGAAGAGTTCCAGCTAGATATTTCTAATAAAAGAAAAGTTGGGAAAATACCTGTGGAAACCATAAAAAGATTAGTACTGGCGTTATCAGTTTATGGTGGGGCAGATTTGATAATATGGGATATGCCTTTTGATAATTTAGATGGTGGGGAAATTGAGTGTATAAAACATTATATCAAGAAATTAAATAAGGAAAAAAAAATTACTTTCTTGTTGACTGGAACTGATGTTGGAAATTATCTTGATTTTGCAGATTCATATATAGTAGTAAAAGATGGAAGGGTGCAAAAAACAAATTGCAGCAAGTAATCTTGATAAAGTAAACCAAAAAAAATGTGAAATACATACAAGTGATAGTGAT
>ENA-OQAZ01000192-OQAZ01000192.1-human-gut-metagenome-genome-assembly--contig:-NODE-192-length-34344-cov-3.850396_pt1 | contig 34344 bp, 54 predicted proteins | sample MGYA00242737_ERZ504531 | MGnify/ENA primary metagenome ERZ504531 (study PRJEB26092, sample SAMD00036244) | human gut metagenome | host: Homo sapiens | study: EMG produced TPA metagenomics assembly of... | reverse complement strand
AAGCCACGGAAGTGGCTTGAGTAGGCGAGAATCCCTGCGGGGATTAGACAACAAAGCCGGCACAACACCATACGCAGTGTAAGCGCCGGTACAGTCCAACGACCCGACGACGAAACCGCGCAGAAGGAGGAGTAGGAGAGGGAGTAGTACGGCGACCGCAGCCACCAGACCGCCGCCGTTCCGGTGGCGGAATGTTTATTGGCAACTTTGCTGTTACCCGCTTTGAAGTAATCGTACTGTGCCTGATAGTTCGGCTCCGCATCATTGCAATACTGGTGCGTTGCAAAAACCTCATACTCGGACAGCAGGAACAGATAATCCGTGGTAGAGGACACGTTACTGGCGGTATTGCCGCCGCCCTTATTATCCGTATACTTCGTGCAGGACTTCATCACTGCCCGCAGATCAGAGGGAAGTGCGGCCATCAGCGTGTTCGCGGTCGGCTGGTGGGAGAGCTTGCGCTCCCCAGTACCTTGTTTCGCATCTGACTGCTTCCCCAGCCGCCAGAGTTCGTGTTGCTGGTGTTCATCGTGAATGCGCCAGACGTGGAAGTCGTGCTGCCGTAGCTACTATCCACCAGACCAACAAACTTGCCGCTGATCTTGCCCAACAGGAAGTGGATGCGGTTGCTGCCCTCCTTGCCGGAATTGTGGTTGAAACCGATGATAAAGGCATCAACTTTCAAGCTGGAGATCGTAGTCGCACCCACCTTGCCATTGATTGTCACGGACTTCGTGGCACCAACAGACCAGTAGTTTGCACCCTGCCCAGCATCGCTGACGGCCTTGATCACTGCCCAGCTGTTGCTACTGAGCGTTTTGGACACCAGCGTAACGGCCACCGTGAACGTCTTGCTGGACGGTGCAGTATAGTTGGTGTCTGCACCCACGCTGACCGTAATAGTAGCACTGCCAGTCGCCTTTGCGGTCACCGTGATGGTGGTGCCGGAAACACTTACCGTTGCAATGTTCGTACTGCCAGAGGATGCGGTCACCGTACCGCTGCCCGGCCGCGTAACAGTGATGGTGCCAGAGGTTTTCGGGTAGGTCAGGCTCAGACTGCTTGCGGACAGCGTAATACTGCCGGTCGCCTTGCCGATCGTCCACGAAGCGCTCTTGGCCGTAGTCGTCCCATCCGACCACTTATAATTGGAAGTCGGGGTAAAGGTGGCGCTGTAGCTGCCAGCGTTGGTTGCGCTGCTCGTGCCGCCGATCGTCAGCTGAGAACTGTTATAGTTGCTCCATGCAGGGGACTGCGCCGAGCCGTTATAGGTCACGCTGCCGGTCTGTGCCGGCACATTCTTGACCTCGGCTCGGCCAATCGTCCACGACACACTCTTGGCTTCCTGCGTGCCGTCCGTCCAGACATACTTGCCGATGGGCGTAAACGTGGCCGTATAGGTGCCAGCATTGATGCCGGAGGTCACGCCCCCGATCGTCATCATGCTGCTGTCATAGCCTTTCCATGTGGGACTCTGGGTGGAGCCGGTATAGGTCAGGCTCCCGCTCTGGGCGGGCACGGCCTGAATCGTCAGGGTCAGCACAGAAAGCGCATCAATGGCTTCCTGCACATTCGCCGCCGAAATGCCGGACTTGCTGTTGTCATAGGAAATATCTGCCGCAGTGCCGCCGGACGAACCGCCGCCACCGCCAGCATTAAAAGGACCCCATGCCATAAGATTAACCCTCCTTTGCCGCTGTTGCGGCCGTGATGATGTGGTACTGCGCCGAAATCGTAGCTGTTGGCACCGATGCCGCACGAAGCCGGAGGATGCCGGCACGGCTTTCGGTCGCAACAAAATTTGCCGCTCGTGCAACTGCGCTGCTCGCCGGGACAACATCCACCGCCACATAGTCAGCCGCCGTTAAGCCGCTGATTGCAATGTCGATGTAGTTCGTATAGCCGGGAACACTGCTGTCAGTTTTCCAGCCAGTTGCAGGGATAGAAAAAGGAACGAACTCCGTTTTATCCGCTTTTACTCCATCCATTTCATCCAAAGCAGCGGCCGCGGTATCAGCCACCTGTTCCGCCCGATCTTTTGACTTCTGGGACACCGCCCGAAGCTGGGAAAGGGTCGTGAGCTTTTCGCTCAATAGGATCACCTCCCGAAAAAAGGAAGCGGCGGGACCTCCCCGCCGCTATCCATGCTGATGAACTTACTCGCCGTAGACCTCAGAGAGCATTTCGGAAACCTCGCTGTCGGTGGCAATGCTCATGCCATCCAGCTTGCTCTTGTCGGCAGCGGACATCAGGCCGTCAGCTGCGGCAGTAGCCTTGCCATAGGTGGTATCCTTCTCAGGGATGCCCAGCTTGGTGATGTCATCCTTGGTCACAGGAGTGGTGGCGGTCACATGGCCTCTTCATCCACAGTGGTCTTGTAAAAACCGCTGGCAGCAGCAGTGTGGGTGGGATGGACATACTTGTTTGCTCCAGCCGCAATGCCGTCCAGCTTATCCTTGAAAGCCGCAGTGAAGTTCTCGTCAGACAGGCCCTTGCCCGTTTCTTTTTCCACATAGCCGGACAGGTCAACGAAACCGGCCAGCACATCGTACTTGTAGGCATCGCGACCTTGACCACCACAACATTGGTGCCCTTGGGATATTTGTTGCCCGCGCCCTCAACGAAGTTTGCGGTAGTGGTGAAGGCATCGGTGACATTGTAAACATTACCCAGAATGCTCTCAGACAGAGAGGGCAGTTCAGCAAAGGCCACAGCGCCAGCAGGCTTATAGACAGCGCTGATCTTGGCGTTGATCTCATCCTTGGTGTAGGCATTGGTAATGCCGTAACCGTCCAGAGTAGTTGCTTGTCAGCCTTGCCCTCCAGAATCGCCGCCAGAGCTTCATCGAGATCCGACTGCGAAACCTTTGCCTTGAAAGCCAGAGCGGCCAGCCCCTTGATGGCAACATCAGCACCGTTCACGGAAATACTGCCGTTCTTGGAGCCGGTGGCGATCAGGATGTCAACCATCTTATTGGCGATAGACAGCGCAGTGCCGTTCACCTTGACCCCCTCAAGGACGTTGGCTGAGAGCAACATTCTCCAGAGTATCAACACGCGCCGCCAGAGCATCAGCAACCTCTTTCTGCTTGGTGCCCAGTGCTTCAGGTCGTCCAGTTTTGCCAGATGTTTTCCATTGTAAGCCATAATAGTTATCCTCCTGTTTTTTCGGTGATTTACTCACCATAAATTTCTTTCAGCATTTCGGAAGTATCATCCGAAGTTGCAATCTGATCTTCGGACACCTTTGCATTGGCCGAAATCGTGCCGTCTTCGGTCACTTCGATTCCGTTACCAATCTTAACGTGTCCCAGCTGTTCGCGGGTCGCAACGGTCAAGTCACTCTCTCCACCCCCTCCCTTGCCAAACAGAATGATGCAAGTGGAAATGTCTGCGGCGGGGATTTCCTTGGAGTAGAACTTCACCACTCCATCCCCGGTTTCGCATCCGTTCACGACACCCGCATCTTCGGCAATATGAAAACTTCCCAGCAGAGGTGCGCCGCTCGGAATGAGGGCGCTCGTACTGTCGGGAAGTTCTGCGGTATAGATATAGCTGTAGTCCGGGCTTTCTTCATCAGCCTGTTCCCAGCCCGATGCAGCCAACGTCAGAAAGTATGTACCGTAGTACCCACCGCTGCCATGTTCCGCAATCTCCTTGCGAATCATAGTCTCAACAGTCTTCTGATCCATGATCTGACCGGACTCCTCCAGCTTCTTCATGGCGGAACCCACTGCATCCATGATGATGCCGGCATGAGCTTCCGGGTCTTCATTGTGCCGCTGGAGCAGGTCATTTACTGCCGCCACCGTTGCAATGGCTTCCGGGTCGATTGCCGCCGTCACGGTATCAACATCACCAACGGCGGCGATCAGATCAATGGTAGCCAGCTTGCCCACAATCGAACTTGCCGGGCGGATCCATTCAGGTTCATTTTCCAGCACGAGATAGGTATAAGGACTTCGCCCTCATCGGGGTCTTCTGCATAAAGGACAACCGCCGTGCAGTAGAAGCCCTTGTCCACATTTGCCGAGTTGATCTGCACCGTGACCTGGCACTCACCATCCACCGGTTGGTGATGCCCGCAATCACGGCATCCATGACATAATCGGCAGGCTCCGTCATGGTTTTCGGGGTCTTGTCGTCCGGGATATTGCCCTTGCCCACGGCCACCCGCGTGTATTTCATCGCACAGCGGCCAGCAAGAACCTTTGCGATCAGGGCAATGCCGGCGGCAGACCCATAGCTGCCGTCTTCATATTTCGCCATAAGCTCTCTCCTTAATCAATTCTTCTGGGCTTGAGGTGTGTATGGTAAACAGCGCCACGCACGCCTCATGCGCCATGGTGGCCGTCTGCACAGTGTCAGGGTATACGCCCTCGATCACAGGCGGCAGATAGGTTCCTCTTGATGTTTCAAAGCGGCTTTCAAACAGCCGGTCTTTTCCAACAATCGGCGGATAGAAATCAGCTTCGGTAAAGCCGCCGTGGCCGATTTTGAAATCTGCCCGGCTGCTGCGGTCCTGTGAAACGGGAGGAAGCCAGCGAACCACATTTACCATCGCGCCGTGACCAATGTTCAGGTCATAGCGGTATGTGCGGTAGGTCCGCAGATACAGGCGTAGGCCAACACCGGCGGTCAGAATACGCTTGAGGGCAACTGCAATCTGATCTATCAGCGCCAGCCGTTCCTCAGAAAGCAAGCTCTGATCCACATACAGTGCGACCTTTGCAGGGTACACGTCCTGCAACTCGATATCCGAAAACTGAACACCCAGCAGCTCCCCCGCTGCCCGGATGACGGTATCGCCATCGCCGCCGGAAAGCTGTGCCAGCATCTTGACCCGGATTAAAATTCGGTAGAGGGCATCACTTGCTGCACCGCGCTGTACACCAAAGTTGGCTCCATAGCGGTCAAGGACTGCGCCCTCAGCATTTTCAAGGTCATCCCACAGCCGAACCAGTTCGGCATTTTTATGGATGACCTCAAAGCCATCTGCCAGCAGGGAAAACAGTTTTCCGATGTTCGTTTCCAGCTTACGGTTTTTTCGGACATTCTGTAGATCCCGGTGGGTATAGGGGTCTGTCAGTATGTCCAGCATCTTTTCAAGATAGCCGTATTCACGCATCGATGGTCACCATCCCATCATCCGTGACAACCTTGGAGCGGCTATCCACCGGGATGTTATCCGCCTGAAGATTTTCCGCATCCGTACCGATCAGTACATCGAAATCCAAAACACCGGGAACCTTGTACAGCACCGCCGGAAGCCGCTGGTGATACAAAGTTTCACCGATGCTCACCCCGCCGCTTTCGTTGTCGCCGATGTATGCGACAATAGCCGCTCTGAGCTGGTCTACTCCATCATGGGGGAAGTCCCCGCTGGTAGACAGCCCGACCACTTTCACATAGACAGGTACCGGGTGCGGCCGGTTGAAGTGAATGGCCTTTGTTGCTCCGGAAGCGGTGATAACCTCAACCACTTTCTGGCCGGTCGTCTGTATTCCGGCACCCAGTTCTTTGTAAATGATCTGCGCAATGTCGCTGTCCAGACCGCCGTAAACAACAGCTTCAATGCTGTGCGGCGGCAGGCCGTAGTCATCTACATCATCAGTATCATTTTCAAACACCTTTGCTTCCATGATGCCATCAACATTCTGGAGCAGGGCGGCACGGATGCTGTCCGCGTTCACGCCACCAGCATAGTCCACGCTGGCATAGTAGCGGTCGCGGAATTCTTCATCCGTTTCACGTTCTCTACCGCCAGTAAAAGCCGCCGGGTTTGTCACCGCCGTGATACCTGCGACCGATCCAGGATTTGTGATGGTGGTGATCGTCCCCGCAGCCACGTTGCCGTCCGGCCCAGTGCTTGTGCAGCGGAAAGGCACCATCACCGTGCCATCCGCACCAATTTCAGTATCCGAAACAGCAAAGAACTGGATGCCGGCCGCGGTTTCAACCAGCCATCCCGCCGGTACGATGACCCCCGGCGGGCCGGTCACCATGATATAGCCGCTGGCTTTCTGAGCAGACAGAACACGCAGACCGATAGCTCTACCGAGGTTCAGCAGCGAGGTGCCAACCGCAGTGTCCACAAAGCGGCTGTTGTAGACATCTTCCAGCACAGAGAACAGGATATTGAGTATCCATGCAAAAATGCGCAGGAACAGGCCGAGCGGGCTTCTGACGGTCAGGTTTGCCGTTGCCCCAAACAATTCCCTTGCTTTATGCTCCAGAGCATCCAGCAGTTCATTGTATGTCGGGCGGCGGAAGCCCGCTGAGGTCAGGCCCCATCCGTATTCATCACCAGTGTTCACCTCCACTCTGATTGTTTCGCCATTGTACAGGACACCCGAAAATTCCACACCGAGCGCCCGACCATCGGCCGTTGTGGAAAGAGAACTGATTTCCTGCACATACGGTTCCTGAAAAATGCTCGACCGCACAACGCTGTCCGCTTCATCCACCGCTTCACTGCGGGGCTGCTGCACAACACGTTCCCAGTCGGTTCCATGATCGGTATTGAGTGGAAATTCGCCTTTCCATGTCAGAAGATTGTTTCTGACGTTTTGCACGATCGCTTCTGCATCCTCACGGAGCATCAGCATCCCATTGGCATCAAAGCACAAATCTCCTGTTTGAGGATCCAATGCCAGAACAGTAATGTTTGCCATTCTTCCCCTCCTCAGGGCAGCGGGGCCGACGTGTTGCCGTTCCTGCTGTCCGTGTGTTTGTGGTTGACAAGGCTTATCGTTTTGGCGATCACGTCATCCCGGACTTTAACTTTGCCCTGAACTTCCACATCGCCCTTGATTTCCACCTTGTCCTGTTTCACTGCCACATAGATCCCGCCGCCCTCGGTCGCCATCACAAGGCAGTTGTCTGGCAGTCCCGACAGCGGATTAGATGCCGGAACAAACGCCCGATGAAAACGGCGTCTTCATCAGAGTGGTTGCGCTCCGTGTTCGGCTCGCTCTCTTCTCCAGATGCCGCAATGCGGTCAATATCGTGGTCGATGTAGAGCAGCACCCCAACATCCCCCGCTTTGTAGCAGGGGCGCAGGACAAAGCCGCCGCCCCGAACCAGCGCGACTGGGACCGATAAAATCTGCGGCTGGGTACGATACACACCGGCATCCAGTGCTTTGGAAAGCGGTTGCACATCAACCCGCATGGACGCAGGGTCAAATTTTTCCACCCGGCACAAGGCTCCAACGCGGACATTGGCCGCCTGTTCACGGCGCTCCTGATCTCTCAGGTCATATTCTCTTTTGCCGTTCATACAGGCTTCACCTCAATCGTTGTTTTCCAGTCGCCATCCGGGCATCCTGTATGCTGACCGCCTTTGATAAGGTGGTTTCCATTCAGAGTATCCGACTTTATTTTCACCACATCCGCCGGGGCCAGATGGTAGTTCAGCAGGCATTCCCGCTTATAAGTGACCTCCTGCTTTTCTTTCCCATCCTTGACGGTCGTTTGGCGGGTCGTCGTTTCGGTGCGGTCTGTGGCTTCCGCTGCCTTCAACAACCCCGACTCAGCACTGAGGACATATCCTGTTTTCGTGCCTGTTTTGGGGTCATTGATGGTAACAATGCCGTTTCTTATGAGGAAGCGGCTCTTGCAGTCAGAGGTAACGATCTCCGTCAGGACATTTTTCACCTTGCCCTTGCAGACCTTGCCGCGCGGGTATTCTTTATCCACCGCCAGCTCCATCGTTCCAACCTCAAGCCCAAAAATGTTGAGCAGGTCTTTTACAATGGCACTGGCCTTGCTCCCGGCGGTGTAGGTCTTGTTGACCTCTTTCGAGAGCCATTCTTCCAGAGCTTCAGCGGCCGCAATGGTGGTAATGACCTCTGTGCCGCTATGCTTGTCCGAAACCTGTGAAACTTTCCCGGTGAATATAGCACCTATGTCCCCCTCATATCCTGCATTGAGGATAATCGGCATTCCTTTTTTGATGCTGTTGCGAGTGGCCGGAGATAGGTTGTAGGCTTCGATGGTCGCTGTTCCCAGTTTTTCGCTGTCCTCAAATGGCACCGTAAACTTGAAATAGAGATCATCCATGCCAAACCGCTTCGACCCTATTTGCAAGGTCGCTTGACGCTTCCAAAACTTCACGCTGCATTCCTTTCCCAGAGGTACAGCCGAACTTCTTTGCCGAAATTTTCAAATGTGACCTCCGAAATATCGTCGCCGGTCAGGCACAGCGGCATAATGACCGGCACCGGGAAGCGCTCATCCTCCACGCTATTGAACAGCGGTCGGCCATATCTCACAATATCACCGTACACCAGCACTTCACCTGTGCTGGCAATCGACAGATCTACCGTAAAGAAACCGCCTACCTCATTGTAGCGGATGCTGAATGCAAACGTCCTGTCGCCCAGCTTGACGGAGAACGTATAAGGCACCTTTGACGTGTCAACATCAATATAGCTGACCTCATTTCCGAGGTCGATGAGTTTCAACCCCTCCATAGCTTCACTCCTTTACGCGGCGCTGTAGGCCCTTGTCGTGCGGCCAGACGGTCCGCTGCTGCTTGCCGCCTTGTTCGCATAGCTGTTGACATAAGAGGAATACGCGCTGGAGGAAATAGTCTGGGACACCGTTGTATGCAGACCATCGGCCGTAGTCGATTTTGTCTGCGACTTGCTGACCTTTTTTGAAGCGTTGGCATCCTGTGCGGACATCATCTGCTCACCGCTTGCCACATACTCTGCGGATACCGGTTGATGACCTTGAGACTTACGGTGAACTTTGAGCCGTTTTTATTGTCAGCGCTTATGTCGGATTTGAACGAGGTTATAACGCAGTCAGAGATCCGGGTGCGCCCGGTATACTCAACCACATCTTTTTCTTTCCACATTCTTTCCAGAATATCGGACTGATCTTCGTCAAGAAAAACACCCGTAATGGAAAAGACCACCGGATCATTGATAACATGGTCGTTGATGTCGGAACCCTTTTCCACCGGGTTTGACGTAACCTTGCTGCTGCGCTGAACGCTTTCCGTTACGACTACGCCGGTCTTTTCAGCATCAAGGCGGACCGTCCCGCACTTTTCGCCTGTAATGGTGTATGCCACAAAATCACCCCCTACTGTGCATACGCCCCCTGCAGGGTGCGCTCGTGATATTCTTCCTCTTTCTTCTCCTGCCAGAAATCTTCCATCGCCTGTTTTACCCGGCGGACGATTTCTTCAGCATCGGCTTTTGTGGTTTCCCCGCCCAGCGTGATGCTGATGGTCGGAGAGAAAGTAGAATGATCCTCATAGGTTACGCTGGAACTGCTGGTAGAGTTGTTGATAATTTCATCTGTCTTGTCGGCCGGGATGATTGCGGTGCCAGACGCAGATACGCCATTTCGCCGCCGCGCTCATTGATGTGTGTCCAGCCGCCTCAAAATCATCTGTACCATCAGCATTGTGCGGAATGTTCGCACTGCTGCTCAGATTGATATTGATGCCGCTGACAGCATCAGCCGCAGACAAAATTTTCTGGATAGACCCGATGATGTTTTCTGCGCCCTCGGATGCCGCCTTTTCCATGCGGTCCCAAGCATTTTCTGCATCAAGGTCATGCTCGCATAGGCAGTCTCTGCATCCTCTGCCATCTGCCCGTAATTCTCGTTGGAGATTTCGCGGGCAGCGGTTGCTGCCTCAGAAACAGCTTCCTGCGCTTGCTGGGAAGCCTGTGAAACGCTGGAGGAATACTCCGACGTGTCAACCGCCAGCGAGGTTTCCGTGCCAGCAGCACCGTCCAAATCGCTGACAGCGCCGGTTAGTTCCTGCACGGCATCGGTGCTGTCCTTTGCCCCGCCGAACAGCCCGCTGAACCAATCGACCACTGCACTCACGCCGCTGGTGAAAAATCCGAGCAAATCACTTACCAGCCACCACAACGCCGAGTGCATCGGCGATTACCCCCAGCACCGGCGAAATGTAGTCCAGCACCGGCACGACCACGCCGGACAGCACAGAACCCGCCGCTTCGATGAGCGGGGTCACCACCGGCAGGATATTTTCTACGATTTGCAGGCCGAGCCGAATTATCGGCTGTAGTGCCTGAATCACAACTTGCAAAATATCGGTCAGCGGCGGGATGATCGACCCGGCCAGCGTCGATACCAACGAGCCGAACACAGGGAGAATGTCCGTCAGGAGCGGCATAAACGCATCTGCGAGAGGGCCAACCATATCCGCCGCTGACCCAAGAGCCATACCGAGGACAGGGAGTAGATCCTCGGCCAGTTCTTGCAACACAGGCATCAGGGGCTGAACCACACGATAGTTCAGCTCATCGAAAATATCTCTTAAAGGCGGAAGCGCATTCGCCGCCAACTCGCTGATAATTCCAGCCAGCGGCGGCAAAATTTCCTGTGCCAGATCTCCGATGATGCTCAGGACTGGCCCAGCTGCATCAAACAGAGTTCCCAGCGTGGAAATCAGGGATGGAAGAATGCTCTGTGCCAGATCGGAAATGACCGGCACCGCGGCGCTCATCCCATCTGCCAGAATTCCAACAAATTCAAGTAGTGTCGCTCCAGTTCCGGCCATTCATCCAGAAAAACGCCGACCATATCTTCCAGCGCCGGGGAAAATTTTTCTCCGGCATCGGCCATGAAGTCAGCCATTTCGCCTTTCAGCGATTTGATGGAGTTCGTCAAACCGCCGGTCTGCTCGACCGCGGCTTTCTGAATGTCGCCGCTCTGCTCCAGTATGGCATTGAGCCTGACCTGAGCCATTGCGGCATCATCCAGAGCATCAATATTGGTGCCAAGCCCAAGAGCTGCGGCGCTGTTCTTCAAGGCCGTTTTGTCGAGGACAATCCCGTACTCATTCAGAGCATCGGTGCTGCCACCGATCGCACTCTGGATGAGCGACAGCGCTTCCGAATCGTCCATGCTGAACGCATTACCAAAGTCATACGCCAGCGAGGTTGTCATTTCAGAGAGGTTTTCGGCCGCAGCAGCCGTAATGCCTAACTCGTTATACATGGCCTTGTTGGAGACCATGAAACTCTGGACTTCGGCAGTACTCCGATGCACTGCGTCAGCGTAGTTATCCGCCCATGCGGCCGCTTCCTCGGAAAAAGAGCGGCCAAATTTCTTTGAAGTGCTTTCGGCATCAGAGAATGCGCTCACCGCCGCCGCACCAAACTGCTTGAGCAGTTCGATGCCGCTTTTTATGGCTTCAAAGCCAACAAAAGCCTTGACCGCCCCGGATATAGCTTCTTTGATTTGGTTGCCGGCATCTTCCCCGGCGGCACCCATTTCCGCAAGATGGTCTCCGGCATCGTCCGCGCCGTCTGCGGTTTCATCCTCAGATTTTTTCGCCCGGCGAAGTGCGGACACCAGCGTACTGCGGATGATTTTTATAGGGTGCTGGAATGCCTTGCTGATGTTTTTTGCATTTCGGACCATGTTGTTGGCGAAAACTTCTGCCCGTTTCTTGGTAAAATCCATCGCCCCAGTCACGCCGCTCCGAAAAGACTTCGCAATGCTCTGTCCGGCATCAAGACCATCGGCCATCGCACCCTTGAATGAGGTGCCCATGTCCTGCGCCGACTCAGACGTTTTTTTGATCTGTGCCCGAAAGCGCCCGGCAGCACCGCCGGAGTCATCCATTTCATCACGGAAACTCTCGGCGGCGGCTTCTGCGGCTGAGCACTTCTTCCACCCACTCAAGCCCCTCTGCGGTCATATTCCAATGACCCGCCGCCTTTTGGGCCGCATTGCCCGCTTCGGATGCACTGGAAGCCATATCATCCAGCCCACCCGAAGCATCACCGACAGCTCCGGTGAAGCGCTCGGCCGCTCCCTGCCCCATCTGGCAGCAGAAACCGCAGATGCACCCATCTGCTGCGCCCCAACTTCAACCGCCCCAATATTTTCTTCGAGGGTTTCAACCTTTTCACCGAGGTTATCAACAGAGGTTTCAGCATCAGCAGTATCAAAACCGATACCGTATTGCAGGTTACGCGCATCATCCATGTGGTTTCACCTCCCGATGCGCAAAACAAAAAGCCGGCTCTTGAAAAGAGTTCGGCTCTCATTTTGTTTTTGCTTCTTCACGCCACTGTTCTACCCACAGGCGTTTGGCCTGACGGCACTCTTGGTACTCCGCCAGATCCATTTGACGCAGTTCTGTGTAGGTCACGCCATTGCCAGACCACACCATGCACCAAAAGCCCTTGTTGACTTTGGCTTTGTGGGCAGCGTTGGCAATGTCCAGTTCAGCTGCGAAGAAACTGCTCGATGGCGGAGATCAGCTTTTCGGCGGTCTTCAGGTCTTCGTTGTCGTCAAAGAACTCCATGCCCTTTGCCTTGACCTCAGCAGGTGCCACAACGCAGTTCTTAAACATGCCGTCCATGTACTTTGCGCTTTTGCGCTTTCCGCTGCCGGTGTTGCCGCACTCATCGTTGAAGTCGTAGTACCACGAGGGTGAAACGCTCTGGAGGGTGAATTTCTGCTCACCAATGGTGATTTCCTTAGTCTTAGCCATATATTTTCGGTAGCCCCTTTCAGATAAACTTTTTGGACGCTCTGGCCAGTTTGTTCCGGCCATAGCTTAACGATAATTCAGAGACGGCACAAAGATACTGACCGACTCAGAACCGATCTCCTTTGCGCGGGTGATGTCAGGCGGTTTGATGACGCGGCAGCGTTCCTCTGCCACATTGACCGATGCCGAATCGTTGGCATCAACGATCATCACAGAGACTTCCTTACGCTTGAGCGCAAGACTGCGGACATACGGCAGGCTGGACGAAGTACCCATCAGCGTAACAGTGATGGTGCCGCTCTCATTCGCATTTTCGTTGTATGCCACATCGCCCTTTACGCCGACCTGCGTAGTAACAGTGTCTTCGTTGCGGGCAATCGTGATCATAGAGTCCGAAGAAAAGCCGGTAATGATCTTGCCGTTCATCACCAAATTAACCTTTTTCGGGTCATAGGATGCAACTTCGATATTACTTGCCATGACAGATTCCTCCTTTCTTAGCCATTCAGGGTGACGCGCAGGGTGCCGTTGACCTTGACGCTGTGAACAGCGCCCTCCAGCTGGGCACTCCACTTGATGTCGGGCATCTGGCGGTTGCGGGCCTGCTCATCGGTCGCATCTGCCGCTTGGGGATCACAACCGTGTACACGCCGGTGTCATCCTCCGGGTCAGTTGCAATAATGTGCAGTTCCACAGCCCGGTTGAGTGCCGCGAACACGCCGGCCGCAACCAGTGCGAAGCCGTCATCCGTGTAGGCAATCTTCTTGTTGGCAATGAAAATCTCATACAGATTTTCGCGGATCTGATGGGTGATGTAGTCGGCACCCAGCACATTGTCGATGAAATTCCCATCACCGCAGATGCCGTTCTTCATGTACTCGTGTTTATACTCCGCCGTCATAAAATTGACGCGGTTCTCCTCCAGCAGGTCGCGCTCACTGTCACGGAGGTCTGCAACGCTCACGTTGTCAGGCACCTTCCACTTCCATGTGACACTCTCCGGCCAGAACGGACCGACACTTCCGACCCATGCTGCATCCACCCACTCGGCCAGATTATCAGCATAGGTCACAACGCTACGGCCATACTCGTTGACATATTCCTTGTCGTTGGTCTGGCCAAAGTAGAACTTGCGGTGATCTTCCACACCGGCACCCAGCGCTGCTTCCGTGGGTTCCGTACTTTCCGCCCACTTGCACAGGGCAGTTACGCAGACCGGGTCGGTAACGTCGGTCAGGATGAAATACCAGTCATCGTTGTGGTCGCGCAGGTCTTCGATGGTAGCAATGAGGTTTTCGGCCTTAGTGGTATCCGCCTTGCCTACGGAAACCAACACAACAGCGCCGCTCAGACCCATATCCTCGAAGCAGTCTTCATCCTTATACAGGCTGATGCTCTCCACATAGCCAGAAACGGCCGTTCGGGTGGTGCTGGTGTAGGTCACGGTGTTGTCGTCCACAGCAGCGGTGAACTTCACACCATCTTCCTCAAAGGACGTTCCTGCGAACAGCTTCGCCAGCCCGGTGCAGTCCACCGGCACTTCCTCGCCGGTTGTGATCTCCACCACAGCCTTGCCGCCGATTTTGGCATAGTAGGCGGTGCTGGCTTCCAGCGTTTCGGTCGGCATATTTTCGCCGAATGCAATTTCAATGCGGGATGCAGTGCCGCCCACATTCTGAGGATTTTCGATGCCAGCCACACGCACCCTGCGGATAAGCGTATCTGCAAGGGTGTTATCCTGATTGAACATCTTGTCTGCCATGGCCGCGACCTTTTTCCCCGGAAATGCCGCCTTGAGCTTTTCAAGGTCATTGTAGTCGCCATGTCAGCCGCGCCCTCGGTCGAGAGCAGCAGGATGTCCAGCTTTTCCGCCGCCACGGTTTTTGCATCGAGCGCGGTAAAAACCTGAATATCTTTCATCCAATTCAGTCCTTTCCTTAAATTTTGATTTTTTCGATGGACGCGGTTTCGCGCTCATCAATGCGGGTATACCGAATCTGCACATCAAAGCCGACCCGCCGGGCGGCTTCGTCCACAAGAAGCGTTGTGCGGTCCTGTGCCTGGCCCACATCAACCACCGTCACACCCAGCGCAAGGAAATCATCCTGCCGGTGTGCTTAAAATAACTGATAGCCTTATCAGCGACCGCCCACGCTTCATCCTCACCGTTCACCGCAGAGCCATCCTCCGCAGTGCGGTTTTGGCTGCAAAAGGTGAACGAGAATGTAGCCGAGGGCATTTCCAGCCGAGAAATCTTCACGCCCTCGGCAACATCAGCAATCTCATAGTCACCCATGCCACCGTCCGGGATATACGGTGCAGTTACCGTATAAATACAGAACGGCGGCTCAGCTTCTGGCTGGACCTGATTTGACAGAATGACTGGGCATCCAATGTAATCCCACAGGCTAGAGATCAGGCGGTTCCGCAGTTCCCTGAAATTCATTTCGGGTTGCTCTCCCCTTTCTTCTCAACCATGTAGCGCTTCATCGAATGCACCGGGCCGTGAGTCAGCTCCTGCTTGACCGTATAGATCTGGCCGTCAAACCCATCCCGGAACTGGGCGCCCACCTGCAGGGTGTGCCCATTCGTATAGACTTTCTGAGCATTGAGCGTATAGCTTCCGCTGTCAATGTACTGCAAATCCTCATTGTTCAGCGGCATCACAACACCCTGAAAAACAGTTTCGACCGTTGTTCCCGGCTTCCACTGTCCGCCCTGCTCCTTATCATAGCCGCCGCCCTCGGTATGCACCTCGTACATACTGTGCAGCAGGCTTCGCGGAATCTGCGGCCCTTTCCATTTTCTCATAGATCAGATACCCTCCACGCTGTACGAAATGCTGTTGTACAGCCGCCCGGTATCAAACAGGGGCTGATACTGGGTGCTGGTCAACTGCGTTGTAGCAGACTTTGGCGGTGACAGCTTCGTATTGAAGTAGTCGTGGGTCATTTCGACCGCCCACTTCCCGATATAGTCTGCCGCTTCCTGAGCCGTCCACTTTTTCAAAATGATGCCGTCAACAGCTTCTTTGCAGATATTTTCCAGCGTGGCCTTGCCGGTGTCGAAGCTCGCTCGGATGAAACTTCGTTCCGGGATGGTCACACTGTCCACCAGCATATACATCCACTCGTAGTCCTCATTCGGGCGCGGATCTTCTTCACCGCCGCTCGGATGCTTTTTTGCATCATGTTTTTCCTGCTTCTTTCTGCCGGGGGCTTTCTGGGGATGCTTTCTGTCGCGTACCAAAAAGCCATAGCCGGGAGAAATGGGAATAAACCGCAGGTCATTGAATTTGCGGGGACTGCCAGCATTCTTTGATTCCATATTCAACGGAATAGCCAGATGCTTGACATTCTTCGCACTGATCGTCGCTCCATATTCATGCACACCAGCAATCATCAGGATGTCGCTTCCTGCGTCTCCCAGAATGCCCACATGAATACTCACGCCTTGCAGCACTGTCAGTTCCCGCTTGATGCGCTCCATATCTGCGCGAAATCCATCTTTGAGGATTTTCATGTTACCACCGCTGATACTTTGAAATCACGGACTGCCATGTTTCGCTGATATTCTTATCGAAAGTCCAGCTCACATCGGAGATAGAGAACGCCGACAGCCCGGCGGCATCATTTTCAATGATAGCCCACTGCTGGGCGATCATATACCAAACAATGGCTTCCAGATCTGCCGGGAGCGTGGCCGGATGGTCTTCGGTGGCATCTTTCGGCAGAATGTACCCGGCCACATACTGCACCTCCAGATATTTTCTGGGGGCAATGTAGTCATAGGCCAGCCCGCCGACGTGCCCGCGGTATGTCCATCCATCTTCACGGAACAGAACTCCGATCTCGCCGGTTTCGTTGAAATCGAAGTCCGTAATGGTTTCCCCGGTGAACGTGTCCGTGATACGTTCTATGCTGACAATGGGGTACTGCTCCAGCGATAACTGCTGTGTTCCAGTACCGCAATATCTTTGCCGGTAGGTGCTTTTCCCCAGCTTTCTTCCCAGCTGAGTTTCCAGCCACGCAGATGCCGCATTGATAAGCTGCACAAGGGTTGCATCCCGCTGTGCATCTTCTTCCGCCGGGTCGATGCCGAGCGAGGTTTTCAGGGCATCCAGAGTGGTGAGGGCATTTTCTCTCAGTGTTACGGCCAACACGACACCTCCAAATAAAAGCCCTCTGACAGGCTTTCCCCATCAGAGGGAAACTTTACTGAGCGCCCTTTTCCGGGGCTTCCTGCGAAGCCGCAGGCGGGGTTGCGGCGGTCTTCCGCTCCTTTGCATGAACTGCTTTGTTCTCAGCAGGGCGCGGGGCGGACTTGGGCGGTTTGAACATTCTCGCCATCATGCAGCCCTCCATCAGATACTTTCCTTGACAGGGCAGTTGGTGGCATCGCCCAGCGCCAGCGCACCAATGGTGCCGTTGGTGGCGGTGATTTTGACGCAGGACTTGCAGCCGATCAGATCAATGTCGAGGTTCGCCACAGCCTGAGCTTCGGCTTCGTTCTCGATGACGGCCTCGCCATCCTCGTTGACCGGGTTATCAACGAAGATGCGGCTGTCCTTGACCGGCTCATACGGACCGGCGGTGCTGTCGGCGGTTTCGACCTTGATGGTGGCCGTCTGGGATGCTTCCACAGTAACAGCCAGCACGGCGCTCTCATAGCCGGTGCGGTCAAACTCATTGCCGCTGGCAAACGGCAGGACGGTGACGGTATCAAACAGTGCTCTTTTCATAGCAGTCTTCCTCCTCAGATAACCTTGATATTGTGGACGTAGGCGAAGCTCTCAACATGGCGCACGCCAATGTCATCGTACATCAGCGCACGGGTTCCGGTCAGATTTTCCTCAAAGGCGTTGTGCTGGACACCGTTCTCGTCCGTCCAAGTACCGTCCAGAGTGGTGTAGGTCTCCAGACCCATCTGATCGCCGATCATCAGGTCTGCCCAGTTGCCGAAGAACATTTCGGTGCAGCCGGTCTTGCTGTCGGTCGGGATCTGGTTGGAAACCTTGTACGGCATACCAAGGAAGTTGCCAGCGTTCATCTCATCGCGGTAGATGTAGTCGCCGGTGGTGGTCTTGATGTTCTTGAGATAGCCTCCATAAAGGAGTTGAAAGCCCAGCCCAGAGCCTGATCGTCCACGTTCTTGCTCATAACCAGCGACTTCACATAGACCGGGAAATCGGCAGTCAGCTTCCGTCTGCGGCATACTGGGCATCCATCTTCTTTGCGTCGATTTTCTCAACGCCGGGGGTATTGGCAATGCCGGTGGGCTGGAACTCGCCGCCGGTGCCGTACAGAGCGCCCCAGTCAAGGCCGAGCTGCATACGGCGGGACAGATCAGCGGCGAACAGTTCATCGGCGCTGTACTTGGTGCTCATCAGCAGTTCGCGGGTCTGGGGCACAATGGCTTCCAGACGCTTTGCAGACAGGCGCAGGTTGCCGAATGCAGGCTGAGTGGAAGCGATCTTGCGACCCTCACCGCCCCACATAGCGCGGGTGCCGGAGGTCATGCGCGGGATGTTCAGGTTGCCGTTTTCCAGCGGAATGGTGCGTGCGCCCAGCTCCTTGATGACGGTCTTGCTGTACAGCAGTTCGATGACCTCATCCAGATAGACTTCCGGGATCAGGAAGCCGCCAGCGGTCGGGTTGGTGGCAGACATGGCCTTGAACTCGCGGGCCATGGACATATCCTCGTAGTACTTCTTGGCGTAGAACTCAGCACGTTCCGGGTCATGCCGGCCGAAGACATCCAGACACTTGATGGCGCGGGCGAGATTCACCAGCGGGGGAACGCTCTTCTGCTGCTTCTTGGCGGAAGCGGTGCCGCCCATGAACAGGCTGGAGTACTTACGCTGGCAGGGGCAGTGCCGGACTTCACCTGACGGCGGAATGCAGCGGACTTGCGGCGCTTGGCATCATCCTCAGAAGCGGCTTCGTCGTCATCCTTTTCATCAGAGTCAGCCTCATCGTCATCCTTGCCCTCAGGATCGGCTTCATCATCGTCCATACCCTCATCTGCGGTCATGGCATCGATGATCTCAGCGGCTTCCTGAATGACTTCATCAGCCGTCAGGTCGCCGACTTCCTCACCAGCATCCTTGCGGGACTTGCGCTTTTCGTTGGCATTGTCCACGGCCTGTTCGATAATATCGGCCATGTCCTCTGCGGTAACGCCATCCAGCGCGGCGGCAGTATCGCTGCCATCATCGCCGGTATCGTCCTCCTCGCCCATAGCTTCCTTGACGGCGCCCTTGATGAGTCTTTCAGCTCATCGGTGCCCACCTTCATAGACTTGATGGCGGCTGCGGACTTCTTTCTGTTTTTCAGACGCATTGATTTTTCCTCCTGTGTCAAAAAATAATTTCTACAGTTTTCTTCGGAGCGGATTTCCGTTCCACGGACTTGTGTGCGCTTACCGGGGGATGCCCCTTGCCGTTGTCACCCTGCGCTTCCGAAATGATCTTATCCAGCAGCTTTGTGGCGGCTTTCATGGACGTACAGGCATCCTTGAGGGACTTCATGCGGGAAGCAGAAATTTTGCGTCCGGCCTTTACCTCGGTAACGATGGCCTGCGCTTCCGCTTCGATGCGGGTCGCCGCATCATCCGATTTGTGGTCCGTAATGACTGCCTGTTCGTTCATGGCCCATGTGACAACGCTGATTTCCCAGAGTTTGACTTCGCGGAGGTGGCGGATGCCGTTCTCATCGTAGTCAAACACAACCGGGTCATAGCCGATGGAGAGTTCGCACAGAACGCCGTCATGGATCAGCGTCTTCACATCCCTGCCGAGAGTGGTATCACTGATCTTGGCGCTCATAAAAAGACCTTTTGCATCCTCGCGGAGTTCGGTGGGAATGCCGATCGGCAGCAGACTATCGTTATGCCCGGACAGGATTTTCACCCGGCCGATGCCCTCGGCGATGGTCTTCGTGAAGGCACCCGGCTCAATAATGTCGCCGCCGCTGTCGATATTGGAGAACACGGCTCCATAGCCGGAGAATGTACCTCTTTATCGTCAAAGCCCTCCAGTTCAAACTCCACGGTTTTGTACTCGGTCTTTGCGCCCTTGTGCTTTACTCCCCGTGCAAGGGAGCGTTCCCATGCGCTTTTCCCCACGCGCTGGGAATAATAAGACGGCGATACCCGCAGATTTGCAACTGCCAGCTTCGCCGTCATTGTGGGGTCATCGTGTGTAACATCGACGTTCCTGCCTTGGTACCGTGCCGGGCAAGCTCTGTGTTCATGCCGTTCAGCAGGTCTTCCAGCTGGAATGCTTCCTTTTTGAAGTCAATGCCGATGGTCTGTGCAGCACGAGCTGCATCTTCTCGCGTGAATACCACTCTCACGCCCTCCTTTATCTGTTGTAGGTGACGTAGCACCTGCATTTGATGGTTTCGCGTGCAGGCCCCTCCGGGTCGCAGGGATACCGCAGACCATTGGAGAACCGGGCATCGATCGGCACGGTCTCTCCGTCCATCTTGACATGGTTCGGACCGCCATTGGAACCATCACGAGGGTTCTTCTGCGGGCGGTGATGCCACGTCTTCGTGGTGGCGCCGCTTTTCTGCATCATGTCATAGTGGCCGGTCTCCAGCGTCATAACGGTTTCTTGGTCTGCAATGAGCCGCGCCCTGCTCCGGGTCTGGATCTCGTACTCCTGCAAAATCTCATCCGCCATCTTTTCACGGCCAATACCTGCTTCAATGCCGTTGGCCACGATGCGGGAGATATTTTCCTTGGTGGTCTGTGTCACATGACGGACACGCTGCCCGCCGCGGAGCTTTGCCTGACTGAGCAGCTCCGGGCGGTCAACACCGCGGATATTGTAGGCCTGTTTTGCAATCCGGGTACCCTCATCATAGGTCTGCTTCCAAAGCGGCTTGAAGATTTCTTCCATTGCCGTTTCTTCGGACGGCCAGTTGACAAGGCCACCAATGAACTGCTCCACAAGATTTTTCTGCTCCTGCTCACCGAGGGCAGACCATGCGGCGCTGTCTTCCACATGGTTTTCCGTGATGTAGGCATCAGGACGTCCCACACGCTCCAGTCTGCTTTCTCAGTGCCGCTCAGAGCGCCGGAGAGCCGTTTTTGCTGTTGCTTGAAGAACTTCATCGTGGCAACTTCAAACTTCGCTCTCTGGGCTTTCTGGGCGGCCGCCAGCAGATTGCCGATGTTCTGCGTGCGGGATTTTTCTTCATACTCACGGCGGTCACTCATAGAAAGCATCCCGCCGGTGTCTTCATCGTCCGTGACCTCGACAACATCTGTGCTTTCCTGCATCAGGTCGGTCGTCACCTCCGCCGGATCATCGTTGGAGCCGATGAACATATCGGAAATGGTGATCTTGAAGCAGTCGCCGCCGGTCTTGCAGGGTTCCATGCCCAGCAGTTCGCGTGCTTCATCCTTGGTCAAAAGCCCGGCATTCCAGCCGTCAATGCCTTTGGCCTTGTCAAATTCCTGCGAGCGCGGGACCACATCATCAAAATGCCAGACAAGATCATTGCCATAGAACGGCAAAATCTGTGTATTGATGGCTTCTTCCCGGCGGTTGAGCGTGGCATGATGACGTTCTGGGCATAGATGTACTGAGCCGCTTCGCTCGTGGCTCTATTGCTGCTCTCCGTGATGCCCATGATTTCACGCGGAACACCAAAATGCTCAAGCACGGCATCCCGGAGGAACCTTCTCCCCTCCGTCATATCCATGTCGCGCATATTCTCGGCCAGCTTCGTCACGGTCACGTTGCCGTCCACCGTGGCAATGCCGTGGGAGTTGAACGGCCTCGGAAGCGCTCATTCCATTCGGATCTGAAACGGTCGCGCTGATCCTTACTGCTTCCCGGCATCGAGATCAGCGTGGTCGGAGTGGCATCGTTGTAGAAGAACTTCTTCTGGAATTTTGCCGCGTACTCGTCCGTCTCAATCTCATCTGCAAGGGATTCTGCCGCACCGAGACCTCTTTTGTAGGGGTCAAGCGGGTTCAGTTCTTTCATGCAGAAAATATCGTCCACCGGGATTTGCCGGATGAGTCCGCCGGTCGTTCTGATTTCATAGTAGGGGTAGCCACATAGGGAGTCTGCTGCACCCAATGTGTCGGGAGCGGCCACAGCTCCACCGGACGACCGAGGGCATCAAATTCATAGACGAAGTAGCCCTCGCCCTTGAGTTCCAGATAGATCTGCTGCAACCGCCAGCACGCACCCGAAGTCATTTCATAGAGGGGGTTCGGATGCGCCATGAAATTCAAAAAGGGATGGTCCGTGATTTCCACTTCTTCCCCGTTCTCATCCTTGCGGTACAGTTTACCGGCGCAGGTGGACAGGTCGGAAGCAATGCGATCCACAACCGCCAGCCGCGGGTTGCGGCTAAACATTTCCAGCCAGTCCCGCGTATTGCGCTCAGGCGGCGTAGTGTACCGGGGCAGCATAACGCTGACGTTCCCGCCATTGTACTGCCGCCCAACGGCATTGCGCCGTCCGAATCCAAATACTGCCATGTTTCTGTTGTTTCCTCCTATCCGATTTCCCATGTGTAGGTGACGGGCTGATACAGGGACAGTGCCACGGCATCCGCCCGGTCAGGGCTGGGCAGGCCGCGCCGCTTCATAATGTCCTTGCTCTCCAACTTCAGCTTCGGCGGTGTTCCGGCAAAAGCGTACTTTCGTGTGGAAAGCTGGGCGATCAGTTCTGTATCATTGGGCAGGTGCAGCCGCCCGCTCTGTGCCATGTCACGAACCAGTGACCACATCCATGTGGATATGTCGGCATAGTTGGCAGCGGCATCCTCCTGCGGCACGGATGCACCGAAGTTCACCGGGATAACCTCAAGCTGGTTCAGCCTCTGGCTTCCCTTTCATGGCGCAAAATATCGGTCACGCCGCCGCCCAGACCGGTATCATCAATGATGCATAGACCATGCCGGGGTACTGCGGGTACTTCTCCAGCAGGAAAAGATACTCAAAGATGATGTCCTCTGCCGTTGCCCACAGATCCTGTCCGTTCCGAATTTTCAGTTCCTGAACGTCAGCATCTATGTTGGGGGCAATGACGGTGCAGTCATCACCAAAGCGGGCAACGTCACAGCCAATGGAGAGCCTCACCGGGCTGTCATGCGGAAGCGGCTCATTCATGGTGGCCTTTTCCGCAATGTAGCTGGGTATGAACACATCACTGTCCGCGACCGGCGGCAGGCCATCCACACGGACGCGCACCACATTGGAATTTTTGCCGTACTTCTTTTCGAGGGCAGCTATGTTTTCCTTGCTGGTGCGGGGGCTGTCCCGGCTTGATACCGTCATGCAGTACCAGTCCATGCCGTCCCCTTGGAAGCTCTCAGCAAAGCCGCCGGTCGCCTTTGTGGGGTTCCCGCAGTAGAGAAGCCTGTTGTTGGCACCGGTCAGGGTGCCGCCGATGGCATCAAGGATGGGGTCAGCAACACCGGATGCTTCGTCCACCACGAAAAGCATATTGTCTTCGTGGAAGCCTGCAGGGACTCAGGCTTTGTGGCTGTACGCGGGACGGCAAACCAGCGGCGGTCATAGCCGTTCATGTACACGCGGGTCTTCGTCCATGTGAACATCATTTGAAGCACCGGGCTTGCGTCCAGCCACTTTGCCATTTCTGCCCACAGGACGTTGTCCAGCTGTTGCATCGTGGGTGCGGTGCAGACGATGCGCGGGTAGGAAAAACAGGCAATGAACCACCACATAAGATTGGCTTCCAGTGCCGTTTTGCCCACGCCCTGCCCGGAACGGATGGCAACGCGCCGATGCTGTGATACCGCCACAGCCGCTTCCCGCTGCCATGGATCCGGCTCAAAGTGAGTCACTTCCTTGAAAAACAGGAGCGGGTCTTTGCGGTACCGCGGTATTCTTCTTTGGAAAAACTCACGGCGCGTCATCGTCCATCTCCTCTGCGGCCTGAATGGCTGCTACCCAGTCGTCAACCAGTTCACTCTTTCCGCCGCCGCTCATGCTTCGCAGTTCGGCCAGCTGTTTGATGCACTGGCTTTCTGCCGCTGTACATCAGTCAGGAGCTTGTTCAAGCGCTCTATGATGAGGTAAGACGCTTCCAGAGTGGAATTTGTCAGGGTTTCATTGCCCGGCAAACGCTCCCCGGCTGATACTTTGGCATCAATGGCCTCCACATAGGCCTGCAAATCGTTCTTTTCCTTTTCAGTGTCGCCATCCAGCCGCTTGAAGTTCCTGCTTCTCTTGGATGTGGTCTGCGTCTGAACATAGGCTCCCTCTTTGGAATAGTGGGAGATACGCTCCAGCAGATAGCCCTCGCGGGCGGTCAGCAATTTCAGCTCATTTATGAGCAGTTCTTCTGCATCCACATCTTCGTCACAGGCATCCAGCAGCTGACGGTGTTCCTCTGTCCAGCTTCGGAACATCAGTTCAGACCACCCACCATGCTTGACGGCATTGCGGTTTCCCTTTGGCGCACCTGCTCCAACGGCATTGACATTTCCCGGCGGCGCGCCCTGTTTTGGTCTTGTTTCAGGGTCAGGTGCGGTGGGTGCATCCTCTGGGTGCAGGGTGCGTTTTGCGGGTGCATCTGCACCCTGCGTCCAGTAGCGCTTGCGCCATGACTTTACTGTGTTGATAGACACATCCAACTTCTTGGAAATCTCGGTGCAGGACAGCCCTTTTTTATACAGGGTGTAGCCTTTATCCCGCTTGTCCATCTACATAGTCACCATCCTCCTTTGTTTGTTTCTGCTCAAACTGGCAGGCGGAACACAGAGCGCACGCTACACGATGCCGTCAGCGGCGGTCTGCATTTCTTGTGAAGAAATAGAAAAAGGGAGTATCCAACAGCGCCAGACAGGCTTTCAGAAGATACTGCCCGATGATGATACCGATAAGCTGCATCCGGCCCTCGTGGGTATGCACCCAGCCCAGACCGAAGCCGAAGCTGATGACCGCATAGATCACCGTGTCCCAGATCTGGCTCGTGATGGTGCTGCCGTTATTCCAGAGCCAGCGGCCACCCTTGGTGCTGCCATGCTTGGCAATGTAGCGGTCACGGATTGCATGGAATACGGCCACGTCCCACGACTGGGAAACGAGGTATGCGGACAGACTGCCGATGACAAAAATCCAGTTCTGCCCAAGCAGGGTTTGATAGGCATTGTCCATGACGGCATCCGTTGCAGGGAAAACGCCGGTGAGCATAATGCAGGCGGTGGCAAAAATCTGGCCGATAAAGCCATACTTCACCACGCGCTGGGCCGTGGCCTTGCCCCAGATCTCGCCGATGATGTCTGTGCAGAGGAATGTGACGGCATAGGTGATGGCGCCGCCGCTCAAGGCCAGCTCGATGGGGCCAATATGCAGGCCGGTGGTAATGGTTCGTGCGCCGGTCACATTGGCAATGACGATGCTGATTGCAAACAATGTAATCAGGATCACCAAATTTTCGTTTGTCTTCTTCATTTTTGCTCCTATTCTTGTGAGCCTGCAGCTCGTGTATATTTCTGTTTGCAGATGGTGGCGCACAGGCTGGCTCTCGCTCCATAGAGAAGCGTTTTATCTGTCAGCTCCAGCCCCCTGCCCTCTGTAATGGTCCTCACCGCGGATAGCCGCTGTTCTATGAGGTCTTTGCGGAACTGGTTGATGTGCGCCTTTTGGTTGCCATCATCGAACCAGCCATATTTGACCCCGGACAGCCAGCTGGTGCTGTCTGCAGAGGTACAGAAGCTGTTCTGTGCAATCATCTTCACATCGGTGCATCCCAAAAGGTGGATGTCGATCTCAGGTTTGCGGTTTTTGATGTAGTGGGTCAGATAGCGGGTGTCTTCCCGGAATGTCTTCGGCTTGATGATGCGCAGTTCCGGGATGCTCAGGGCAATGTAGTCGCTGAAATCTATCAAGCTGTCCAGTCCCCGCATCCCATCCTCAAAATGGAATACGTTGATCTGGGGGTTATCCAGCAGCTTCTTCATCCGCTCCCGTAAGTACCACGCTTCCCTTACGCCCAGCACTTTCTGGCAGTCCAGCTCGACACAGGTACAGCGGAGATTGTTCTGCTGCACGAATGCTATGAGCTTGTCCTGCCACTCGGTCAGGCTTTCCAACGTCTGTGTCTGCCCTTTCCCGGCACCAAACATCAGCGTGAACAGGCCGCTATCCTGTATCACATGGCGGTTGACTGTATCCTGCACACGGATCACATGGTCCGCCGGGAGCCGGAAATCATCATCCGGGCGACGCTTGAGAATGTACTTGTAACAGGAAAACAGCCGGTATTTGGTTTGTGCTGCCAGCAGGGCGGCGTAGAATATCTCTCCGCCGTCGCTCCCGGCAAAATGCACTTTGATGTTGTTATCGAACAACTCGCGCACCCCCAAACCCATCTTCAAGGACGGTGCAGGATGTGGAGTTTTCAAACTGGTTCAGGATTTCAGCGGCGATGTCCTCACAGGAGCGCCGCCCAAAATGACAAGCGCCATCCTCATCCCCATACTTGGAGAGAAGATAGCGGTTGATTGCATTCTGTTGGCTGATGATTTCTATTTCACGGTTTGCATTGCGAACTGGAAACTCTGCCGTAATAAAAAAGATATGACGGTGCGAGTTTTTGAGATATGCGAGTTCTCCATCAGCCTCCGGCCAGCAGTGAAAGCCCTCCATCTGAAGTGCGCATATCACATACTGTGTCATGCCGCATCCTCCAGACGGTACGCAAAGCCCATGTCCTTGAGAACGTCCACGAGGGTGGTTGCGTCCTGTTCAGACAGATTGGGCACAATGACGGTCTTTTTCCCTCCGGGCTGGGCTTCCTGCACCTCATTGGGTGCAGGTGCAGCACTGAGGTGCACCTCTGCATCCTGCGCCGGTGCTTCCGGTGCAGAGGCTGCGGCAGGCTCCTCGGCCTTGGACTTTGCCTGAACCCCGGAATCAAAGAAATTATTGATATAGGGTTCAGAGCCGGGAAGCTCATACTCGTGACCGCTCTCCGCAAAGGATGCAACCAGTGCGTCAACTTCATGCTGGTCGAAGCCTGTCACCTCAACATCGAAGCCGACAGAAAGATCCTGCAGGACGGCAGACAGCTTTTCATTGTCCCACTGGCCGCTGATTTTGTTCAGCGCCAAATTCAGGCTTTTTCGTCCTCAAGGGACAGCTGCACCACACTGACATCCACTTCCACCGCGCCGGTCGCCGCCAGCACTTTCAAGCGCTGGTGACCACCAATCACGTTGCCTGTCTTCTCGTTCCAGATGATAGGCTCAACACAGCCGTACTTTTCGATTGACCGGGCAATCTTCTGATATTCCGGGTCACCGGGCTGCAAATCCTTTCTCGGATTGTAGGGTGCTGCATTGAGCAGACTGATAGGTACTTTTCTGATTTCCATGAATTGCTCCTTATAATGACCTGCTTTCAGACAGCCCCAGCGGCGAACCGGGGATGACTGGAAGCACGATTTCCCGCGCAAAGGAGCAACGCGGGGCGAAAAATCCTCCTTCCCATAAAAATGGCGGCGCACATCAGATGATCTGCACCGCCCGGCTTTGTTTAGGATTTTGTAGCATAATAATACCATGCCTTGCGCCTTGCGTCATCAGAAAGCATTGGAAAGCATTCGTACCGATTGGAAGTCATTGGAACCCATCAGGAACCATTGGAAGTCATCTGACAAACTACATTTTCTGCTCATGGTTGGCAGGCAAAAGAAAAAGGCCGCCGAATCAGCATTTTCATGCTGAAACAGCGGCCTTTTGAATTCAATTCAGGCTATCTTTTTGAGGTAATTATATACCATCTTGCACACTCCGGCTTCGGTATAGTACCGCCCGAGCGTCCCTGCGATCTCAGCCCATGAGCGACACCGCACGAAACGGAGCCTGAAAATCAGGCGCATCCGTGGGTCTGAAATCGACACGCAGAATTCTTCTATTGCTGGAAGCACCCTCTCGGCTTCGGCTTCAAGCTCTTTGATGCCGGAATCCAAATCTGCCAGGTCTGCGGCAGATCACCAACCTTGTCACGAACACCGAGTATGGGGCATTCCTGACAGTGACGGGGATGCTGGCCCCATCTTCTGGCACATGTTCTCGTAGATTTCTTTGTCCTCATCAATCTGCTTGCGAAGCGTTAAGTATCTGGACAGCTCTTGCACCGTCATACCTGACCTCCAGTAATATGTGCGCGGCCTCCAATTTGTAGAGGTGCTACCTAATTATTTTAGCACATTTTACGGCAAAAATACAGGTCTTGCAGTCGGATTATTTACGGATGAACGGGCAATCCACGCCCAGCCAGATAGGCGGCTGTCCATTGCCGATCACCGAGAACCACAGCCGCCCGGTCAGCAGGAGCTTGATGCGCTCCCATAATGTAAGATGCCAGCAGGAGATCACCTGTCCCTCTCCCCGGAAAGCTGGAAGAGCTTCGCACTTGTCTTCCATGCCCTCCGGCGGGTTATAGGTGATGTTCTGCTCACGGAACGGAATAGGAGTCATGCGCTTTCCTTTCTGGCGCGGATCGTCACGCCCTTGGGGGAGATCGTCACGACCGCATTCAGCGCCCGCGCCGCATCCACCATTGTGTCCATCCGAGGATTGCCGTAGAGTTCCCGGTAGCCCATCAGGTTCCGTGCAGTATGCGGGGACAGCCCTGACTTCCGGCTAAACTCGCTGAGGGTCATCCCCCGGAGCTTGCGAATCTCATTCAGCGTCATCATCGGCCCTCCTAAGCGCCACGCTTTCTTCTTTCAGCCAGTCCTTGATGCAGTGGAAGCAATGTTCCCTGCTCTTGCATCGGTTCGTCTGCTTCCGCTGGACGAACGCACAAATCATCTGGGTGAAGTTTTCCCGGATGTCTGCATCCGACATTGATCGGATAAAGTCACCGTTGGTCATTTCTGCGGTTCCTCCATCAGTTCCATCAGCCGTTTTTTTGCGCGGGTCAGCACATCGATCTGCCGCCGGGCTTTCCTCTGCGCTGCCGGCATGGCCGCTTTCAGCGCCGGGGAGATTGCATTGAACACAGCCCCCGCATACCCCGGCATATTGGCGGTGCGCTCTGCATCGGAAATCAGCTCCTGCAAATCAGTGAGGAGCTGGACATCTTTTTGAAAATTTGACATCAGGCATCCCCCTTTATACATTCTGAAAGCGGTTGAAGCACTGGACGTTGTTGCAGAAGCGCTCTGTCCCAATAATTTTTAGCGGCTTACCACAGTACGCGCAAAAGGTCGGACTCAGCTTCACGCTTATCGACCGCGGCGTTTCGGGTTCACTTTTCGTCCCACCATGCTGCATCAGGTTGATGCCGCACATGATGGATCCGGGTTCAACTGCTTCCCAGCAGTACGCCCTCGCCTTGCATATAGAACAATCTCTCATATTGCCATCACCCCACTTAAATCAGGAATGCAGGGATGAGAAGAAACCAGAGGTATCTTCCATCCCTTGTCACATAAACAGAAATGGAGATTGCAACGCACACAGCAATCCACTTTATGACATCGGTGATCTGAATCCACTTCATTCCGAATCTCTCCTTTCCTCCACATAGCACCAGCTCTGCGGCGCTTCATACAGGATGCAGCCATTGACTGCACAGGTGGGCGGCTCCATATAGTTGCCAGACGGTTGATAGTTCTCGCAGTCTGCATTGCCGCAAACGCCAGTCCCGTTCATGCCACAGAAACCGTGCCGGGAGAAATCCTCCAGCTTGAGCGGCTCCTCGTAGAGCTTCAGCTGAGAGATCTGCCAGCCATATACCGGCTCACCCTGCGCATACTTTACGATTTCATCAAGGGTCAGGCAGCTTTCGTACAGCGCCGGGAAACGCTTGATGCTGATGCCCTTGCCGATCGGCCTGAACACATCAAAGCCGTTGCAGACGAACTCGCCGAAAACAAGGCCGCTACCACGACCGCCATCCATGGTCTCATAGATATAAACCTTGAACGGCACTTCCAGCTTCGGGCAGGTCTTGCGGACCTCAACCGTCTTGCGCCCCCGCCGGATCAGGTCACACCACTTGGGCTTGATGCTGATAAGGACTGCTTTCATGTGCACACCTCTTCTTCCAAATATTTTTTATCGTAAAACATTCCGTCCTCGGAAATGTCAAACTCCTCATGCTCCCAGTATGCGCCGCAAAAACTGCCGCATGATGCTGTCATCGAATTTATGGGACCGGCATCGGTGACGATGTACCGTTTGGACAGTTTCCCGTTCATCAGAACTTTGTAATCTCGTGATGTCTGATAATACTCGGAAACTATAATTTCCCCGCCGCACAAAGGCATCGAGCACGGATTTCTTCTTTCACTTCCTGTCCACCTCCGCGCACGCCTTGCGGCACATCTCGCACTTTTTGTACGGTTCATCAAGCCAGCAGTTGAATAACAGGCACTTAGGTTTTCTATATTCCGGCGGTGCCTTATTTCCGTGTGTCTGGGTACGAAGTGCATGGTACTTGCACACTTCTTTTCCCCAAAAGTCCCCACCGAAACTACATTTTCCATATTCCGGTGACACTTCATGCGAAACCGTGATGGTTTTTTCTTTCATTGCTTTTCTTCCTCCGGCGGCTCTAACAGCGGCACCCACAAGTGTCATTGCTTCCGCCTCATTCATGGTACATACGCTTGTTGCGTCCCACTTCATCGTGACCGGGTTGCCACACTTGCAGGGCACCGTGATTTCGGGGTCTTCCAGATTGGTGCGGCCGCGGGCTTCAAAGTCACAGCAGGGGCAGGTGAACTCATACCGTGTCAGGTTGTCCAGCTGAACTTCCCCACCGCAACGGCAGGTCACACTGGCGCTGGGCTCCCGCAGGAACCGGCCAAACACATCCCCGCATTTCGGGCAGCGCAGGCGCAGGACACCGTAGGCCGTACCTTTGGGGATTTCTTTCCGCTGAACACGCTTAGGCTCTGCCCCCGCAGGGGGGCTTGCCTTTGCCTTTTCCGGGATGCCGCCGGTCAGCGCGCAGGCAGCAGCATTGGCGCTGACCTCCCGCAATGCCCGGCTCAGGTCAGACTTGATGCTGTGGATCTCTGCCGCATCAGGTGTAGCCTTGAGTTCCTCATGGCGCAGACAAAAAGTAATCAGGCTCAACTTCACAGCGCTCTGCTCCAAACGCTCCAGTGCAGAAACGGAGATAGCCACCATAGTTTTCTCAGTCATTATTTTCCATCCTTTCTTCGTCTTTCTTGCAAGCCTGAGCGGCATTGCAAGGTTCATCACAGGCTTTGCAGCACTTATCGCAGTTCGGGTGTGCCGCCTTGCAGTAGTCACAATTCGACCATTTCTTTTCATCGGGGCCGTACTCCCGGAAAATCTTGTGGGTGCCGTCCCTCAGCGCCTGCTCATCGTCGCTGATCTCATACCCCAGCGCCATCAGCATTTCATAGGTGGCATCCAGTGTCGGATTTTCACGATAAGCGTACACATATTTCTGGCTCTCAACATTCCAGTCCTTACTCCAGTAACCGCAATAGCTGCTATCCATCGAAGAATAGGCAAGCGCCAGCAGCACCTTTTCCGGCATCGTACCGTAGACCCCATCCTCATCCAGAATCTTGTACCAGTCTTTGCCGGAGCTATCCACAAACTCCGGCGACAGCTCCACACCGAGGATGCTTCCAATCAGGTTCAGGTCTAAATCAAAATCATCGTCTGCGGCACAGGCCATGTAGCGGGCAATGGCCGGAAAGCCCTTTTTACAGTCGGTAGGAGCAAGTTCAACCACGAATTCACGGCGGAGGTTAAACATAAGTTCCGTGATGTTATGGAAACTTTCCCCAATCATGCGCTCTTCCTCGCGGACAGCGTCCCGCTTTGCCTTTTCGGCATCCTCTGCGGCCACATCACGGGTCTTGTACAAATCAATCTGCCCACTACTCACCTTGTAGAAATACTGGACACGATCTGCATCTTCAGGCGCAACAACATCTTTTGTGATGTTCCACTTGCTGTACCCTGTAACATGCTCGTGGGTCTGATAAGTAACACTCGGATCCTCGACCGCAAATTTCTTGAGTTCTGCAATCCATTCAGCCTTGCGGTGTTCCCACTTCTGGTCTTCCAGAATTTCCTGCATCACCCGGCGGAAGTTTTGAGTTCCAAGAGCTTCCAGCGCCTTATTTTTGCCCTCGGCGCTCTCAATCTTATCCAGCTCTGCATAGTCCGAAAGCGTGGCACCGCGAAGTTCTGCCCGGCGGAACGCATCCCGGTCAAGAGAAAGGAGCTTCACCCGGTGGCGGATGGTTGACTGGGAAAAGCCGGACTTGGATGCCACCTGCTCCACCGTGTCGCCCAGATCCAGCATCAGCTGGAAGCCCTGCGCCTGCTCATAGGTAGTCAGGTCGGTACGCTGCATATTCTCAATCATCATGGTTTGCAGCTGTTCCCTTTCGTCCATTTCCACGACCACGCAGGGCACTTCAAACAATCCTGCCTGTTGTGCGGCCGCAGCCCGGCGATGCCCGATGATGATGGTGTAGTCATCCGAAGACCACATGATTTTGGGATTCCAGACAGCCATCGCACTCTGCCGGGAGCCGCCATCAGCAGCAACGCTGTCTGCGTACTCCTCTGCGGTCATGTAGTGGCCGGGGATAACGGTCAGGTTCTGGAAGATACCGTTCTCCCTGATGCTGGCGGCAAGTTCCGTCAAATCCCCCAGTTCCTTGCGGGGGTTATCAGGGTGCGGATGCAGTCTCCTGCACGCAATGTTCGTGATCTCTGCCATGATTTATTTTCCTCCATGGTTTTAGAAAAATGTGAGCTGCCCGGTCTTGGTCTCGCACAGCGGCGGTGCAGCATCATCCTTTTGGGGTTCCGGCCCTGCCTGCTCGGTCTGGCGGCAGACAGGCTTCATCAGAAGCTCTATCTGCGCCCACTGGCGGCGCAGATACCAAATATCCGTAGAAAAGAACGGTGTGTACCAAATCCTGCTTTGCGGCCTGCCGGGAGCAGCCCACGGCGATCATACGCGGTGCTTGGTTCTGTAATGGTGTTCCCGATGACTACATATCCAGCACAGCCTAAAAAACTGAGCTGGATGTAGCACATCAGTCCTGCAATCAGGTCAATATCCTGCGCCACAAAAAGCACCTTGTCGTGGTAGCAGATATTTTTTCTCCTGCACAGGTTGGCAAAAGCAATCAGCAGTGCGCCCGCACCGCAGGCCGGGTCCGAAACCGAAAAGAATCCGGCATTCTCTGCCGCCGGGTCGCTTCCCCCGGAGATTTCCACCATGCACCTACAAACGTCATACGGGGTGAAGAATTGCCCGGATGCATCGTTGCCCAGCTCACAGAGCATGTACAGCTCTCCCAAAAAATCTTGGTCGGGGTTCTGCTCCATTCCCATGATGACCTCGGCCAGCAATTCAGCAAATTTATTTTGCTCGGCATCGCTGTACTTGGAAATGATGGTCTGATAGGTTTTGGTGCGCTCTGGAGCATTCTGTTTGTCGGTGGCATTGGAAATCTCAATGGCGGTCACCATCACGAAGTCCTGCCAGACCTGCCACCGATTGAACCGGCCGCACAGACTGTTGAAGATTTTCAGGAATGCTTTTTGGTGGTCGTCCCGGATGTTTCGCACTGCCGTTGCCTTTGCCATCGGTTATTCCTCCGTATCGTCCTCAGCGGAGTCCTCGGCCGGTTCATCGTCGGTGTCGTCCTGCGGGGTCTCCTGCTTGGTGTCCTGCTTGGAATCCCTCTGAGAATTGGAATCCGGCACATCAGCACCGGCACGCCGAAATTGCGGAGTTTGCCGCTCTCCATCAGGTCACGGAAGAAGTACTGCTGCCAGAAAGAGATCATCTTCAGCAGGATGTTCTCAATCTTGGTGCGGAGAACCTTGTCGATGCTGAACGTACCCTTGACCTTGGTCTTCAGCTCGCTGTTCTCAAAGTACCAGCACATAGAAGAATCCTGACTGCAATAGCCGGTTTCTTCCACATTGCCCAGCATATCCATCTGGGTGGCAACGTCATTGATGGGGGTGATCACCAGCGTGATGGGATAGCGATCCTTGAAGAAGCGGAACGTGAAGTTGTGCTCATCGCACAGGCCCTGCAGCTTTTTCTTCTGGGCCTCGTAGTTGGAAATTTCACTCATGGTATGTACTCCTTTCAGCAATCAGATGAAATTTTGTAATCGTTATTGTGATTTTCAATGGCAGTCAGCCCGACGGCGTATGCCGCCCAGATGTCCGCTTTGAAACCGTAGAAAAATCCGGGTTCTTGCTGGTACCTTTTCCGTTTTTCAAATCGTGGGTTGCGAAACGGTCAATCAGCGCCCGCCGGATGGCCGGGTCATTTGCCCGGCTGTCATGGCAGATGTGCCGCTTTTCTTCGATGCGGCAGAGAAGCCGCGGCTTCTGCGCCATCTGGATGGACAGTGCTTCATAGAAACGCCCAATCCAGAGGACGGTATCAAACACTTCCCTGCCTACGGCCATGCCGTAGGAAGCCACCATTTCAATGGCCGCCCACTGCCAGTCCTGTTCATTGGCGAAAACCAGCTTGTTGCGCAATTCTTCGTTGTCGACCTTGCCGAACTCCAGCGGCTCAATGTGTTGCAGTCGATAACGCAGTAGGCGCTCTGCCTGTTGCCGGATCAATGGCAATAATCGGGCATTTTTCACTCATAAATACGACCTCCCAAATTCCTGAATAAACCGGGCTTCCGGCCAGCCGTAGTGTCCATAGACTTTTTCTGCGCCCAGCGCTTCAGCCGGAGATCAGCATCACGATTGTTGTGGATGGCGGTCGGGCCGTTCTGATGGCACCACGGGCAAAGTGTCACCCACAGCCCAGACGCTTGCTCTTTGCCCGGTAGGCACTCCCAAAGTA
>ENA-OQAZ01000191-OQAZ01000191.1-human-gut-metagenome-genome-assembly--contig:-NODE-191-length-34436-cov-5.770352_pt1 | contig 34436 bp, 41 predicted proteins | sample MGYA00242737_ERZ504531 | MGnify/ENA primary metagenome ERZ504531 (study PRJEB26092, sample SAMD00036244) | human gut metagenome | host: Homo sapiens | study: EMG produced TPA metagenomics assembly of... | reverse complement strand
ACATAAATAACAGATGCAAAAACAACAAAGGCTTACGCTGAATAAATTGAAAATACTGTAAATAACAATTACAAATACAAATGCGTTGATCAACGTTCCGATCACCAGCCACGGTACAAATTTGCCAAAACGGCTTCTTGTATTATCAACAACCATTCCCATGAAAGATCATTAAACGCATCCCAGATCTTTGCCACGAAAAACATGGTTCCGATAAACGCCGGCGCTACTTTAATGATATCTGTAAAATAGATCATGGAAAAAGTTGCTATCATTCCATAGATCAAATCCTTACCCAATGCTCCAAAAGCAAACGAGTACTTTACTCTTCCAGGAATCTTACCCTGGTAAACCACACTGCTTTTATTGTTATTATCCATTCCTCTATCTCCTCTTTTATGCCCTTTCTTTGTACACATTTCTTTACCGTGTGATAGTTTAGCATTTTGGGATGGATATGAACATTTGATATTCTATTCAAAAAATATGATTTTTTGTTTTTAACTCTATTTTTCGAACAATTTACTTTTCTTTTGCCTTGCCATCTCTTGTCAACATTTTTTTTGAACTTTTGAAGGTCTCTGTTCTTTTCCTGACGTTTCTTCTATAGCAGCAATTTCCTCCGCCGTATATTCCTCTATTTCTGTCTTTGTTACCTGTTTGATATGCTTTTTTTTTCAGGCGCAGATATACGAATTCCCGAAAAATAGTATAGAACACGGAAAGCAGCGGAATAAAAACAAGCATACCCACAATTCCCATAAGGTTTCCACCGATCGTAACTGCTGCAAGAACCCAGATTGATGGAAGCCCTACGGATTCACCCACAACATGAGGATAGATCAGATTTCCCTCGATCTGCTGCAGCACCAGAAATACTATAATAAATAAAATTGCCTGTTTTGGATTTACCATAAAGATCAAAAAGCTTCCCACCGCACATCCGATAAAGGCCCCGAAAATCGGAATCAATGCAGTAAACGCAATCAAAACTCCGATCAAAAGTGCATATGGCATCCTCAAAATACTCAGTATCACAACAAACATACAGCCGAGGATCACAGCTTCCAGACACTGACCTGCAAGAAAATTCGCAAATGTCCGATAAGTCAGAGAACAAATTTTAAGAAAAGCATCTGCCTTTTTCTTTGGAAGAAAGGCAAAAAATACTTTTCGGATCTGCACGTGCAGCTTCTCCTTCTGAAAAAGAACATAGCAGGCAAATGAAAATGCAATAAAAAAGGTTGCCAATCCACTGACTATGGAACCACTGCCGACATTGTGGTATTCATCATATTTCCTGCACCATTTCCAAGAAGACTTATTCCCCACTTGATCGCCTGATCCGGATTAAACTGCACCTGATTTACCAGCTTCATGATTTCCTGGTTATTATGGGAAAATTCCCGAATCCAGCTTGCATCTGCGGAATGAAATCAGCGATACTCATCATCAGAGTTCCCATTGTCCGCGTAAGCTGCGGAATCACCCCGAACATTACCAGTACGATTACACCAACCGCCAATATGATCGTAAGGAGCAGACTTATCGGTCTTGCCAGTTTTCCAACTGTCTTATTTTCTTTTTTTACTCTTCCGAAAATTTTCTTTTCCAAAAAGCTCATTGGCACATTTGTTATAAAAGCGATCGCCCCGCCAAGCACAAACGGAAATATAATCCCCCATATTGCTTTTAGCACGCTGAGCACCACATCGAATTTCCATAGGGCAACTACAAGAAGTGCCGTAAACACAATAAGCTCCCTGATTTTTTTTATAGATATTTTGCTTAAATCCACTATTTTTCCTCTCTTTTTTTCAATTTCATACGTATCCATTTAAGCAGCTGAATGATTGGAAGACTTGCAAACGCATACAAATATACACAGCCAAGCTGCATCAGATCCAGCGTCTCTACTTTAAACAGGAGATGAAGTCCCGGAACCGTCAGTACAACGGTAATGAGTACTGCCCCAAGTGCAAATGCTCCCTGAAGCCATTTATTATTAAAGAAACGTTTTGTAAAGATAACCGGATGATCCGACTTGCAGTTGAATCCATGGAACAAACGTGCCAGACAAAGTGTTCCGAAGGCATAAGTACTGCCAAGCAATGCACCATTCTGGTTATATCCTGTCAAAAATCCTATCATCGTCATCATACCGATCACCAGCCTTCCAGGCCGATTTTACCAAGAAAATCCTTTGTCAGTATTGACTCGTCTGCTGATCTTGGTTTCTCATTCATCACCTCACTGCTGTGCGGCTCCACGCCTAATGCGATCGCCGGAAGGCTGTCTGTCAAAAGATTGATAAACAGCAGATGTACCGGTGCAAAGGGAACCGGAAGTCCTGCCAGGGATGCACAAAGAACTGCCAGGATCGCACCAAAGTTTCCTGACAGAAGAAACTGGATCGCATACTTGATATTCTGATATAAATTTCGTCCATTTTCCACTGCTTTTACAATTGTTGCAAAATTATCATCTGTAAGCACCATTGCTGCAGCATCCTTTGCGACCTCTGTTCCGGTCACTCCCATTGCAACACCAATATCTGCCTGCTTCAATGCCGGAGCATCATTCACACCATCTCCGGTCATTGCCACGATCATCCCCTTCTCCTGCCATGCACGGACAATACGGATCTTGTGCTCCGGTGACACTCTTGCATACACAGAAATATTCGGGACAAATTCCCTCAGCTGCTCATCACTCATATTTTCAATATCAGCGCCCTCGCAGGCCTCCGACAGATCGTGTAAAATTCCGATTCTCTTTGCAATTGCAGCTGCTGTGATCTTATGATCTCCAGTGATCATGACTGGCCGGATCCCCGCTTTTATACATTCTGCAACTGCAGCCTTTGATTCTTCCCTCGGCGGATCCATCATGGCGATCAGACCAAGAAATACCAGATGGTTCTCATCTTCTGTCGTCAATACATGCTTCTCCGGAATTTCACGATAGGTAAATGCCAGTACTCGTAACCCTTCCATTGAAAATTCCTGATTCTGGCGCTGGATCTTTTCTTTATCTGCTTCTGTGATTTCCCGAACTCCGTCCTTTGTCCAAATTCTGTCTGTCAGCTCCAGAAGCCGGTCAACCGCACCTTTTACAATCATCCGGTTCTCACCATCAATTCTGTGAAGCGTTGACATCATCTTACGGTCACTGTCAAAGGGAAGCTCTCCTTCTCTTTGATAAAGCTTTCTTACACCTGCAGCCTCGATTCCGTACCGGCTGCCCAGATTGATCAATGCCGTTTCCGTCGGATCTCCGATCTCCACTCCATTTTCATTTGTTGAATCATTACATAAAATGCTGTAGTCCAAAAGACATCTCTGCGCCGGATCTGCTACATCAATTGCATCTGCTGTGATTCTTTTTCCATCAATATAATAATCTTCTACTGTCATTTTGTTCTGCGTGAGTGTTCCGGTCTTATCCGAACAGATAACAGAAACGCTTCCAAGACCTTCCACAGCCTGGAGCTTACGAATGATCGCGTGCTCCTTTGCCATCTTCTGTGTCCCGAAAGAAAGGACGATCGTCACGATGGAGCTTAAAGCTTCCGGAATCGCTGCGACTGCAAGTGCTACTGCAAACATAAATGCACTGCTGATCTTCTCACCGCGGAATACACTGATTGCAAACAGAATTCCGCAAAATATCAGGATCAGAATGGAAAGTTTCTTTCCAAAATCATCCAGATTCGCCTGAAGTGGCGTCTGTTTTTCCGAAGTCGATTTCAGAAGTCCCGCAATCTTTCCAACCTCTGTCTGCATTCCTACATTCGTTACAACCGCTCTGCCACGCCCATATGTGACAAAGCTTCCGGAAAACAGCATATTTGTCCGATCACCAAGCGGTGCTTCCTCCAAAATAATATCCATACTCTTTTCAACCGCAAGACTTTCTCCGGTAAGGGCACTTTCATCGACCTTAAGACTTGCATTTTCAATCAGTCTTCCATCGGCCGGGATCATATCACCTGCTTCAAGAAGGATCACATCTCCTACAACCAGTTCTCTTGCCGGGAGCTGTACCGCCACACCATCACGTAATACCTTTGCCTCCGGTCCGGAAAGCTTCTTTAAGCTCTGCAGGGACTGCTCAGCCTTTACTGTCTGCACAGTTCCCAAAATCGCATTGATCGTAATAACGATCACGATAACTGCTGCACTTTCCACATCTCCAAGCATACCGGATATCACTGCCGATGCGATCAGGATCAGCACCAGAAAATCCTTATACTGTTCAAAAAAGATCTGCAAAATACTTTTTTTCTTTCCTTCTGCAAGCTCATTCCATCCGCACTTCTCTCTGGACCGTCTGACCTGTTCATCGGTAAGCCCTGATTCCCTGCTTTCCACACGCTCGAGAACTTCTCCTGCTGTCTGCTGATAAATTTCTTTCATTACCTTTGCCTCCTTTTTTGCAAATATTCACCAACTGTAATTTTTTTATGCAATAAAGGATTTTTTTGATAAAATGATATAAAAAAAGAAACCCTTATTGCATAACAAAAAATGCAATAAAAGTCTCACCATTTCCCTGCAGCGCCGGATGTTTCCACCGTACTGACGACACTGCAAACGCAGATTTCCAAACGTAGGTTACTCCCCTTTATCAGATTTAATAGTATAACAGGATCGGTACCTCTGTCAAGATACTTTATAAATCACACCTTGCAAATATGATACTCCGGTAACAGAAAACTCCCATTTTTTGAATGGAAGTTTTTCTGTTACCCTGAAAGTATTATAGCCTGCAGCCGTTTTATTACCTTTTAAGATTTATTACTCTGATCAGCCACAATATTTCCCTGTACAACTCTTCCCTGATCTTTTCCTTTTCTCAGTCCTCGAACTACCTGCACATTTCCAAGAATCAGATAATCCATTTCCCTCTTAGTGACTTTCGCAAAATTTTTCTTTGAAACAAAATAGAAGGTAACTCCCATCAACACCCACACGATCAGTGCTGCAAAGGACTGTGGAGCCATGAATGCTGGAGAACCGGGCACGATCAGGAGCAGCAATATTACAACAGAGATCACGCAGCCGCCCATTGCTACTGCCGGATGGATTTTATTTGTATCTGTATCATCGCCATATTTTTTCAGAAGAATATAAGCACCTGCACAGGTAAAGAAATATCCGAACGCAGTACCTACGGAACACATATCTACAACCCAGCCGATCACTTCTCTGCCGAAAAATGGGCAGATACAGCAGATGATCATGGTAAACCCAACACATATGGACGGAGTTTTATGCTCCGGATGAACCTTTTCAAAAGCTGACGGAAGCATTTTTGCTCTTGCCATACCAAATAAAAGACGGCTGGATGTCATAAAGAATCCGTTCATACCGGTAAAAATCCCCATACACACTGCCAGTGCCACAAAGCACACACCAATTTTTCCCATTGCAAGATCAAGAACTGCACCTGTATGCCATTTTACAAGAGTTCCATTCGCATCTGTCATAGTCAGAACCTGCTGCCAGGGAACAACACAATCTGTCACCAGTGCCATTGCACCATAGATCAAAGCACCTACGATCAATGCTGAAATGATCAGCATTTTGCACTTCTGTGGTGGAAAATCATATTCTTCTGCCGCCTGTGGAATACAGTCAAATCCTACATAAAGGAACGGAGCCAATGCCAGGATAGATACAAAACCGCTTCCAAGAGATTTGCCTTCGGCTCCGTATGCCGGCTGCAAGTTTGAAGCATCAAAATGTCCTGTTGCGATCACACCAATGACTGATACAACAACCGCTGCACACATGATAAGGACCATCGCAAGCTGAAGATTTCCTACAGATTTCGCACCTTTGTAATTCATAATCCCGAAAAGTATGATAAAGAACAGGATAATCCGACTTCACCCATATATACATCATATCCTGCAATTGTATACAAGTAACCTCTGTTAAAGACTCCAGGAAAAATATAGGATGCCAATACCGGAAGTGCCGTTGCATTCAAAGCTACAATAGACAGATATCCAAGTGACAGCATCCATCCGCATATGTACGAAGCAGTTCTTCCAAAGCCTTTATATGCATAGGCAAATTCACCACCCGCTACCGGGAATTTTGCGATCATATAAGAATAGCTGTAGCCTACCACGATCATTAAAAGACCGCCTGCCAGAAATCCCAGAAACAGCGGGAGCGGTCCACCTGCACGTTCTGTCCAGAGACCACCCTGTATAAAACATCCCCATCCAATGATGGAACCGACTGCAACTGCCCAGATCGAACCAGGTCCCATGGATTTTTTTAATTTTGTTCTTTTATTTCTTTCACCCATATATATCCTCCTGCTTCATCAATCATATCATTCATCATCATCTTCTCTGGTTTCTTCACTGATCGTATATGCCTCACTGATATCGGAAACAAAAATTTTTCCATCACCATAATGTCCATACTGCCCACTCTTTGCACTGTTAATGATAATATCTACAACCTCATCTTTTTCTTTGTCCCCAACAGTAATATACAGCATGTTTTTTGCCATTTCCTGATAAAGGACATCCCCTACCTGAATTCCTTTTTCCTTACCTCTTCCTGAAATTGCCCATTTTGAAAAAGCAAAATATCCTTCCTGCTCCAGTGCTTTGATGACATCCATGACTTTTTCAGGTCTTACGATTGCTGTGATCAGTTTCATAATCCTTCATCTCCCATCCATAAATACAAAAAAGAGCCCAGATACCAAAGTATCCGGACTCCATCGTCTCTCTCTATATTATCATTATTTTTTTCAATATTCAATCAAAATCTTTCTCTTTCCGGCCAGATATCGATACATCTCATCCAGCATCTCGTCTGTGATTTCTACCGGATTGTTATAAAGGTTCGGGTGTCTGCTGATGCGAACCAGCTCCGCAATCTGATCATCATCAAGCTCCAGATCCTTCAGATCACACCGCAATCCCATTTTTTTCTTTAATTCAAGAACTGCATCCGCCATCTCTTCTGCATCTTTGAATCCAATCCTTCTGGCAAATTCCTCTACACGTTCACCACCTTCGCCTTTTGCATTGATTCTTATAAAATAATCCAGGGTCAGGCCACACGCCTCGCCATGCGGGATGTGATAAATATTGGTCAATGGAAATGAACACGCATGGGACGAAGTGGTTTTCGGTAAAGTAAACGCCAATCCTGCGATCAAAGATGCTTCGCACATTTTCTCCCTTGCTTCCTCATCATCTGGCTTCCTGTATGCTCTGTAAACATATTTAAATACCAGTTCTGCTGCATGCATCGCAAGTACATCACAGATCGGCTGATGACCTTTGCTCCAATAGCCTTCGATCGCATGGGAAAGAACATCAATTCCTGTTCCTGCCGTAACCTGCGGTGGCATTGTATAAGTAAGTTCAGGATCAATGATAGCTGCTGCCGGATAAAATCCCTCTGATACGATCGGCGCTTTTTTTCCATTTGCATGATCCGAAAGAACTGATACACAGGTCACTTCACTTCCTGTTCCTGCAGTCGTAGGAACTGCGATCAGTGGAAGATGTTTCTCCGGCATTGCTACTCCGGTTCCATGATACTTACGGATGGAATCCGAAGTCAGAGCTACACTGGCAGCTGCTTTGGCACAATCCATGGGACTGCCTCCACCCAGTGCTACCACAAATCCGATATTTTTCTGCCGGATCACTTCCGCACAGGCATCTACCTCTACAACGTCCGGGTTTGGAGAAACATCTCCAAAAGAAGCAACGATCATTCCTTCTGACTCTTTTATGACCTTTTCGGCAAGACCGCTTTTAAAGAAAAACGGTCCTGCACCAGAAGGCCTCTTTCGCAGCCAAGCTCTCTGGCTATTTCTTTGATTTCTTTTACTCTGCCTTTGCCGAAATGAATTTTTACCGGCTGTAGATAATCCCAGTTCATAGGCTACCTCCTGCTTTATCAGTCACAAAATTTTTCATCGACCATTGTAAGCACTTCATCAAGGATCGGGAGATACTCTTCCAGCTCCTCTTTCGTGATGATCAGTGGCGGACAGATTTCAATAAAGTTCTCACGTCCGAAGGTTGCAAAGCCACGTTTTTTTAATTCTGCAAATATCCACGGCATTACCGGTCCGGGTACGCCGTATTCCTGCATCGGTTCTCTGGTTTCTTTATTCTTGACTACTTCAAGTGCACCGAACAAACCGATACATCTTGCTTCACCAATACATTTATGCTTCTTTACCATCTCATCCATAAACGGAGCAACGATCTCGTGCATCTCAGCTACATGGCCCTCGATGTCGTGTTCTGTATAATATTTCATTGCTGCTACACCAGCCGCACATGCAAGTGTATGTCCACTGTAAGTAAGTCCGCACTGAAGAACATTTTCCTCAAAATACTCCGCAACCTTTTTACTTACAATACATCCGCCCAGCTGTACATAACCACAGGTAACACCTTTTGCAAATGTAATGATATCCGGTTTCATGTCGAAATTCATAAATGCAAACATTTTTCCTGTACGATAAAATCCTGCCATAACCTCATCACAGATTAGAAGGATTCCATATTTGTCACAAAGTGCACGAACACCTTCCATATATCCGTCTGGAGGAAGAATGACACCGTTTGCACCTACTATAGACTCCATCAGGATCGCTGCCACATTTCCGGGGCCTTCATATCTGAGCTGCAGATCCAGCGCATCCAGATATTTCTTCGTTACCTCTGCATCATCAACTCCTTTTGTATATCCGTCACGATACATCTGAGGGTTCATAAAGTGTACGAATCCATTTGCACCACCGATCTCTGCTGCATATCTTCTCCAGTCACCGGAAGCATTGGATGCTCCAAGTGTAGCTCCATGATAGCTTCTGTAGCAGGAAAAGATCTTGGTTCTTCCGGTTACCATACGTGCCATTTTTATAGCATTCTCATTGGATTCTGCTCCACCATTTGTGAAGAAAACTCTCTTGTATGTATCTGCTCCTGCTGCTTCTACAAGCATTTTTGCCAGCATGCTCTTAGGCTCGGATGCATATGCCGGTGCCATGAAGCACATCTTATCAGCCTGTTCTTTGATCGCTTCAACGATCTCCGGAAGCTCATGTCCGAGGTTGGAACACACCAGAAGTGAAGCCATATCTGCATATTTTTTTCCATCATAATCGTAAAAATAAATTCCCTCAGCTCTTTCTACCGGTAAAGTATCTGCTCCTGATCTTGCCCATGACTGCATCACATAATCTTTGTGCATCTGTGCTACTTCTTTTCCTGTTAAACTCATAATAACTTCCTCCTCTTTATCTGTAATTCAGTTTTAAATATTGTTCATTTTTGCGGTAAACAAACTTATTATTTGTTGTAGAATAAGAAAAGCGCCCGGCCCACATTCATTTGTGAACCAGACGCCTTTGTCTTATCTGAGTCATATATTACTCTCGACACTGGCCGTCTGCAATAGACATCTATCCAATTATTTTTGTGCTGCAGCACAATCGTTATTATTCTGCTGCCGCATTTTCCTTTTACATTTCATTCATCTGATATAACAGGAAACCCAGCCTCAGCTGAAAACGCACATCAAAATCAGAAAGATTTTTTCCAAGTATCTCAGCGGCCTTTCCAAGCTTATAATTAATTGTATTTCGATGTACGATCAATTCCTGTGACGCACTTTTGACACTGCAGTCGTTAGCCAGGTAGCACTGAAGTACTCTGACCAGATCTGAGTGGTTCATCTCATCATATTCATACAATGGAGCTACTGTATCTGCCAGATATTCTTTTATTGCTTCCTTATCTGTAAGTGTGAGCAGTACCCTGTAAATCCCAAGATCTTTGTAAAAAATAATCTTTCCGCCATCTGTGCTTTGCTCGCCCGGAACCTGACAGACACATAATAGATCAGACATTTTTTCCGCAAACTGATAGCTCTTATAAATCTGCCTGATCCCGGAAATCTGCTTACTTACACTTACAAAAATCTGTTCCTTCTGACATACCATCCTGCATAGTATCTGAAAAATCCTCTCTGTAGTTTTTCTGCATGCTTCATCAGAATAATCACACAAAACCAGAAGAATCTGCTTATCCTGGGCACAACACAAAATCCCATTATAATTACAGCGGATATGACTGCTCAGTTTAGATAAAATCTGCTCTAGCCTTGTTCCTGTTACACGATCATTGTCTTCCAGAACACACACATTCACAACCGTATATGCACTGTCTGTAAAATACCCTTTTCTCATCAGTGCCGAAACATACAGTTCTTCCTGGGACGGACATAAAAAGGCATTGTTCAGTGCCGTCGCAACCTCAATTGCGTTCTGCTGCTCTTTTGTTATTGCAAAACATATGATCCGCATGATTTCAGCCATTCGAACCCTCACGGTACTTCAAATACCGGGAATCCCTTTTCATTTGCAAAATCAATAACATCCTGTCCGATCTCACTGATATAAGGCCCTATATTGATCACGATTCCACTGGCTTTGTTTCGCCATACTTCCTTTACCAGACGAAGAAGAGTCAGATTTTCATTCAATCCTAATCCAGTTGTAAAAGTAAGCTCCTGTCCCTGCAGAAATGCAGAAATCGTGTCGCTGTCTACCATATGAGTCCATGACACTTCATGATCCAGTCCTGTCTCACCTGCTACCAGCTTCATCTCCAGATGCTGTACCTGTTTTATGATCTCACGCAATGTTACTGCCATATTTATACACCTTTCTCCACCGCAGCTTCCTGTGATCAACTGCATCAGACGATCAAAGATACTCCAGATATCAGAAGCAGTATATAAGTCAGATTCAGAAATACCTTCTGAGATACTTTACATACCAGCTTTTTACCTAACCATGTAGCTATAAGTAATGGCAAGATACTGATACAGATCAGTCGAATATCTGCCGTTCCAACCAGGCCGCTCCTGAACTGGGTAACCATCAGAAAAAAATTCAGCACCACCCATACAGGGGCCACTGTCGCACGAAATTCTTCTTTTTCTTTCAGTACCTGTGTTGCATAGATCACAAGTAAAGCCCCTCCTGATACAAACATACCATGAATTATCCCTGCCAGGATCAGAACTATCCACAAAATGAGATCCGGAAGTTTTTTCTCTGTATGGATGCACAGATTCTTTAATGCAACTACGACGATTATGATTCCATATATTGTCAGAAGAATATTTTCAGATTTCACGATCCGGCAGATCTGTATCCCTGCAAACATTCCAAACAACATGACCGCAGACATCTTAAGCAATTCTTTCCAGTTTATATGTCGATATCCGGTCACTGCGATCATCAGTCCGGACAGCCAGGCCATAACATTCAGGACCACCTTTGCATGATCCAGCCCAAGCAAATAAACGGAAGGCGGCATCGCCAATACCGTACCGGCAAACCCTGTGATAGCCTGAATAACATTAGAAACAAACAATACAAACAAAAATAACAATTCTTTCATAGAGCATTCTTCCTTTTCTGTATTATCTGTTTACCGCACACTCTTTATCACTGCTGATAAAATAAAAAGACGCTTTGCAATAATGACTGCAAAACGTCTTTGTTTTTCTACACTCTCGATTTTAGCACGCTAAAAAGCAAAAGTCAACAGTTGCCTTTCTCCATTACCTTGACACATTCTTTTGTATTATTATTTTTTGCTATTTTTCTTAATGACAGCTATGGCTTCCACATCCATGCTCGCCACATGTAAGTCCTTCCCCGTGGCTGTGCTCATGATGAGAACACTTAACATCTGGATTATAATCGAGTGTTTCATTGATAAACGCTTCTACTGCTTCATCCGCATCTCCGGAAACTCCTCCGAAAAGCTTAATGCCGGCTGCCGCTAACGCTGTCTGTGCGCCGCCTCCGATTCCGCCACAGATCAAAACATCTGCATTCAATGCTTTAAGAACTCCTGCCAATGCGCCATGTCCGCTTCCATTCGTATCTACTATTTCTGAATGTACTACTTTTCCTTCCTCTACATCGTAAATCTTAAATGTCTCTGTGTGTCCAAAGTGCTGGAAAATCTGTCCATTTTCATACGTTACTGCTATTCTCATGATACCTTCTCCTTTTTCCGCTGCATATTTTTGGTAAATTTCCTGTTTGTAACATCCTCCAAGTCCACAATTACTGCTCTGACCATCACAGATTTTGAAATCTCCACCTTCAATTTTAAGCGGATATCCATCAATGAGTGCATCTGCTATTTTCTTCCTGGCAATCTCATAAATTCGTTGAACGGTTGTTCTTGCGACTTGCATAGATGCTGCGCACTGCTCCTGACTATAACCTTTCTTGTCCAAAAGACGGATGGTTTCATACTCATCTACCGTCAGAACAATAGGTGTTTTTTTCTCAGTATCATCTGCCGGAAAGAATTCTAAAACATTGGGGAAATGGCAAACTTTTCTGCATTTTACTGGTCTCGGCATAAACTGCTCCTTTCTTGCTTTTCTTATATAATAGTTCTATAAAAGGCATATGTCAATAATGTTTTTGACATATGCCCATATAACTCAGCTAATAGTATTATATACAGCATAAACTTCTCCTCACGACACATATATTTCGATGTTTTTCCGCAAATCAACTATTGATAATGGCATAGAAAAAACAGTCTGTCATAACAGAAATTAATTCCATCAAACAGACTGTTCTTTTTCCTTTACAAATATTACATTAATAAGGTTCCTGCCTCATGCTCATAGAATCTCTTTATTATCTCCTGCACCGGTTTCTCACATATTTCATAGCTGTCGTCCTTCCATGCCTCGGAAGCAGAAGGCAGCTTTGGTGCCCACTCCCATAAAGCAAAACCACGAAGCCATGGTCGTTTCTTACAGGCCTCAAACATTGCACGATACCATTCACACTGTTCTTCCAGGCGAAGTTCTCCCTGCAATTCCCAGTTATTCAGAATCATCCCGGAGCCTTTTCGTGACATACATCCCGCTTCGGCAAAAAAAAATGGTTTCCTATATTTTAAGACAGTTTTTTCGATACGATCCAGTTCCTGCTCCCATTGATCAATTGGATAATATCCGCTGGAAGAGATCACATCGACACAGTCCCACCAGGATACATGATCTTCCTGATATTTATCCGTGTTATAAGACACCAGTCCATGATATTCCATTATTTTTCGTCTTCTCTGCTCATCCAGCGTGCTCACGCTGCAAGACCTGCAACATGCATCACTTCCCCTGTTGCCACAAGCGTCTGAAATTCTTTTACTGAAGGGTTGTATTTTTTCTAGCACCGTTTTTAGCCATGAGATATACACCTTCTTTTCTGGAATTTGTTAAATCTTCATGGTTATTATACTGCTTAATCCATGTACGAACAGTACTTGGTGCATGAATTTGTATTTTGCAGCTAAATCCTGACTCGTTATATTGCCTCCAAGATATTCAAGAACAATCTTCTTAAATTTTGCAGAGTAATTACATAAATCAGCATTTTGCTTTTCTAGACCGTCTTCTCCAAATGTTTCGTATTTATGACCCCACCTGCGGATGATACTAGCTCAATTCCATACTCTTTACCTAATTTCCAATAAGAGATTCCAGCCTCAAGGTGTTTCTTTACGAGCTCAAGTTTCAACTCCTTACTATACTGTTTCCTAGACATAAAAATATGCTCCTCATATGATAGATTTTTGGATATTTCCATTGTCTACCATATGGGGAGCATATCAATTTAGCGGGTTCCAAGACTTGTGGCTCTTATTCAAACTCGGGTGTGGATTAGATAATCCAGGTAGTTTTCAGTACACATTTGTGCCATTTTGTATTCGTATTCTCTGGATTTTATCTGATATTTTTCTCATGCCAAATTATTAGAGCCAAAATAGAGCCATCACAATTTCTATTTTTATTTCCCTCGCAACTTAAATATTATCTAAAAATTCAAATGTCAAAAATGCTTATCTGTGTTTCCTTTAACGACACAACCTTTCTAGTACTAATCTTATCATCTTTTTCTATATGACCACATAAAAGTGGTGACAAAGGATCATACTTTTGGAAATTAGATTCCACACTTTTTGCACTATAATTCGCATAACAATATACACATCCGTTTTTACATGTATTATATGTACCTACCTCAACACTTTCTACACAGCCACATTCAATACGCTGATTTTTGTCTTTATTTATCTTTAATTTGCAACCTATAATTTTTTCAATTAATTCCTTATCAATACAGGAATTATGAATTATTCCATATTCATCCAAATCAATTTTTTCAGCACAACTTCCAATTTTGATATGATTTTCTTTTGCTATATTGCTTAATTCTTTTGCAAATCCCCGTAATTCACTATCGCTCAAATCATAACTTAACAAATTATCCATATTTTTCTTATTCTTAGGATAAATATCCAAAAAACTGATTACACATTTTTCCGTATATCCACTTAATGCCTCTGCAATACTTCTAAATGCTTTTAAATGATATTTGGCATTATACCTATTACTAAAAAAAATAGGATCATATCTCCAAACCACCTTTTCTTTACCTATTCTATTTGATAATTCTTGAAAAATAGGAATGACTGATGTTTTTTTATTTGTCAAATTTCTCTCCACATCATTTCCGTACCTGTAAGTGTGAACTGAAAATAATAATTATACGCTTCTAGTTCGTCTAATCTCTCCATCATCGGCAATGGATTTTTAGTCCAAAACACAATACAGTCTACCACATCTGGCGATATTTTAATTTCACTTATTTGATGAAAATTCATTGGATTACGAACATATAAAAATCCCTCTTTTAATCTATTAAAAAACCATTCAGAATAATAATTCGGAATATCTGTTCTTCTACTTACACTCAAAATCATCTAATCACTTCTTTCTGCTCTTTTTTTATGAGTATCTGTGCACTAGCACAACTGTCAAATGGATTATATGCCTTTCTTATTTCATCCGGAATGTCATCAAAAATAAGACAATTCCTTTTATATTCATCCCCATATTCAAAATGTCTGTCTTTATTGTTGTTATTAAAATGCATTCTCCTAACTATCTTTGGATTACTAATTTTTGATTCTAATGCATCAAAAATTCTCTTCCACCATTATATGCTTTGCTTAAGTTTATGTCGTTACATAAAATATAAATCGGCTTTTCACCACATGCATTTAAAAAAAGTCGCCAACTTATCAATAAACTGATTTATCTCTATTGTACTCGAATTCTTATACATATCTGAAAATACATATTGAAAAATCAGTACATCGGGAACCCAGCTATGTCTAGTAATTATATCAACTAATTCTAATATATCTTTTTGATAAAAATTAATTCCATTTCCAAAATATTCTTTAATATCACTCCAAATACGCCTCCACACATTTCCTAATGGATCAATCCCTCTATATTGCAATTTTTCATAATTAAGTACACCTTTTTCTTTAAGATAATCAACTGCTGCTAACTCTGTACACGGACCACACCCAACGGACATAATCTTTAACGTTTTCTTATTCCGAATCTCAGCAAAACACGCTAAACCATATGTGATTTCCGAGGCATATTTATATGCATATTTACAATAATAACAATCTGCCATATGAACACAATCATATTTTCGTGGTACTGGCGCATTCTGCGGATAATGCACATATTGCATACACTTCTGACAGTCACCTGGGCAATTATCTCCGTATGAACAGTCTTCGCATTGTTCATGCTCGTTTTGAAATTTATCTCTATAAGAACATTTTTCAATTAAGTCATATAAAAGCATATCCCTCTCCCCTTTGCTTTCTGTTTCATATATTGTATCATTTTTCTATTATAATTGAAGTAATTTTCAATTATCGTTGTCTAGTCGCACAACATTATTATCAAACGAAAAGCAAGCCTTTTCAGACTTGCTTTCTATCATACTTTCCTTATTGGCAAATAATCTCTTTCTCCACAATCTCCTTCACATACGCCTGTATGTTGTTCATTCTTCTAACCCCTTCTAAGACATTTTCCACCTTTCTTATCGTTCTCTATCCATAGATTTTTTCTTAACTGACCGTTTCGGCTGCTGTCTGCCTTCCTGCTGATAGCGGTGTAGTTTTTCCAGTACACTTGCTTTTTTCGGCTGTTCTAACGGATTTTCTTTCTTCTGCTCCGTCTGATTTTTCCATGCTCGCAGTTCTTCATTGTATTCCATAATCAGTTTTTCTGCCTTGTTATAGACCTTCTGAAATGATTGCACATTTGGATACCCTTCACGTTTTACGATCTGCTCCATACTCCTGTGCAGACGCTTTTCCAAATCCTCTAACAGTTCAATTCGCCCTTCCAGAGATTTTCGCTCTTTGCCTTTAAAGAACCCTCGTAACTCTGACAGTTGCTTTTTCAAAGAAGAAATATCCTGCTGTGTGCGTTTTATCTCCATGGACTGTCTCTGCAATTCATACATAACCTTCTGCATATCTTTCCACTCCTGTAAATCAATCTTTGACACAGGTTTTGGCGGTAGTTTAAATTTGAAAATTACTTCCTGTAAAAAGTCTTTCGCACCTCGGATAATCAGACGGAACATATCCGGCAGTCAACCGTGTTTCCTAATAGATTGCAAGGTTTTGTCTGTGATTTTTTCCTGCTTGATTTTCAAAATATCCTTTTCAGGAACACCCTCGACTAATGCCACATCAACTGTCCGATTCCATTCCTGCCTTGCCGCATTGTCTGCCTTTATCTCCTCTGCCTTCGGATTGTTCTTTCCGATTTTCTTCGTTGCTAGATAAACACCTCCCTGCTGGAATACAGAAAGTTTTTCTGATTCTTCTTTTACATAGCAGTTAATTGTATCCGTAAACAGTTCCTTCACTTCTTTAGTAAATGATTTGTCCTTAAACCATTCCTCTTTTTTTGTGAAGATATGACTTTCATAAACTTCCCCTTTCGAGATAATGCTGCACCCTGCTCGGATATTTCCCTGCTCGTCTAAAATCTCTTTTTTCGTGCGTCTATGTTTTCCCTGCTCATCATAAAACATATTTCGAGTGGCAATCTTCACTTCAGGCTGCTCCAACATTTTCCGTTCGCTGAATACCAGATGGATATGATAATTCGTTTTTGTCTTGTTATGATGAAGGGCGGCACTACACTCCATACCATATCTTTTATGGAAAGTTTCCGTAAAAAGTCTTACCACATCACCTGCCTGTACTGAACAAAACTTTCGGGAAGTGCAATAATAAACTCACGCCCTTCGATACATTTCCCTGCCGATCCGCTCGCCTTAAAATCCAACTGATTTTCTCTTGCAAGATTTTTCCAAAACTCCGGTGTTGCCCCTTCTGTCTGATAGGTCTCATAGAGATACTCCTGTCGTTTCGGATTGGAGATATAATCAATACGCCCTGCCACATCGGACAGCTTACTTTGTCTGATAAATGAATGTCTGCCTATAAGCATCCTCCTTCCCTGCCTCTCGCCAGCTTTGCTGTGATAGGTGCATAGGCACCTGTTTACGAACTTATCCGCCTGTTGGCGGTACAGCTCCCGGCAGCGAAATACACAGAGCATAAACAAAGTTTGTGCGATGGGTGTATTTCGCTCTCAAGCGCCGAGGGCTTGTTTTGTTTAACAAAATCCGATTACTTCTCGGACTTACGCTTATATTTATGGGCGTATCCGCCCTTTTGATCTGCCCATATTCGGGCTGCTTTTTCTATGACTGACAGCAGATGTTCTACGGTACTTTCTTCCCATCCGGCAAGCCATATCAGAGTTTTTTCCTCTGCTTTTGTCAGTTCCACGTCTGCCAGTACCTTGTTCATTTTTTGTATCTGTCTGCCCTCCATCTCATAAAATAAAGCATTCACATTTCTGCTTTCTCTTTCCGGCTGCTTCAACATCCGCAACACTCCTTTCCTGCCTTATCTGTTATTTACAGGTGCGTGTGACGCTCCTGTTTCTATCATCAAAGAAGAATTACCACCGGAATTTCTCCGGCACTCCTCGTTTGTCCAGATATTCTTTTCTCGCCTGTTCCCGTTCTTCCTCTGTGGGCGCAGTTTTGTATTTTGAATATAAATCTCTCATTACCAAAGCATCCAATTTCGCTTCTAATCCTTGTTTTATACTTGGTAAATTTTCTTCCATATCCAGCAAATGAAATTTTACAAGTTCCATAAATAACTGCTCCGGTATCTGTATTTGTTTCATACGCTCTCCTTTCCAACTCCGCAACAATGCAATGTCTTTAGTTTTTGCAACCTTACATTTACGTCTCTGCAATTTCTATACACTCTGCATTGTTGCGTTCTTATCTACGGTTTCACGATTTCATCAAGTTTCCAATACCATGATTCTCCAATCCGTTTTCCTTTAATACCCAACTCTTTTTTCGCATTTTCCAATGTTCGTTTTGAAATTCCTTTTTCTTCGGCAAGGTTAACAATATCCTCACTTTTTACCACGCTGTTTGTTTCTGCCAGTTCATAAATGAGTTGTTTTGCCCGCTCCTTTTTATTTGCTTTCGGGGTGATTCCTCCCAACAATTCGTCTGCCGTAATTTCATAATCGCCCAGCCAATGAAAGCCTTCTTCCGTCAGTTCAAATGCCTTTGAATGTCCGAATGCGGCAAGGTTATTCTTTATCTGCACAACTGCTCTTGTATTTTTCTGTCCCTCTATTCTGCCGACTAAAAGAACGCTTCTTGCTACTGCAAAAAAGTCAATCGAACCCATTCCTCGATATGCCGCCTTGTTTCCGGCAGCCTTATTCATATGACCAATTAGGATAATCGCGCACTTATACTTCTCTGCTAAAAGTCCTAATTTCTTAGTCATATCTCTTGCTTCATTTGCCCGGTTCATATCCATTCCGCCACCCAGATAGGCTTGTATCGGGTCTAAAATAAGTAATCGTGCATTGGTTTGAACAATCGCCTGTTCCAAACGTTCATCTATCATAGAAAGAGATTTTTCGCTTTCGTCAATAACCATAATTTTCTCACAATCAGCATCTGCCACTTCAAGTCTTGGCTTAACTGTATCTGCTAATCCATCCTCGGCAGTCTGATAAATAATATTCATAGGCTCTGATACCTGCATATCTTCATCAAGTCCGATACCCTTTGATAATTTGGCTGCAAGATTCAATACAAGTGTTGTTTTTCCATCTCCCGGATCGCCTTGAATAATTGTCAATTTCCCATAAGGATAAACGGATACCACAACCATTCAATTTCCTGCGATTGAATATCTGCCATATTGATAATTTTTAATTCAATTTTCTGTTCTTCCATAAAGTCCTCCATTCAAAAATTCTGTTGTTTCTGCGGAGAACCTCTGTTATACTGATTTTGTAAATATCTTGATAACAAAGGTTATCCGATTTTTCGTAAGTCCTAACAGTTGCCGCTGTCAGGACTTTTTTCAGTTCCCTGCCAAAGATACTTTGCTCCGTCTAACATCCATATAATGGCTTTCAGCATATCCAGACAGTCATTTTTCATCTGCTCCAATCCTTCGTCTGATAACAGGATTTCCTGCTCTTCAAATTGCTTTAGGATTTCCGCAATGTTGTACTGCATAAGTTGTAATTCCTCAACCAGTTGATATATCACTTCTTTTTTCCCGACTACGCACACTTTGTTATAAATGCAGGAACGTACAAAATAATCTTTTTTCTGCATACCGCTCGCTTTGATTTTTGCTTCTATTTCGTCCCTCTCTCTTGGAGAAATACGAAAACTGATTGTTGGGTATTTGTGTACTCCGCTCATAGCTACTCCTCTCCATTGGCAATTTCCAACTTCTCTGCCAATTCTGCTTGTTTATTGGGATACAAATGTGAGTATGTGTTCAAGGTAGTCTCAATCTTCTCATGCCCCAACCGTTCTGCAATCGCCAATGGCTGAAATCCCATTTCAACCAACAATGACGCATGAGAATGCCGTTACGGTATAATAACGACAAACAGAAAAAGCCTTTATTTTCAAGGGGTTTGAGCGTTTGTCGTCTTTTATTCAATTCCTTTTCCAAGTTGAAAATTGACGAAAACTATAAAGAAAAAAGGAGGCTGTTTTATTAACGACAAAATTTAATAGTGCCAGCGGTCCGGCTTTATGTCTGACCGCTGGTTGCCGTGGGCGTTTCACTTTTATAGGTGGACGCCCTTTTTTCATACTCATTTTCGAGAGAAAGGAGATCCACATGGAATTAAACGAAATGGAAAAAAAGCTGCTCTTTCAAGTGGAGGGCGATTATCAGACAAAGATCCTGAATGAACTTTATATGACCGTGCGGTATTCAAATAATTCCGAACAGCGGGAGGCGGCAGAAGGTCTTATGGCAAAACTTCGTGTTCTGTCAAATGCAGAGTGCATGGACTTGGTAAAAGATATTCAGAAGAATTACCGTCTGCCCTATCCAGCCCGGACGATTGGAGAAAAGATCGCCGAGGCCAGACAACAATCAGGGGCAGAAAAATTGAAGGGGCATGACATCATGGCACTTGAACGCTTTGATCCAGAAGTAAAGCACATGATCGTCTTTGATGTATTGTCTTACGATTCCCCTGTTGGCGACAAAGGCGATAAGATGCGCTTGTTCCTTACAGATGCCGGCTATCAGAAATTTTTAGAGAGCCAGGAACGGGGCGAAGTGAAACTGAAAAACCATGCGAAGGTCTCTGACGGTCATCTCCATTATGACCGCAGGGATCATGCCTTGTAACGGAATAGTCGAAGAAAGGAGGCGGTACAATGGCAGTATTCCGTGTAGAGAAAACAAAGGACTTTACGATAATGAGCAATCACCATCTGCGCAATACGGAGTTGTCCTTAAAGGCAAAGGGGCTTTTATCACTTATGTTGTCGCTGCCGGAAGATTGGGATTATACCACAAAGGGACTCGCCCATATCTGCAAGGATGGTGTGGATTCTATCACTACTGCCCTGAAGGAACTGGAGCGGCATGGTTATCTCACCAGACAGCGCCTCCGCTATGATAACGGGCAGTTGGGAGACATTGAATATACGATCCATGAGCAGCCTGTAAGTACCGAAAACACAGGGCTTTCACCTAAACGGGAAAATCCAAGACAGGTAAAACCAGAACAGGCAAAACCTAAACAGGCGGAACCTGAACAGGAAAATCCGGCACAATTAAATACTAATCCATTAAAAACAAAAAAATCAAAAAAAGATAAATCAATAACTTATCCATCAATCTATCCGGCAGAGCCGGAAGCGGCAAACCGCACGGATGGGATGGATCGGATAGAGCTGATAGAAGCCTATCGTGAAATCATCAAAGAAAATATTGAATATGACTTACTGGTCTTACGGTATGGCAGGGAACGTTTGGATGAAGCCCTTGAACTTATGCTTGAAGTGATTTTGTCGAAACGCCCTTACATTCGCATTGCCGGAGATGATTTTCCGAGGGAGATCGTCAAGAGCCGGTTCCTGAAGATCAATTCCGGCCACTTAGAGTATGTCTTTGACTGTATCGACAAGAACACAACGAAGGTCGGAAACATCAAAGCGTATCTGCTGGCGGCGCTGTATAATGCCCCGGCTACAATGGACAGCTATTACCGTGCCGAGGTCAATCACGACCTGTACGGCTGTTAGGCACCTTTGGGTGTCTTTTTTCATTTCATCACAGGAAGGAGGCAAAGCACAATGAAAAGAAACACTGTGCCGGTACTATGCCCGGCGTAACCAAAGAACAGATTCAGGCAGCGCGGGAAGCTGACTTGTTTACTTACCTGCAATTCCATGAACCCGGCGTGCTGAAACAGGATGGACCTAATTTCCGGCATAAGGAGCATGACAGTCTGGTATATGTGACCGGGAAAAGGTACTGGTACTGGAACAGCCGCGGACGGAGTATCAATGCGCTGGACTACCTGATCCAGATTCGGGGATATGTCTTGTGGATGCGGTTCATGCTCTGGTAGGTGGCGAAATCCCACAGGAACCGGCTTACCGAAGTACGGCAGAAATACAGGTATCAAAAGAGCCGGAAAAGAAAACATTCGCTCTCCCCTGGGCCAGACGTTGCGCGACCGCTGCGGTCTCCTATTTGCAGAAACGGGGGATCAGCTCAGAAGTCATTCGCCAGTGTTTACAAGCCGGGATTTTTTACGAAGCCCGGTATCATGGAGAACCGGTTTGTGTGTTTGTTGGGAAAGATGATTCCGGGAAAGCGAAGTTTGCCTGTATGCGCAGTATCAGCGGCAATCTCAAAAAGGATGTCTATGGCAGCGACAAAGGATATAACTTTTGTTATCCCCCGCAAAGTCCGGGCAGCCGGCATGTGGCAGTCTTTGAAGCTCCTATTGATGCGCTTTCCCATGCGACACTTCAAGAGCTGGAGGGATGGAAATGGAATGGTTATCGCTTGTCTTTGGGCGGTACTTCCCATGTGGCGCTGACTTCTTTCCTGGAACGCCACCCGGAGATACGGCGTGTTACCCTTTATATGGACCACGACCTTGCCGGATTTGTCAATGCCCGGAAAATCAAGACCATGCTTCACGAGGATAAACGTTTCCGTCATATCCGGGTAAGTGTCAACCCTCCCCGGATGGGAAAAGATTACAATGAGAAATTGCTGCTGGTTCGGGAACAACTGCAAACCAGCCAGCACCAACGCCGCCCAAAAGAGGCGGCTGTTTCAATTTAGGGAGGATTTCAACATGAATGGATCTCAACATATCTGCTTTACAGACAGCGCCGGAAAAGCGCTGTTTTCCATTCCCGACAATGGTTTACTCTGCCTGTTCTATGGAAACGGGGACAGGCACTTTGCTGTTTGTCATCGTCTGGATGACACCCATGCAGAAATTGACGGGGTAAATTATTCGCTGCCGGATTTTGCCAAAAGGATGAAACACAACCAGATCAGCTTTGCTCCGGCATAAGGCTGGAAAACAAATAACAGGAGGATTTGAAAATGAAAAAAATTGAAAATACCGCTTTGCAGATGATTGCCGAGGCTTCCCGGTGTCCAGACTACGGCCCCGATATGGTTAAATCGCTGATGAAAAAGCTGGACATGAACGAAAAGGGCTTTGCTCTTTTGATGAATGTTGCCCCATCCACAGTGCGTCTTTGGACCAGCGGAGCTGCACAGCCCTGCGGCACAGCAAAACGCCTCATGCAGATTTATGAAACCGGTCCGGAGATTGTCGGCAAGATTGCCGGCGGGCAGCTACCGGCAGATGGGAGGGATTGATTAAATGGCGGAGACAGATAGCCAGCCGTTTGCGGAAAATGAGCAGGTCAAAGAGCTGCTTCACATGAAAGGAGGAATTTGATTGAATCAGGAACCACTACCGCAGATTCATTTGATCCGTGATACAGACTTATCCGTCTTTGCGTATGAGCTCCATATTTTTGCCGGAGATTTTCTTAGGGAATGCGAATTTAATATGCGTTCTCTGGCGACAAATACCGGGGCTGATTCCATTGCCATCATGGGAAAAAATCACATATGGCTTTCCGACGCTTTGTTTGCTTATTGTTCTACGGCGGATCTTTATCAAATGATCTCAACAACGGAGTTTATCGGAGCGAGGGCTTTCCTGTTTCATACGGATCGCAGAGAGGGCGGTCACTTGTACGGAGATGTCCTGATGATGGATTTAGACACGCTGCGGCAGGATATAAAAAGAAATATCCTCTATCCTTGCGGCGTCAATATCGAACGCAAAGATGGTTCAGCGGCTACGGTCAGCCTGAAAGAATGGACTGAAATGGAGCTTTACGAAAAAGATGCTCTGAAAAGTTGGGGGTTTTCTTATGCCCCGAATCAAGTTACGGAATGGCAGTACCACTATTCCACGATGTTCAGACAGTGGATGGATCAGGCATTTCGTTATATGCCCCAGGATTTAGAAGAACGCCTGAATATGCAATATATGGAGGCAGCCCAGAACCCGGATATGGATAAGTACCGCATACCACAGGGAACGGCAAAGCAGATGCTTCTTTATGACGAAGCCCCTGTGTATCGCCTTCTTCCATCCGGTTCGGAGAAAATTGCGCCCATCGCGGCAATCTCTACGGGCCTGTGGTATGAAAATTACCGGGAGTTTGCCATTGCACCGGAGGATTTAGGCGCTCTGGACAAACTGATCCGCAGGGAAACTGACCGGCTCACAGGAAACCTCCCACAACTTCACAAAAACGAAGAACGTCGCCCTGCCCCGGAGCGATAAGAATTTTACACTGACTGGAGGTGATGAAGATTGGCAGGAGTGCATGAAGATTTCGGTGAAAAGATCGGCGGTGCGAAAAAAGACCTGTGGAAAGACCGCGGGCTGTATGCGGATGATCTGGAAGCATGAATGAGCGCGAAGCCGAAAAATTTGTGAAAAAGGATAATGTCTGGAAAAAGCCGGACTATGCAGCCATGCTGGAGGAAGGGATTCCTCTTGGCGTGGTCTATTTTATCAAAAAAGCAAGGGACGGCTTAAACGCCTCTCCTCAGTATTACCGCACGGATGACACCCCGGAAAAACGGACTGCGAGGCAAAAGGAGTATATAAAAACAGTCCGGGAATTGCAGACAGTGCTTTCAGATGTCCGTACTGTGGAGGATGCCATGAGAGCCTATGACCGCTTTTTCGTTGACAATGGATATTTAGAAAAGGTACAGGGCTGGGTAAGCGGAATCCATTACCGGGCAACGAAAAAGGGTCAGGACAATCCCGTGATTACAAACAAATTATCCAATACTATGCTGATCCGCTCGGCTGAATATTTTGAGCGCAACTTTACTCAGAAAGCAAAAAAGGAACAGTTTTGTGTTTCCAAAGAGCAGAAAATACCGAAAGGTATGCGATCCACTTCAACGACGGGAAACATACCTATTCTAAAAATGAGGACTGGAAACCCGGTACCTACTATGTGACAAAAGGCTATTCGATCCTGCGGACCAATTTTGAGACCAAAGAAGCTGCCCTGAAATGGGTGCAGGAACTTGCCAAAGGCAGGAACAAAAAATGGGAAGATCCGGTTTGTCCCTCCCCAGCTCGCCCATGTCAAACGTACCGGCCCGGATTATCGGAATGGCGTGGAGATCACCGGACAGCATTATCTTGATACATTTGGATTCCGCGGCGGCGAGTTTGGAAACTGGATGAACCAGAACGACCGTCAGACCTCCCTTAACATGGGATTTGAAGCACTAAAGGATCTGGCGTCAGCTTAAGATCAGCGATAAAGATATTGCTTATCAGGGAACGCTTGCTATCGCTTTTGGTGCAAGAGGCAGCGGCAATGCTGCGGCTCATTATGAACCTTTGCTACAGTCATCAATCTTACGAAAATGCACGGGGCCGGTTCGCTGGCACATGAATGGTGGCATGGACTTGACGATTATCTTGGTACAAAGATGGGCGCAAAAGGGATGCTGTCAGAACAGCCCCGCCTCTATGCGCCGTTCCAAAAACTCATTGACACCATGAAGTATAAACCGGAAACACCGGAACAGGCAGCAAAGCGCACGGAAGCACAAACAGAACGCACCCGGAAAAATGCGGCAAGCTGGCTGGATTCCTCGGTTCTTGCCTCTCTGAAACGGTATGGCAATGAGGAACAGATGGAAACCTACGCAGTCTTGCGGGAAGCATTTTTGTCCGGCGAACCCGGCTCTGTGGGACAGATCAGCGCATTTAAGAAGAATGTTACCGGCCGGGTAATTCCCAAAAGTGAACGGGAACGGCTGGAAATTTTTGAGCGTATGCTTTCCGGGATGCAGGCGCAGGAAGCTCCGCAGATTGGACGGACGGAAACTGATTTTTACCGTAATTCGGTACGCATGGGAAAAGAATGTGAAAAAGACGGCGGTTATTGGGACAGCAATGTGGAAATGACAGCCAGAGCCTTTGCCTGTTATATCAAGGACAAACTGCCCTACACATCGGATTATCTGGCAGGCCATGCCGACTGTGCCCTTACCCTGGTTTCCGGTAAAGACGGAGAAATGGAGGTATTGAAAGCCTTCCCTGTGGGGGAAGAACGCCGTGCGATCAACGCTGTTTTTGACGAGATCATTCAGGATTTGAAACGGGAACAGCTATTGACCCATGCCGATGTAACGCTTCCCCTCTCTGTTTCTGAACTTCGTGAGGCAGCGGACGGTCAGCTATCCATGTTCGGCGTCGGCCGTCCTTCCGTGATGGATCAGCTTGCGGCAAACAGACCGGCAGATAAAAAATCACCGGCACAGACGGTTTCCAGAAAAAACCATGAGCCGGAAATATAGCAGGAGGTGAACAGCATTTTGGAAGAAAACAGAGATTACCATGCCTACCGGTATGGCGACCACTTGACGCCGGGATCGGAGCTTAAAATTGAGCACAGCGTAGTTTGTGAAAATGTGGATATTTCTACACTGATCACAATGGGAACAGATAGCCTGGAAGCCATGCGCCAGGGAAGTATCGACGGGGAGCAGAAAGCCTATGAAATCGTGGTGGCTGCCGCAAAACAGTGGGAACAGCAGGCAGCGGCAACACAGACGATCAACCGGGCTTTGGAATATCTTCGTACACCGGAGATCGAACATACCGGCAACCAGTGGAAAGACACCGATAACTGGAGGGCGGATCAGAAAATCAGCAACCGGGTCTATCAGATGACCTGCAGTATTTGGGAAGATACGAAATATGACAGAGAAACCAAACAGAGTGTTCCGATTGCCTGGTATGTGACATGGGAAGTCCGTATTCATTCCCCGAAGCAGGGATATGGAGCAAAGATTGCCGGACAAAACCAGAAACGATATACAGATAAGAACGCAGCCATAAAATACCTGGACGGGCGAAAGAAAGCCTATTCCCATTTATTCACGGAAATTTCCCCGCCGATCCCGAAAGAATATGAGCACCATTTTATGGTTCACGGTACTCTTTTACCTGGCTATACGGTTGAAGGACTGGAACAGGCCAAAACGGAACATGCCGCCGCCGAGGTTTCGGAGGGCGGTATTTTTACACCCGAAAACCAGGAGAAGCCTTCCGTCCTGGGGAAGCTCTCTGTGGCAAAAACTCAGGAAAAAACGCCAACCACTCCCGGTACGGCAATGAAAAAGAAGGAGGATATACAATTATGAAAGTGTTAATGGTAGAGCCGGGCAAGTCCCCTTATGCTGCGGAGATCGAAAGTGGTCTGAAATCCTTGCAGGCGGCAGTGGGCGGAGATATTCAGGCGGTCTATCCGTATGAGGACCCGGTGGCTCTGATCTGCAATGAAGAAGGCAAGCTGATGGGGCTGCCTTTGAACCGAGCTCTCTTTGACGATGACGGCCACATCTATGATATTGTGTCCGGGAATTTTCTGATCGTTGGTCTTGGCGAGGAAAATTTTACAGACCTTTCCCCGGATCTGATGGAGAAATATGGGGAGCAATTCAAGTACCCTGAAAAATTTGCAAGGCTTGCCGGCGAGATCATTGCAGTCAAGCAGCCTGCAACCAATGAGCACCGGGAAAAACCGATGATGCACCATTCCGGCCCGGATTTGTAGAAAGAAAGGAGCCAATTATGTTAATGGCAGTAAATGAACCTTATGCCTTATGGTGCAGCCGGACGATATTCTGATCTCTCCCCGTGAGGTAGATGAACATTTTGGACGATGGTATGCTTTCATCCCCGCTATGCGCTGGGCGACCATCACAACCATATGGACAAAGATGACTTCCTGCGGGAAATGTATTTAGATACCGTAGGACATGATGAAGCCGGCATGAAACGCTATGAACGGATGGTAAACATTGTAAGCAGCCGTTTCCGGCATGGACCAAAGACAGAGGAACGGGCGATCGATGAAGCAATGCAGAAAGTAATTTCGGAAAAGTATCTGATGCTCCCCCTCTATCTCTACGACCACTCAGGTCTTGCCATGAGTACAGAAAGTTTCTCAGGCAGGGCTCCTCATGCAGAATGGGACAGCGGACAGGTCGGCTGGATCTATGTTTCCAAAGAAGATGCCCTAAAGGAATTTGACGCTGACAAGATGACCGGTGCTATCCGTCAGAAAGCGGACGCACTGATGCGCAGCGAAGTCGCTGCTTACGATTCCTATCTGCGTGGCGAATGTTATGGGTTTGAGCTTTATAAAAACGGGGAGCTGTCGGATAGCTGCTGGGGCTTTATGGGTAACTTTTCCGATGTGTTGAAAGATATGGCGGAATACCTCCCGGATGAGTGCAAAGGGATGGTCGATCATCTGGAGGAACAGGAACGCCCGGCTACGATCATCAAGACGCTTTTGAAACATGCTAAAATTCAGGTCGATCAGGCAGCAAAAGCCTTTGAACACGCTTCCCGACAGCAGGTTCTTGGGGAAAGCCGGTAAAAAGTTATTTCCATATTATAAATACCGATTTTATCAGAAAGGAGGATGCTCTTGCAGGAAGATCTCGAACAACGAACGGTTTCTGTTTCTATACAGGCAGCAAAACTGTCAGGGCGGGTACTGCGTGCGGCTATTGCTGCGGTACTCCAAAAGATGGAACAGGAACGCACAATGCCAAAAGTCGGGCGCAACAGCATGAAGCGGCTGACTTATAAGACCCCGGAGCCAATACCATTGAAGTTTCAGGGCGAATCCGCTCTTTTGAACGGTATGCCAGAAAACATCAGGTACGCTACCATATAGAAAAGGAACTTGGGACCGATCCCCCAAAATGGACGGTATATTTCAAGGCAAACCAGGCGGACGCACTGACGGCAGCTTTTAAGGAATATACAAAGAAAGACCTTACACGCAGCACCAGACCGTCGCTGCTTACACAGCTTCATAAGTTCAAAGAACTGGCACAGTCGCTTGGCCGTGACCGTGTAAAGAACAAAGAACACGGAGGACCGGAACGATGAAGATTGATGCAGAAACATTGAAAAAACAGGTCATTCTCCATCTGCCTTATGTTCTGTTCCTTCTGGTATTTGCCAAGCTGGGCGAAGCGGTGCGGCTGGCTCCCGGAGCAGACGCTTCCCAAAAGCTGTTAGGACTGTCCGAAGCTTTGCCCTTGCGTTTCAGAGTATGTGGCCGGGGGCGGCAATGGACTGGCTGATCGGTTTCTGCGGTGCAGCCATTATGCGGCTGGCAGTCTATCTTAGAGGGAAAGACGCTAAGAAATACCGCAAAAATGTGGAATATGGTTCTGCAAGATGGGGAAATAAAGCCGATATTGCCCCGTTTATGGACCCAAATCCGGAAAACAATATCATTCTTACCCAAAGTGAAGGACTGATGTTAAACGGAAGGCCCAAAAATCCGGCCAATGCAAGAAATAAAAATGTACTGGTAGTCGGAGGATCAGGTTCGGGAAAAACGCGCTTTTTCATCAAGCCCAATCTGATGCAAATGCACAGTTCCTACGTCGTCACCGATCCGAAAGGTACAGTCCTTGTGGAATGCGGAAAGATGTTGCAGCGAGGCACACCAAAGCTGGACAAGGACGGAAAGCCTATGCGTAATGAAAAAGGAAAGATTATCTATGAGCCCTATAAAATACGGGTATTCAATACGATCAATTTTCAGAAAAGTATGCACTTTAACCCATTCGCCTACATTCATTCCGAGAAAGATATTCTGAAGATCGTCACTACCCTGATCGCCAATACCAAAGGCGAAGGAAAAGCCGGAGACGATTTCTGGGTCAAAGCAGAAACCTTGCTTTATACGGCACTGATCGGATATATCTACTATGAAGCTCCGGTAAACGAACAGAATTTTGCCACACTGGTAGAAATGCTGAACGCAATGGAGGTCCGTGAGGATGACGAGTCATTCAAAAATGCCGTTGACCTTCTCTTTGACGCTCTGGAACAGAAAGACCCAGATCATTTTGCCCTGCGTCAATATAAAAAATATAAGCTCGCTGCCGGAAAAACAGCGAAGTCGATCCTTATTTCCTGTGCTTCCAGACTGGCTCCTTTTGACATTAAAGAAGTTAGGGAAATTACCATGTATGACGAGCTGGATCTGGATATGCTGGGGGATGAACGGACCGCTCTTTTCCTTATTATGAGTGATACGGACGGAACCTTTGCATTTTTGATCAGTCTGATCTATTCCATTTTGTTTAACCGCTTATGCGAGCGGGCGGATGATGTGTATGGGGGCAGGCTTCCCATCCATGTGCGCTGCCTGATCGACGAGGCGGCAAATATCGGGCAGATCCCGAACCTGGAGCGTCTTATGGCGACCATCCGAAGCGTGAGATCTCTGCCTGCTTGGTGCTGCAGGCGCAAAGCCAGCTCAAAGCTCTGTATAAAGACAACATGGACACCATCATCGGTAACTGTGACGCCTCTCTTTTCTTAGGAGGCAAAGAAGAAACTACCTTAAAAAGCTGGAACTCCCTATTAGGGAAAGAGACTATTGATCTGTATAACACCAGTGTCACAAAGGGCAATCAGGAATCCCACGGACAAAATTTTCAAAAGCTGGGAAAGGATCTGATGTCGGTGGATGAACTGGCGGTCATGGACGGGGGTAAATGTCTGCTGCAGATCAGGGGTGTGCGGCCTTTCCTCTCCCGGAAATATGATATAACCAAACACCAAAATTACAAACTGCTTTCCGATTTTAATGAGAAGAACGCTTTTAATATCGAAAAGTTTCTTTCTACCCGGATGCCGATGCGTCCCGGTGAACGATACCGTAATTATGAAGTCACAGCCGAAGATCTGGCTTCCCAGACTTTATAGAGTTGTTCCTGCCTGTCAAAGCATGATGCCCCGGCAGGCTTTGTTTTTGTCACGATGAAAGGAGGATTTTTTGAGGATTCGTGATTCTCCCTGAAAAGTAAATAACCGCAGGATTTTTCCTGCCCCATGCCGCCGTGCTGTTTGAAACAGATTTTTTCTAAAACAGTGCGGCGGCTTTTTATGTTTCTGGCCTGATACGGCCATATCACAAATTAAAATTTCTGAAATTAAAGGAGGAACATTATGGCATTTTTTGCAAGCGCGATTGATACTTTGAAGATCCTTGTGATCGCCCTGGGCGCAGGTCTGGGCGCATGGGGTGTTGTAAACCTTCTCGAAGGTTACGGAAATGATAACCCAGGTGCAAAATCCCAGGGGATCAAGCAGCTTATGGCAGGCGGAGGTATCGCTCTGGTTGGTGCAACGCTGATCCCGCTGCTTTCCGGCCTGTTCGGTTAAGGGCTGACTTATGGGCAGTCTGTTTGAATGGATAACAGACTGGATTAAAGAGGGCCTGATCGATGCGATCACCGGACAGTACACCAGTATTTTCAACTCCGTCAACAACCAGGTTGCGGATGTGGCAAATCAGGTAGGACAGACCCCGCAGGGCTGGAATGGCGGCGTGTTTTCCATGATCCAGAATCTTTCGGAAACCGTCGTCATTCCCATTGCGGGCATGATCCTGACCTTTGTTCTGGTGTATGAACTGATCCAGATGATTCTCGAAAAGAACAACATGCACGAATTCGATACATTCAACATCTTCAAGTGGATTTTCAAGACTTTTGTTGCCACTTACCTGCTCACCAACTGTTTTACGATTGTGATGGCGGTCTTTGATGTGGCCCAAAATGTGGTGTCGCAAAGTGCCGGTGTCATAAACGGGAACCTGGATGTGCAGGCGGCGTTGTCTGATCTGGAAACCCAGCTTGAAGCAATGGGAATGTGGGAACTGATTGGACTGTGGCTGGAAACCAACATCATCAATCTGTGTATGTGGGTACTGTCCATCGTGATCTTTGTCATTGTATATGGCCGTATGATCGAGATTTATTTAACCGTGAGCCTTGCACCGATCCCGTTTTCCACAATGGCAAACCGGGAATGGGGACAAATGGGAACCGGGTATCTGCGTTCCCTTTTTGCCCTGGGTTTTCAGGGTATTTTGATCCTGATCTGTGTTGCCATTTATGCAGTGCTGGTCCAGTCTATCCCATCGTCCGGCGATGTGCACGGCGCGATCTGGGGAACGGCGGGTTATACGGTGCTGCTGGCCTTTGCCCTGTTTAAGACAGGTTCGTTATCCAAATCCATATTTAATGCAAGATAGCATGAACAAAACCAATTCTAAAAAGGAGGATTTTATATATGAGTAAAACCAATACAGAAAAAATGGCGCCGGAGACACAGACGCCGGAAATGGCAAACGGCATGAAGCTGGATGTCCGCGTGCGTCCGATCGCCCCAATGGGAAACCTGCTGGCGTTTGCCAATGTTACGATTGGCGGATGCTTTAAGATTGACGGCTTCCGTATCTGTTCCAGTGAAAAGGGGCTGTATGTCAATATGCCCGCAACCCAGGATAAGGGAGGCAACTGGAAAGATGTCTGCTGGCCGGTTACGGCAGAGTTCCGCAAGCAGCTCAACGATGCCTGATCGATGGGTACGGGCAGGCTATTGAAAATTTGCAGGCGACTCTTGAAGCAACAAAGGGAGCTGCGGAAAAGCCTTCCCTGACCGGTGCATTGAAGGAAAATGCCGGTAAGGTCAAAGAACAGCCGACCAAACCTGCCCCATCTAAGAATGAGCAGGCTCGCTAATGCCGGAAACGAAACAGTACGGCATTATCTATGCCGATCCGCCCTGGCGTTATGACAGGAAACATGGAAGCGGCGTTGCGGAAAACCATTACCCCACAATGAGCATTGAAGAAATCTGTGCCCTGCCGGTATCGGAACTTGCCGCAAAAGACAGCGCCCTTTTTCTGTGGGCAACCTTCCCACAGCTCAATGAAGCCTTCCGGGTGATCGACGCCTGGGGATTCAAATATAAAACGCTGGCTTTTCTATGGCTCAAACAGAACCGGAAAGCGGATAGCTGGTTTTATGGCATGGGCTTTTGGACCCGCTCAAACGCGGAGGTCTGCCTGCTGGCAACCAGAGGCCGACCGAAACGCCAGTGTGCGGGAATCCATCAGTTTGTGATCTCCCATATTGAGCAGCACAGCAAGAAACCGGACGAGGTGCGGGATAAGATCGTAAAACTCATGGGCGATCAGCCAGAGTGGAACTGTTTGCAAGGCAAAAGACACCCGGCTGGGATGTATGGGGCAATGAAGTGAACTGTACGCTGACTATGCCGGAACGAAAGGGGTGATTTTGATAGAACAAGATGCAAAGCGGCTGCTTATGGAACGGCTGGACGAGTGTTTGAAGGTTCATGCGGATATGCTGGATGCACAGAACATCGGCAGCATTTACGAGTTGCAGGGACTTTCGGAACTCCACTATTATCTGAAGGTTGAGCATGTATTTACTCCGGCGGAAGTAGAGGCGCTTCTTTCTTTTCAGGACCCGTTGGATGTAGCCCGATGGTGCTGGGAAGAAAATAACCATGAACATAGTTTCCCGATCTGCGATCTTCTCAAAGAAATTGATGCAGAGCAAAAATTTGAACATTTCACAAGCGAACCTTCCGCACAGGACAAATATACGCTCCTGATGAAACGGCTGGGACAGAATTACTTTGCTTACAGGGAAAGCCTTATGTCAAGAGATAAGGAATCCTTAATTGAAAAAGCTGCTGAAATTACAGCCATGCAGGAGGCGTATTCCTATCTGACAACAAAGTTTGAGTTCAGGGATGAAATGCTGGATGATGTGCTGGCGCTTGAGAATCCTTTGAAATACTTTGCAGACCGTTGGCTTATGCCGGTTTCAGATGTGTTCGACGTGGATATGGATATTCGGGAAAATATTGCCGGAATCCGAGACAGCAGGAATACCTGTGTCAGAGAGAGCCGGCTGTTTCTGTCCTGGCACGGCTGCAAAATGCGGCTCAGGAAGTGCGGGAATGTCCGGCTGCGGAGAAAGCGGTACGCGATTTTGGTGCACGCTAATGGACCGGAAACTATATTACGATGGGAGGTGTATAGATGCCTTATGTACCTGTACCAAAGGATTTAACCAAAGTTAAGACCAAGCTGGCCTTCAATCTGACGAAGCGCCAGCTTATTTGTTTCAGCCTTGCCGGGCTTGTCGGCCTTCCGGTGTATTTCTTTACCCGTGGGGCGATCGGCAATTCGGCGGCTGTACTTTTGATGATCGGGCTGATGATGCCCTTTTTCTTCTTCGCCATGTATGAGCGTGACGGGCAGCCGGCAGAAAAGATCTTGAAGAACCGGCTCCGTTATAAGCTCTGGCCGAAGGACCGTCCATACAGGACGGATAACCTGTATAAATCTATGTCAAAGAAGGAGGTTACAAAGATTGCCAAAAAACAAGCAGCAGGAAGCTCAGGAAAAACGTCTGCAAAAAAATATCAGGCAGGCCAAAAAGACCAGAGCCGATGCAAAGCAGGGCAAAACTAAGTCTGACCCGTTCCAAGCCGTCTAAAAAAGGCGGCTTTTTTGCCGGGCTGAAAGCAGATGCCCCGCAGACGGTCCAGCAGAGCATTCCCTACCGTGAAATGTACCGGGATGGAATCTGCCGG
>ENA-OQAZ01000188-OQAZ01000188.1-human-gut-metagenome-genome-assembly--contig:-NODE-188-length-34653-cov-3.065834_pt1 | contig 34653 bp, 48 predicted proteins | sample MGYA00242737_ERZ504531 | MGnify/ENA primary metagenome ERZ504531 (study PRJEB26092, sample SAMD00036244) | human gut metagenome | host: Homo sapiens | study: EMG produced TPA metagenomics assembly of... | reverse complement strand
CTGGCCGGTCTATATATGTCCTTTGCCATTCAGGTGGCACAGTATCTGGGTGCAGACCGGCAGGACGATGCACGCGGTGTATTGCGCCAATCTATGATCTTCAACCTTGTGGTGGGCCTTGCAGCTGCGGCCTTCGGCATTGGCATCAGCCGTTTTCTGCCCGGATGGCTGGGCGCCGACCCTTCCCTGCAGGCGGATGCTTCGGCCTACTTTGCCATCTGGTCGGCTTCCCTGCCCTTTTTGATGATCATGGGAACCTACTCTTCCATGCTGCGTTCCTCCGGCGATGCCCTGACACCGGGCCTTATCAGCGTGCTGACCTGCGTGCTGGATGTGATCTTTAACTTCTGCCTTATCAATCCCACCCGTGAGATGGTGGTGTTTGGCCGCACAATGACCGTCTGGGGCCTTGGCTGGGGGGTACCGGGCGCAGCACTGGGCACCGCCCTTGCTACCGCTATCAGCGGTGTGCTGACCCTTGCCATCCTGCTGCTGCGGGACGGCCCGCTGTGCATCCGCAAGCCCGGCTCCTGGCACATTACCAAAGCCTGCCTGCAGAACCTGTGAAGGTAGGCGCACCGCTGGCCGCAGAGCGTGCAGTTCTTTCCTCGGCGCAGGTGCTGCTCATCCGCATCGTATCCGGCCTTGGCACCACCGCCATTGCTGCCAACAGTCTGGGTGTGAGCGCCGAAAGCCTGTGCTACATGGCAGGCTATGGCATTCAGGATGCATCCCTTGCACTGGTGGGGCAGGCCGTGGGCGCAAACCGTCGGGATATGCAAAAAACTTTGCCTGGCTATGCACCGGCATGGGCATAGGCATCATGGCGCTGACCGGTGTTGGCATGTACATTTTTGCGCCAAACCTGATGGGTATTTTCACCGCAGATGCGGCAGTTATTGCGCTGGGCGCACAGGTGCTGCGCATTGAAGCACTGGCCGAACCGATGTTCGGTGCCAGTATCGTTGCCAGCGGTGCCATGCAGGGTGCCGGAGACAGCACGGGATGCTTTGTGCTGAACCTTGTCAGCATGTGGGGCATCCGGCTCACGCTGGCTTCCCTGCTGGCTCCGCATTTTGGGCTGGTGGGCGTATGGATGGCCATGAGCTTTGAGCTGACCATGCGCGGTGTGCTGTTCCTTGTGCGGCTGGTACGCGGCAGATGGCTGGACAAAGGGGCATTAACCTGATCGACCGCTGGCGGATATATTTTCCTCTAAATAACAGCTCCCCGGCCGGGAACCGCACTGCGGGACCTGACCGGGGAGTTTTGCTGTGGTTATATGATTTGAGAAGAAGAAAAAATGGAGAACAAGTTACTTTCTGCCGTGCAGGATGGGAGACAGCGGCTTGTAGATCAGCATGCACAGCACTGCATCCAGCAGGCCTTTGACCAGCGTGAAGGGCATATTGAAGATGACAAGGCACTTGATGAGGCTGTCTGCAGAAGGCAGGATGGCCTGATACATGCCGAGGATGGCTTCCAGCGGCATGTGGTAGAACTGTACATAGGCCGGATAGGTGATGAAGTAGTTGGACGGTACGCTGAACACAGCCATGGCTGCAGCGCCTGCAATAGCACCAATGATGGCGGTCTTGCGGCTCTTGTGGTGCTTATAGATAACGCCTGCCACAGCGGAGAAAACCGCACCCAGCATGAAGTTGCACAGCTCGCCCACGCATGCAGTGGAAGTGCCCTTGATAACGATGTGCAGCAGGTTCTTCATAAAGCTGATGACCACACCGTACACCGGCCGAGAGCAAAGGCACCCAGCAGAGCCGGCAGGTCAGAAAAGTCCATCTTGACGAAGGACGGGATGAGCATCGGAATGGGAAACTCAATGAACATCAGGATAAAGGCCACCGCGCTGAGCATGGCGGCAACAGTAAGATTGTGAGTCGTGCTTTTTTTCATGGTAATGATCCTTCCCGGGGTAAGATGCCCCTTACAAAAATTGTTCCGAAAGCTCTTTTCGTATCTTGTTTTTTGGAACGGGAAGGACAAATAGAAAAGCGCCCTGTTGCAACAAAAACACTGCAACAGGGCGCGTAGACAACGATTTGCCTGCCGTTTCTTGCATCCGGACTATACCGTTGGTCCGGAGTTGCACCGGGTCAGCACCCTTGCGGGTGGTCGCGGACTTTACCGCCAGTGGGGAAGTCTCACCCCGCCCTGAAACGAACTTTCTGGCACAAAGTATAGCGTGGCAGGCCCAGCTTGTCAAGAGGACATCTTAAAATTTGTGCAAAAAATGTCAAAGTAATTCTTTCAAGCTCCCTTCTCTGTAAGCTCTTGCCCGGGTGGGTGCGGTATGGTATCATAGATGGGTCGTATAAAATTCAGGAGGTTATCATGATCTTTTCTATTCGTGATCTTTCGTTTGAGTTTGGCTCTGTGCTGCTGGAGGGCTGGTTTGCACTGGCTGCGCGCGCAGGGTGCGCGGCTGCTCATTCTGCTTGCCGCATGGCTGGTACGCCGCTGGCTGAGCAAAGGGGCATTCCGGCACTGCTGGCCCGCAAGTGGCACTTTAACGGCACTCCCATCCTGCTGCGCAGCTTTGCGGTACCCATCCAGCGCATGTGCACTGCGGTTGGCGTATATCTGGCGGCAGCTTCCCTGCCCTGGGCCATTCCCGGCATTGCCAAACTGCTGTTGGTCTGCTTCCGCCTTGTCATGACCCTGCTGGTCTGCGAAGGCCTGTATGCGGCATCGGATCTGGCCGACCTGCTGCTGGCTTCCTGCAGCCCGGAGATCCGCTCCAATAAAACACTCTGCTCTTTGCTGGACACCGCCTACAAGGTGCTGGTGATCGTGCTGTGCGTGGCAGCGTTGGCACAAGAAGTGGGCTTTCCCATCGGCAGCATTGTCGCCGGTGCCGGTCTGGTTGGTCTGACCATCTCGCTGGCCGCACAGGAAAGCGCCAGCAACCTGTTTTCCGGCATCGTGATTCTGCTGGACAAGCCCTTCTCGGTGGGCGACTGGATCACTGTGGGCGATGTGGAAGGCGAAGTGATCGACATCAACTTCCGTTCCACCCGCATCCGCTCGCTGGATAAAACCATCAATGTGGTGACGAACAGTAAGATCTGCTCTTCCACCGTGCAGAACGCCGCCCTGCGCACCATGCGGCCCTACAAGTTCAATCTGGGTGTCACCTATGGCACCACCCGCCCGAAGCTGGAACAGCTGATGAAAGACTTGCAGACCATGCTGGACGCAAGCCCTTACACCAACAAGGGTACCAACATCGTACAGCTTGCAAACTTTGGTGATTCCAGCATCAACATTCTGGTCTCCGCCTACCTGCTGACCAACGCCTACGCGGAATTTTTGCAGATGCAGAACGACCTGAACCTGAACATTATGGACATCATGCAGGCCGACGGTGTGGATTTTGCGTTCCCCTCCACCAGCGTGTATATCGAAAAGAACTGAGCAAACCTGTAAAGGGGCTGTTGCAAAATAGCGCCAACGAAAAGCGGAAAGCAAAAATCTCATCTTTTTCCCTCAAAAAGAGTAGAATTTTTCGGAACTGAAAATGCAAAAAGCTGAGCACCTGCTTTTTCACAGATGCTCAGCTTTTCTATACTCATTTTTTGAAATCTGCCTTTGAGGCTCAACATTCTGCCCGTTTTGTACGGTGAATGCGGCGGCTATTTTCAATCAGTCAGCTCAAGACTGGCAGGCAGTGATCAGGCTCATCTTGTAGACCTCGTCGGCGTTGCAACCACGGGACAGGTCGTTGATGGGAGCGTTCAGACCCTGCAGGATGGGGCCGTAAGCTGCATAACCACCCAGACGCTGAGCAATCTTATAGCCGATGTTGCCGGCCTCGATGCAGGGGAAGATGAAGGTGTTGGCCTGACCAGCCACCTTGCTGCCCTTGCACTTGACCTGTGCAACTTCGGGAGCAACGGCAGCGTCAAACTGCAGCTCACCGTCCACAGCCAACTCGGGATCCATTTCCTGAGCCTTGATCACAGCGTCATGGCTCAAAGCAACGGTGCCGCCCTTGCCGGAGCCTTGGTGGAGAAGCTCAGCACAGCAACCTTCGGATCGATGCCGAACAGCTTTGCGGTCTTAGCGGTCTCAATAGCAACCTCAGCAAGCTTTGCAGAAGCGGCGATCTTGACCTCGCCGGTAGCCTTATCAATGGTATCGGTATAGTCGATGTTAACAGCGCAGTCGCCCATGGCAATGCGCTTCAGGCCCTCTTCACCGCAGTCACGGTCCAGAATGAAGCAGGAGCTGACCAGATGTGCGCCCTTCTTGGTCTTGACCAGCTGCAGAGCGGGACGAATGGTGTCGGCAGTGGAGTAAGTAGCGCCGCCCAGCAGGCAATCAGCCTTGCCCATCTTCACCAGCATGGTGCCGAAGTAGTTGGACTTCTTCAGCAGAGCGGTGCACTCCTCAGCGGTCTGCTTGCCCTTGCGCAGCTCCACCATGGTGTTGACCATCTCATCAAAACCGGCATAGTTCTCGGGGTCGATGATCTCGGCAGCGGAAATATCAAAGTTACCGGCGGCAGCAGCAGCCTTGCACTCAGCCTCGTTGCCCACCATGACGACCTTCAGCACGCCCTCGGCCAGCAGCTTTGCAGCGGCCTCCAGAATGCGGGGATCATTGCCCTCGGTGAAAACGATCGTCTTGGGATTTGCCTTCAGCTGTGCTACCAGCGGTGCAAACATATCAGCCATTGTGATTACCTCCGAATTTACTTTCCAATATTCACATCCAGATATCTGTTGGACACAAGGATGCCTTTCTCTTTTATTCTAGCACATACGGCAAAAAGTTCAAGACAAAATTGGCTTTTTGTGCTACAATTTTTGCCTCACGCTTCATCGTTATTTTCCTGCCAAAGTAGTAAAACACGCCCTGCGTATTCCTTCACAATTTCCCGTAATCCACCTTCCACAAATTTCAATTTTAAGCTATGCACTTTTCATCCACGATTTTTCTTTTTTAAAATGCAGAAAGCTCCAGTCAGTTCATATATTTTTTGCGTTAAAACGCAAAAAGAGCCGTCCTCCCGATTCTTCGAGAGAACAGCTCCATAGTATTGGCTTTATAAATATCAGATAGAAATGGTGTTTGCCAAACCCCGTACCGTTGAATTTTGCTCGTATTATCGATATATTTTTGCCAAAAAATCCACCCAAACAATGCTCCGTCCAAATCCATTCGCCATCTATCGAGTCCAGTTCTCTTGTTGATTATCAATCTTCTTATAATATCGCATTTCCTCTAAAAATAAAAGTCCCTGTAACTTTCGCTCACGGCTCCCACTCAGAGCCATAAACGATCGTTGCAGGGGCTTTCTTCATCTTACCGGTCACTCCATTTTGAATTTTCGGCAGTTCCTGCCTTCGGTGAGTGCCAGATGAACTATTTTCAGGCAGTGCAGAAGAAACATTCAGCGTTGGATACGTGTGTGGATCACATTTTCCGCTCCTGCCCTGCCCAAAATATCATTTTTACTTCCCGCTCTTTGCCTTCAAGCGGTCATACTCCTTGTCGGCCGCAATGGCTTCCTTCGTAAAGGAGTTGTTCTTCCACCATGCGACCAGTGCCGCAATGGTCGTGATGCCAGCCGTCACCAGCTGCTCACAGTGGTGCTCTCGATGGGCAGAGGGCTCTTGCCCATGGCGCTCAGCATCTGGTTGGTCAGAGCCAGCAGCAGAACGGCGGTACGTGCAATGGTGCCTGCAGTAATGTTGAAATTCATACGTTGCTCCTTTCGTGTTCGTATTCATGTACTTCGATGTCGGACATTCTGTGGTTCAGCACCTGAATGTCTCTCTAGATGACCGGGATCTTCTCCGCAAAACCGTTGTGCTTGCGGACTTCCCGGGTCAGCTCCTCAATTTTGTATTCCATCACGGCATTGGAACGCGAGTTTGCGATCAGCACGCCGATCAGGGTCACAACACCGCTGAGGATGGCGGCAATGATGCTTTCCATCGGCGCTCACCCCTTCCAGCGGCTCTTGGCTTTGCGCACGTCCACATGAACCAGCCGTTGGCGCGTCCCAGACCGGGCGGGTAAATGCCGCAGCCACCGGCGTTGCCCAGCAGTCTGTCCGCGTAGGCATACACCCGCTCCACGCTGATGCCCTGCACCTGAATGTCTGCCGCCTTGCCGTACAGATGCTGGCTGAACTTTGCGGCATTCTTCTGCTTTGCGTTCCAGCTTGCCGTGCGGAACCCACTCGTGATGGTCACAGGCTTGCCAAAGTGCGTACGGATCTTCTCCAGCACCTCCACAAGCGCCGTGTCAATGAACACCGGGTCGCTGCCGTCACGGCAGTAGAACTCGCGCACCTTGAAATGCTCCGAGAGCTTTTCGTTTCCATTTTTCAAAATGGAGTACGCTTCCAAACTCAAATATCATCCTTCCTTTCATCTTCCAAGCCGGAATGTTCCTTCTACCCGTTTCAGTGCTTTACCTCCACAGGCAGGATATCTGCACACAGCATCGCCGCCACCGGCTTTGCTGCAGCATGCGCTGTGATCTTGATATTTCCCGTCACCGATGTCATTTTGATTTGTGCGCTCGCGTTGTCCTCTGCCATGACAGCACAACTTCCGTCACATCCGTGCCGCCCATCTCTACGGTCAGTTCCAGCATTTCCTTCTCGCTGTCGCCTACGTTGAACACATTTTGGTAGCTCATGCCGGCAACGATGCTCCCCACCGGGTTCGTCTCGCTCACGCCGTCCAGTGCCCGCTCAATGGTAAAGCTCTCGTAAGCGCCTACCGTCACGACGCACTCGGCTTTCACGCCGCCGCACTCTGCCGTCACCACCGCTGTGCCTTTCCGCAGGGCCAGAATGGTTCCATTTTGAGTAATTTTCACCACGTCCCGCGGTTTCGTGGTAACGTTTATTTTGCGGTAGAACGTATTCGTCGGCCCAACGCCCACCAGCAGCTGGTACTCCATGCCTCTGTTCAGCTTCAGGTCGTATACGTTCAGCGCCACGGCTTCAACCTTCAGGGTGTACATGGTCGGGTGCAAGTTGTACTCCAGCGTGATCTTCGAGTGCCCCTTGTCGCTTTTGAACTGGTCCACCCACAAGAGACCCGAATAATAATGGCTGGGATTGTCCTCCAGCGCAAACCGCACCCGCTGTCCCTTCAAGGTCTCGCAGATGGTCGTGTACGCGGTCTCCCAGTCCCAGCCAGCATAGTCGTTTTCGAGGTAGAACTCAATTTTTCCGGTACGGTCATCGTAGGTAGGACGGTTTGCAGGGGTACGGCTGTAGTCCAGTGCGCCGTCTCTGCCGGGCACAGTCACGAACTTTGTTCGCTCAATGGGCGGTGCGATCACCGGCCGCGAGGAAGGGATCAGCTTCCAGTCGTCCCAGGTGTCAATGTAGTTGTCGCCTACATTTATAATAAGAGAATGGTACATTGATCCTCCTCACTTGTTGATGTATCCAATGGTGGACTGGATCGCGTTCCACGCCTTGCCCGCCGTCGCAAAGTTGCCTGCCTGCAAAGACGAAAGCTTTGCCGTGGTCGCGCCAAAGGTAAAGTCTTTCTGGTCCAGCTCATGCAGCGGGATCACTTCCTTCGTGCAGGGCAGCCAGTCATCGATGCTGTGCGGTTCCGCGAGCACGTACGTCTCCTTCATAAAGTCCAGCCGGTCGGTGTCCACGCCAATATCACACAGGTCTGCAGCGTTGATCTGCACACTTCCGGTGAAACCGCTGTACTTTTTCAGCTCGTCCGTGGCCTTCTTCAAAAGGCTGTCTTCCGTGGAATCGGTCCCTTCCACCACAAGGACGCGCTGGCACAGGCCGTACTTCTTGATGGATTCTCCGTTGTAGCTTCCCGCGAGATGGGGTTCGTGGTCTCCCAGATGAACCATCCGCTCTTGTACCAACCATATGCCTTCACCGAATTCACGATGTCCCCGGCCTTGATGTAGTACGAAATGTCCAGCAGGTTCTTTCCAAGCTCGATCACCTGATCGGTCTTGTCGTTCAGTTTTGCCAGATAGTCCAGATATCTTGTGTAAACGCGCACGCCGTCCACCATTTTGATTTCTTTGCGCAGGCGCAGATATCCGCCGTACTTTCCGGTCAGGCTGTTCGTCAGTACGCTCCAGCAGTCGCTGATGGCCTTGGTCTCCTTGTCCGTGTCGCTTTCCGGCTTTTCTATGGTCACATTTCCGGGCAGGAACACCTTGCCTTCGCCCTTGAAGCCGACGTGTTCTTCCGGGTCATCCTCCACGGTCAGCGCCAGTGCCAGCAGTTCGGACGCCGTGTAGAACTTGTTCTCTACCAGACAGTCTCTGTCCTGCAAGTATCCAAACTCGCTCTCGCAGGTCACTTCCATGTCCAGCTCAAAGTTCTTTTCCATTTCGGTGATATAGCCCATAAAGATCTCGCGGCCGTCCTCTTCTATGCTGACTACCGGCTTTTTCAGCTCCAGCTTGTCGTAGAATGGGTTCGAGACGGGCACCGTAAAGGTAAACGAGCTGATCTCGTTGGCTTCCAGTGTCACTTCCGGGTCAAGGATCACCGGCGCATTCTCGTTGAACGGATCGTCCAGAATGTTTCGCTCTGTCCAGTAGTAGCTCCGTCCATCCGCCGTGCCTTTGATCTGCCCGATATACACCACGTACCCGGATGAACGGATGCGGTTCACCTTGCAGCTTTTCCGGTTAGTGGTCCGGCCGTCGCTGGCTTCTACCGTCAGGGTATAGTCGGCGTTCCAGTCAAAGCTTTCCAGCTCTTTCTGTGATATTTCAAACCGGTATACTCCATTTTGAATTGCCCTAAACGTCCTGTGCACTTCGCCGTTCAGCTTTTCGGTCACGGTAATGGTGTCGCCATCTGCGTCATAAACGCGGTATGGCAGCCCGAACTTTCCCCACCGCCCAAATACGCCGTTCATGCCAAAGTAGTTGCTCTGGATCTTCGGCCCGCTGTTGGCTGTCAGGCATCCATCATCGTCCACTGTGGCATTCTCATCCACGCAGAAACATACGAGAATATTCGAGCTGGAAACGCCCCACTGTTCCGTTGTCGTATCCCAGTAGGTGTTAATGTACCCAGGTGACCCGGGGTCGGCACCTCTGCCGTGCTTCACGTAAAGGCTCAGTGCCTCTCCGCGGGTGTTATCGCCATCCTCGTAGTTTTTAGTGCTTCGAGTGCTGAACACGTACGTCCACAAGTCATAGATGTTGCTTCCTTCGGTAATATCCGCCCTTCCGCCGCTCAGACTATCCTCGAAAAATCTTCGGATTCCCGTAAACAGCGCCGTATCTCCGCTGAAGTCTACCACCCTCGGCACAAAGAACCGCTGTTCTTCCAGCGTACCGCTCTCACTTGAACCATAATCATACCGGATCGTCACCGGCACGATGGTCTTCAGTGTGTCCTTACTCAGCCGTGCTGCGTAGGTGTTTTCCAGCCAGTTGCGCAGTGTCGGCTCGTTCTTCCACGAAACATCTTTCTCGTTGTTGCCCCACTTAACTGCGTCTTTCAGCAGGGTGGTGCGCATCAGCATGGTCTTACCCTTGCCGTTCAGGTCTTTTTCGTAGTTGTGCTGGGCCACCACAAACTCTGCTGCAACGCCGTCCTCGTACACTTTCAGGGTATCACCGGGGCTCAGTTCTTTGATGATCGCCATTTTCTCACTTCACTTTCGCTGCGGTCAGCCGTCCCATCCGGTCGTCGATGTAGCCAATGGCCTTTCTGCCGTTGATGGTCACGCTCATGCCTTGATGCTCTCGGCCACGCCGTCCATGTGCCCGGCCAGTGCGTTGATGGCACGCAACGTGTCCTCATTTCCGGCGCTCTTCAGTCCATTTTGAAGCTGCACTTCGGCATCGATCTTGTTTGCAAGGTTCCGGCTCACGTCTCCGTCAAGGCTCAGCGATTTTGTCGCCGCAAAGGCATTGTCGATCTCATCCGCACCTTCCAGCACGTTGGTCAGGTCCACCACGGGCACGATCTGGGGCGTGTACTCGTAGTCGTCGCCCATCACTTTGCTGATGGTTCCAAGTGTGCCCTTCGCAATGTCCATGGCGTTCTCGGTCATGTCGCTCACGGCATCGTCCACAATGGGCGCATCTTCCTTCACGCCATCACTGATGCCCTTATCGATCTCCGAGCCAACGTCCTTTGCGCCGGTGGCCTTTTCCTTCTTCCGGCTGCTGATAAACCACGCAATACCGCCGATCAGTGCCGCGATGGCTGCAATAATGCCCACCACAATCAGCAGTTCCGGCAGCACCGCCAGTATGGAAGCGCCCAGCCCGCCCAGTGCTTCGCCAATGCCGCCAACTGCCATTCCTGCACCGGCTCCTGTCGTTCCCAGCTGTCCCAGCATTGGCAGCAGTCCACTCAGGGAATTGCCGACATTTGCCGCGGCTGTCCCGATGTTGGCAAGCTTTCCAGCAAGGTCTCCATTTTGAATTCCGGAAAACAGCTTCAGCAGCATGTCTCCTGCCCCGCCGGTCAGCTGCTTTCCGGTGTCCGTAAACAACAGATCGATCAGTCCCGTTGCCGCCGAAATGATGGCACCAGCGTAGTCTCCCTGCATGGCGGATGCAATGGCCGAGACGAATTCCGTCCCGATCTCCATGCCTTCCTCGCTGAATGCTGCCTTGAATACGGTGCTCAGGGTGTTCGTCATCTCCTCGCCCATGGCTCCGGAGACCTTCGTCCACACCTCGCTGCATGCATTGCTGATGGGCACCCAGTTCTTCTGGATGGCATTGGCAAGCTTTACCACCGCGCTTTTGGCGCTGTCCTCAAGGCCCATGGCATCTGCCAGTGCCCCTGCAAAGCTCACCATAGAACTGCGGGAGGAGAGCAGCTGGTCTTTCAGGTCGTTCACATCGTCTTTGCTCAGTGGATTGCCATTCAGGTCTTTGCCGTCCGCCAGCTGCTGCTGGATGAGCCGGGTCTTTTCCAGCTCGGCATTCATGTTCTGCAGTGCCTCCACCGTGCCGAGGATGCTGGTAGTAATGCCTGATACTTTGCTTTTCTTGCCTCAGCGCTGTTTTCGCCGTACTGCTCCACCGCCTGCTTGTAGGCGTCCTCACGGTCTTTCAGGCTGCCATCGCCGTAGATGCTGGTCAGCAGGTCCATGCGGCTCTGCATCCGGCTCTGTTCGTCCTTGATGATGGAAGCTGCGCATCCAGCTTGTTCAGCGACTGCTTGGCAATATCATTTTGAAGCTGCAAACTCTCGGTCTGCGCATCCAGATAGTCGTTCCAGGCTTCCTTTGTGCGCAGGTCGCTTTCGCCGTATTCCTTCCGCAGGGTCTCCCACTGCTCTTTTGCCTTGGCTTCCTTCTTCTGCTTCAGTTCCAGCTCGTTCTTCTGGTACTCGGTCTCCCGGTCGATCTTGTCCAGCTTTGAGGCAGTGTTGCTGTTCTGGGCCGTCCAGAGGTTATACTCTTTTTCCAGTGTACCAAGGTCGGTGTCATACCGCTTCGTGATGTCTTCAAACAGGCCGGTGTACTGGTCTGCCTGCAATTTCGCAAGGCTGGTCTTTTCGCTCAGCAGGCTGGCGTAGGCTTCCTTGGTCTCGGTCTTGTCCGCGCCCCAGCGCTTCAGCATTTCGTCGTACTTTGCCTGTGCAATGGCCACCCGGTCGGTCTGGTTCGCAATTTCTGCCGCCGCGTTCTCCATCTTCTTCGCCAGCAGCGTGTCCTCATCCGCGCTGTATTGGTTCTCGGTCTGCCACAGCTCGTACTCGCTGTCCAGTGCTTCACGTGCCGCCTTGTTTGCTTCCAGCTTCGGCTTGTACTTTTCCTCGATCTGCTGGGCCACGGTCTTCTTCGTGCCGGAGCCGGAGGATTTTTTTGTCTTGCCAGTGGTTGTACCGCCAGAACCGGTGGGGCTCGTATCTCCAGACCCAAAAAGTGTTCCAAGAATATCTTCCGCAGCATCATCTGCCACGGTATTCGGAGTCACATTCCGGTACTTGCTGATCTCTTTTTCGTACCACTCGTCAAACCAGTCGTCTTTGGAACCAGTTCGGACGTTCTTCGCCGCGCTCAGTCCGTTATAGAAACTGCTGGCTGCATCGCTGCCTTTGTTGAACATCCAACTGTTCAAACCATCAAACGTACCGGAAAGTCCAGATTTTACATTTTCACCAAATACCTTGGTTCCAGCATTCAGCTTCGCAATAGATGCTGTTCCATTCAGTCCATTTATAAGACCCGGTGCAAACCACTGGCCGAGCTCCCTCATCCAGGTCGAAGGCGAATTGATTCCAAACGCATTCCGAAAGAAATCCTTCACCTTATTGCACAGAGTCTGAACACCGTTGTTTGCAATCTGCACTGAAGCTCCAGTATTCAGGCCATTAGCAAGTCCCTGAGACATATATTCTCCGATTTTGCCAAAGAAGCCCGAAATCGTGCCAAGCAAGCCGCCAAACAAGTTTATCGGATTGAGATGTTCCGAAAGCCATGCAACAATATTTCCCAGCAGTTCACTCAGTGCACCTTTGATGCCGCCTCCCTCACCGCCACCATCCCATGCCCATGCGATCAGATCGATAATGGTCTGGATCACTACAGTGCCCAGCGTAAACAAAGCCTGTCCAATAGGCTCACTGCACTGTACGATGACATTGCAAATGGCCACGATGAGCTGAGCAAGTGCATTGCCGATTGCAGGAACGGCCTGTGCAATTGCGTTGCATACCGCTACAATAATTTCAGCGATTGCAATAGCAATGCTTCCAGCTGCTGTTCCAAGCCCTGCGATTACTCCAGCGATAAAAACGCCAATTGCAGAGCCAAGCGTTCCAAGTGCCACGACAAGTGCTTCCACCCGAAGAGGCATTAGGCTTACTGCTGCCATCGTTCCAAGCAGCAATGCAAAGCTTCCTGCCAGCAAACTCAGAGCTGCAGAAACAGCAATGACGATTGGACCTGCAAGCGACATTGTTCCAACAGCAATCGCGAAAATGCCAAGTGCCCCACCAACTGCGAGTAATCCATGCCCGATCTCTTCAAGTGACATTTCGCCAAGAGATTTCAGCGGAGAAACGAGAGCATTCAACACAACCGACATAATAAGGAACGAGGTTGCACTGCCAAGAGAGCCTTTTACAAGAGTCAGTGCGACACCCATTTCAATCAGTCCGCCTGCCATTGCTGCCAGTGCCACGCCGATCTGACCAAGTGTCATGCCGCCGAGGTTTGCCAGAGCATTGGATAGAATCAGCAGTCCTCCGGACAAAATAGTTAAGGCAGTTGCTGTTGAAAGCACATGTTCTGCCGGGTTGGACAACATGCTGAAAACCGCAATTTCGCCAAGAATCGCACCCAGTACACCAATTCCATTCTGGAGTTCGTCTACCGGCATCTTGCTGAATGCTGACACTGATTTTTCCAACACACTCAGTGCTGCTGCCAGGATCAAAATTCCCACTGCTTTTCCTGCCGTCAGTCCGCCAAAATTACTCAGCCCCGAAAACGCAGCAACTTCCGCCAGCAGTCCTGCTACGGCAATAAGACCTTCTCAATGCCATCCCAGCCAAGGTCTGCCAACTGTTCTACTGCTTCTGCAAGGACACGAACTGCCGCAGCCATTGCAAGCATACTCATGGCATGCTTAGCACCATCTTTTGCCCATTTTGAAATTGCAACTTGTGCAGCAACCAGTTCTGCCATCACCGCGCCCAATGCGATAACTGAAGTCAGAAGCTTTTCGGTTTCAATTTCAGAAATCTTCTTCAGCGCAGACGTAATGATCAGAACACCTGCTGCCATAACGACCATTGAACTGGTGCCTTTGCCAACTTTTTTGGTTTTTTTCGCAATTTCGTCATAAATTGCAAGCGCCACAAGCAGTTCAGCAAACAGTGCAATCATCGCTCCCGTAGATGCAGCCAACCGTTCTGGCTTCACCATCGAAAGCACAACAAGTGACCCAGCAAGAATTGCCACAGCGGTCGAAATTGTCTTGAGCGTTTCTGCGTTCTTGTTGTTTTTCCATGCAGTGACAGCTTCTCCTAACTTGTTAAGAAGTTCTGCCACACCCCCGATTGTGTCTTTAACGGTAGAGCCGATATCTTTAAAAGCTTCCAAAAAGCCCTTAATGCCTGCAATGAGCCCGGCAATCATTCCAGCATTCGCAAAACCCCAAAGTGCGTTGCCATTCAGATTGCCAAAAGCACCGGATGAACCGCTTCCCAGTTCTTCAAAAATCTCCCCGATTTTATCAGCAAGCCATTTCAGCTTTGGTGTGATGAAAGAAATAAAATTTTCAAACCACTCGCCAAGGGTCTTTAACGGGTCGAACACGACAGAGACGTTATTCGATACATCAGTCAGTACCCCTGCAAAGGTCTGCATCCCTTCAGACACCTTTCCGATAATCCAGTGAATACCATCCAGTGTCGTCTTAAACGTCTTAGAGTTATTGACTGCATTGGCCATCTCAACCAAGCAATCGCCCAATGACGCGGTAATACTTAAAAAGCCGCCAGCAAGTGGAGATACAGCATTGAATACCTCCCCCAGAACCTTACTAACGGTTAAAAGCATATTTTTCCAAACATTCAGCACAGCAAAAATACCACTGAATGTTCGTTCGATTTTATCGGCTGTCTCGTCACTGATGCTGAGCTTTGCAGTAAACTCGTCAATTGACTTTGCGATGTTGTAGATCTGATCGGCCGTGATGGGCGAGAATATCTTCTGCCAGGCACGTGCTACCGGCTCCACAACTTTTTCAAGTGCCTCAAAAACATTCCAAATGGACTCGATCAGATGCTCCCGACCGGAGAGCTCACCGATTTTCTTGGAGTAAATATCAAGATCCAGGCTACCGTCTGCAACCTTCTGGTTAACTTCCTCAAAGCTCTTTGCCAGAGACCTCACCTGAGCAGGATCAAGTTTTTTGGCTTTTAAAGCATCGTCACTCAAAGCTCCCAGTACTGAAAGCTGCTTGTACGATTCTTTCAACCCATTTTGAAGCTGCTCAGCGGAAACACCTCCCGCTGCAAAGCCTTGACAAAACTTCCGGCATCATCAATCTGTTTTTGACTGATTGAACCATTTGCAAGCATGACCTTTTCCAGCATCTGACTATAAAAGTCAGCACTGTCTCCCAGTGCGGTGCTCAACTGCTGCCAACCGGTATTCAGGCCTCCGGCCAACACGGTATTACGGGCTTCAGACGATTTGTTTATAAGATCTGAAAAGACGTCACTGAATCTTGTGAAAAGCTCTTTCGCCTCTTCAAAGTCACCAATAATCGTTTGCCAAGTCTGAGTCCATCCAGACTGCAGCGCTTCGGTCAAAGTATCTTTCAGCTGACTGAACGTTTTGACTTTTGTTGCAGCGTCATTTGCAGTCTTGCCCATCTCCATGATTTTCTTTATCTGCTCATCGGTGTATCCAATGGACTTCAAGGTTTCCTCATTGAGATCGCCAGTGAACTTCTGAAGAGTTTCAGTCAGAATAGATGAAGTCAGCCATCCCTTGGATAAGGTCTCACGGAAGGAACCTTCCTTTTTTATCATGCTATCAATGGCAATACCATGCACACGAGCGGTTTCTTTCAAGGCATCTTGAAACACCTGACCGCCCATACCAGCATTGACTACGGAGTTCCAATCCTGTAATTTCACAGTACCGGATGCGAGTGCCTGTGAGAGCTGATACATGGCTGTACTAGCCTGCTGGCTGGTCGAGCCAGATACAGCTGCAAGGTTTGCAATACCCTTAATAGCTGAAACGGAAGTATTCAAATCAACGCCTGCCGCTGTAAACGTACCAATGTTACGGGTCATTTCCGTAAAATTGTAAATCGTCAGGTCGGCATAGTGATTCAGCTCATCCAGTGCAGCATTGACTTGGTCCAACGTAGTGCCTTTGCTTGATGTATTGGCCAGAATCGTCTGAACTGCATTGATCTGCGTTTCATACTCCTGAAAGCCACTGATAATAGGATCAAGCGATAATGCTTTGACAAGCCGTTCACCAGCATCAACTGCCTGATTTGTAATCCGCATCAGCGCAGTTACGCCAATCACCTCGACAGCCGAGAATTTTTGGCTCAGATTGTCCAGAGCATTCAACAATGCATTGAATTTTACCTTCTCTGATGAATCTGAGACTTTCTCAAAGCCTTTTTCCGCTCCTTTGAACATCAGTTTTTCGTTGAGTGCCGCCAAACTCCGCATTGTCTGCTGAACCTTGCTTTCAAACAATGCGTTATTGAACCGCATCTCTACGACGCGTTCATCTACTTCTTTACTCAAAGATTTCGCACCTCCTTCCACAATTCATCGGCCAGAGCAGAAAAAATCGGAGCCAAGGCAGGGTTAATGTAATCTACTCCCTGCACATAGGCTCCGTTTCTTGTGCCATGTCCGTATTGTAAGATCACCGCAATGGGCACTCCGTCCACAATGTTACCGTTCTTCCAGCAAAGTGTGGCCCCGCTCTTATCCATTTTGATTTCGTAGCTCCAGCTTGCCGCCGTCTTTCCGGTGGCTTTCGGGGTGGCATCCGCAAGCCGTTCTACACCCAGCTTTCCGTATTTCTCAAGGATCGGTCGCACACTCCAGCTATTGATGTGGCTGAAAAAGGTCAGGCTTTTCTTAAAGTCGCCTTTCTGCCGGATCTCAATTACCTTGCTCAAAAGCTCTTACCCCCTCGAGTGAAACTTTGCCCTGCGCTGTGCATTCAGCGCCCGGATGTGCGCCGCCTGCTCGTGTCTACCCATCTTCTCGGGCGGCAGGTTCTCTTCACCGCAGGCCCGGATCAGCGCCAAAAGCCGGTTCAGGTGCCACTTTTCGCACTCGAATGGGATGCCGTAGCTTGCCATGGCGGCATAAAACAGGTCTGCCGTCTGGTAGCGTGCGCGCTTCTTGCCGCCTTTGCGGTCTTTAAAGGTCGCGGCCGTCATCGGGTCGCTCATATATCGTTGAATGGCCAGCCAGTCTTCCCGCCGCAGTCTTGTGTATACGGTCGGGTCCACGCCCTTTGTCAGAGTCATGCATCGGACGAAATCAAGCGTTTCTTCGCGTGTTTTCTTCACATTTTCGTCCAAGTACGGCTTGTGCCACTTGCTTTCCCATTTAGACAGGGAGAGCAGGCTGTACTCCAGTCGAAGCGCCACCGGTTTATCGTATGCAAACTGGTTGATTCGTTCATCCCAGCGTTCTCCACCGGGAATATGCAGCTCCAGCATTCTTTCACTCTCCCTGTACTCTTAAATGTGCTCCTTTAAAAGGCTCCCTCTTAGAGGGGCTGGCGCGTCAGCGCCTGAAGGAGTAAAAAAATAAAGACTGCCCGGAAATTTCCCGGCGCAGCTCTCTCCGCCAAAGCGGAAAAATATCAGAGCTTATCAGCCCTGTTCCGATACCACGCTCAGTGCAGGCGCAGCGCTTGCGGTTGCGGCCATCTCCATAGCCGGGTTCTGATTGCGCAGGTCAGCAGGCATCAGGCCATTGATGAAATTTGCCGCCTTCTGCGCATCGGACATCAGCTCCATGTAAATTGCGCTGAAAGCCGGACTTGCCTCGAATTCTGCACGAATGGCATCATTCTTGAGGAACAGACGGCCATCGTCGCTCTTCTTACCGTAGGTCAGCAGCAGAACGTCCTTGAACAGTTTCATCAGCGCAGTCTGGTCATTGGCTGCCATAATGCGCTGGATGTAGCCCCTCATACCGCCTTCCACGCCCATCTGCATCTCTGTCAATTCGGCCATGGACAGGTTGAAGTGGAAGTCCTCGGTGCGCTGGTTGCCGTCATAGTCGGTATAGGAAATGGTCTTTTTCAGCATCTTAATCTCTCCTTATCGGTTCATTTTGATTTTTTCCTCTCAACAAAGCTCGCCCCTTCGGGAGAGCTGCAAGCAGCGCCGGAAAACGCCGGACTGCGCGCTGAGAGGGTGTTTTTACACAGCAGCCTTTACTGCAGCAATCAGCTCGTCCGGGGTGGGAAGCTTTGCATCCTCGCTGTCGGTGCCATACAGCAGGTCTTCCACAGCCTTCATCTGGCAGCCGTCAGCACAGTGCTGTCAAACTCCATCACGGCGACATCCTTATAGCCGGTCACGTTCACGGGCACGGTGTTGCACTCCCAGCTGAAGGTCTCGGCATCCGGGCTGTCGTTCATGGTCTCGTGGCTCTTCTCACTGGGCTGTGCGGTAGCGTTCCACACCACATGGATGATATAGCCCTTGTCGGCATCCTCGTCGGTGCCCACCTTGGTCTGCCAGCTGAAGCCGAAGGCCTTGCGCTTCTGCTGACCGATGCGGATGCCTTCACCGGGGCAGCCAGACCGTCGCAGGCTCAAACTCCTCCGGATACATGTAGGCCTCAATAGTAAAGCCGTAGTCCTCGCCAGAGATCAGGCGGGCATACTTCATGTTGTCGGCCCACAGGTCAGTGGGTTCTGCGCCGCTGGGGCTCTCGGTCACGCCGGTCAGGCCATTCCATGCAGCGCCATTAGCCGTGCCTTCGTCTGCCTTGGGGTATACCATACCGTGGGAAACACCGGCATGGAACTTGCGGGTGCCGTCCACATCCCATTTTGCTCTTGCCATAGGTTTTGTCCTCCTTTATAAATAGGTATCAGTACCACACGCTGAATACGTCGTGGTATAAGTTGTCCGAAATAAAATGGCGGTCATGAGAAGCCTTTGCAAGCAAACCCATGGCCGCCGTCATTTCGCTGTCCGGTTTCGTGTCAATCACGGTAACAGAATAATGGAAGGTCTGGCGGTATACGCGGTCGTCAGCCTTCGGACTGCGGATCTTTTCCAGCTTGTAGCAGATACAAGGGTATTTCATCCGCAGGTTTGCAGGCGGCTGGTAGTACACGTTTTCACTGCCACACCGCTGTTTCACGATGCTGCGCAAAAGCGCATCCAGCCCGGAGCGTCTTTCACTCAGTTTCGTTGCCATGCCATAACCCTCCCAGCGTCAGCACGATGCGCGGGTACTCCACGCTCGCGTCCGTCACCTTCCATTTTCCGCCGTAAAGCGTCACATACCGGAGATTGCAAAAGTGCTCCTGAACATACGGGTCAGCGATGACACTTAACGTGTTCGCAAGGCTGATATCATCGTTCACCTTGTCGCCGGACTGTAACCTGCGCATGTTCCGTGTCAGGTCGCCGTAACAGTCACGCTCTGTCACGATTTCCGAGTAGACACTCGGCTCTGTCTCCTTGGTCTCCACGAAACCAAGCTTCCCAAACCACTTGCTCATAGCACTTTCACTCCATTTTGAATTTTCTGCTTACTTTTCGGCAGAAGCAGCCCATGCCTGGGTTTTCACGGTCTCACCGGTCACAACGGTGATCGCACCGGTCGCACCAAAGGCCACAGGCACCAGATAGTTTGCGCCCTCCACGATCATCAGACGGCCCTTCACGAAGGTATCCTCGATCTCGGCCTTGGTCACGGTCTCCTTATAACCTTCGTCGGCATACAGCTTGTGGTCAGCGGTCTTGCCATAGGCACATAGTTTGCAACGTGCAGGTCCTTGTCCTGCTCATAGAGCTTGTTCAGCATTTTCTATCATCCTTTCCTTTGAAAAAGGCTCCCTCATTGAGGGAGCTGGCGAACAGCGCCGCCGTCAGGTTGACTGTGAGACTGAAGGAGTCTCTCATGCAGCCCACTCAATGGCCATAGCGCTGTAGGGGCTGGTCAGTGCACCGGAGCAGCGGGTCTCGATCAGGTACTTCTGTGCGTTGAAGTCGATGTCAAAGTCATCGAACATGCTCACGGCACCGCCCTTGTCCGCACCCACGGTATAGTCGGCCAGGTTCACGATCACAGCAGCCAGATCACCGCCCTTGGCACCCTTGCGGCCTTCCATTTCGGGAATGGTCACGATCTTGGCAACACGCAGCTTGCGGGCCAGTGCGGCCTCGTCCGTATACAGTTGGCGGCCCATGCCGTCTTCCAGCAGCAGCATCTCGGTCAGGGCATCCTCGGTGGTAAACATAGTCGGGGTGCCGCTGCCGCGGTAGTCCTTGCGGGCACGGATGGCCTGCTTGATAAAGGCCTTGTACTTGTCCTCCACGGTGGAAAGGCCAGTGGTCTTCACCTGCACTTTGATGGTAAACAGGTCGCGTCGTTGAACACCGGACGGATGCAGTTCTCATCGATCTTGTCACGGCTTGCTGCCATGCGGCCGTCACCCAGAATGTAGGCCAGTGCCAGCTCACGGTTCAACTTGTAGCGCATCTCGTTGCGCAGCCATGCCACCACATCAAAGCTGGTAATGTCTACCACATCGTCGCGATCCAGCTCCTGCTTCTTGTACACCGTGGTCGGGCCGGTGGAGCGGCGCAGCAGGCCGAACACCTCTTCAGTCTTGTAGTTGCCCTTCAGGTAGCCCTTGGCACGTGCATCGTCCTCGGTCAGGTCGGCGAACAGGCTCTTGAAGCGGCTGAACGGGATGTGCTTCACGCCGCCCATCACCACGCTCACCCAGTCGTCGGGCTTGTCAATGATGCGGGGCGGGGTGTCCAGCAGGTGATCTTCCGGGAACAGCCAGTCGATGTTGTCAATGCCGTGGCACAAAGCGTCCACCTCACTGTCCTCAATGCCGGCATTTGCAAAAGCGGCCTTCATGGTGCCGCAGGTCTTGGCGGTCTTCACCACCTTGTTGATCTCGTCGATGCTGTGCTTCAGCACGGTGCCCTTCGTGTCCTTCTCAAATACGTTCTGCTTCACGGTTTCTTCCTCCTCATCGTCAGTCTCTTCGCCGTCACGCTCTTCCAGGGCCATGCCCATCAGTGCATGGCAGCACTCCTGCTGTTCGGGTGTCATGCTGTTGTACACCTCTTTCAGCGTCTTGCCATCCTTCTGTTCGTCCGCCATCTCGGCTTCCTCCTGTGTTGCTTCGTCGGTCGCTGCATCGACGCTGTGTACAAGGTCGTCCAGCGGTTCACCGTCTGGGTCCAGTCCGTGGGCAATGCTCAGGCCGCCGTCTGTGTAGATGAATGCTTCGCCGCCCTCGTAGTCCTCGTCGGCACTGTGCTTCACCACCTCGTCGATCAGCGCACCCGGGTTGCAGCCTGCCAGCACAAGGCTCACTTCCTGAATAATGCCGTGCTGGACAGTGTTTCCGGTCTTCTTAATGCAGTTTGCATAGATGGAAAAAGCGTTCAGGTCGCCATTTTCCACGCAGGCCTTCGCGGTCCGGCCAGTATCCGTATCGTTGAACTTTGCGTAGCAATACATGCCCCCGGGCCGGTTCTCCAGCAGGCAATGGCCAAGGACGTTTTCCAGGTTGTCATGGTCATGGTTGTACACCATGGTCACAACTTTGCCGTCGCATTCCTGGAACGCATTCGGCGCAATGGTCAGGCCATCATAGCACTTGGTCTTTGCCTTCGTGGCCCAGCCGCTGCAGTCATAATCAAACTTCGCCATTTTGATTTGCCATACTCCTTTCTACGGCTTCCTTTCCAGCCGTGATCGTTTTGTTTCTCTCAGCAATTTCCGCATCGGATTGCGAAATATTGCTGTTCCGCAGTTCGTCCGCCTTCGGGTCCTTCGAGGGCTTCATTCCCAGCAGCTGCCGGAACTCGTTGCTCGTCAGGATCTCGTTGCGGGTAAACTTGTCCGCCATCTCGCAACGGCGCTCACCGGTGCCAGCTTGAACGGGTCGCGGAAGTACAGCACACTCTCGCGGCCTTCCTTCCGGTCCTCTTCGGTCAAAAACTTTCGCTTCAGCTCGTCTACGGCTGCTGCCACAAGGGGCTCAATGGTACGGTTCTCATAGTTCGTCATCACCGCATCGCTTGCTGTACCGTTCATGATCTCCGGGGTAATGCCTAACTGGTGTATGCCATGTTTGGCAGGTTATTCCACGGTTTTCAGGAGGTTATTTTCAAGGCTGCGGTTCAGCTGCGTAATGTGTTCCGAACCATCGGTATAGGCAATGCCGTATTTAGAGCCGGTCAACTGCCGCTCAATCTCGGCTCTCCGGTCGTCCGCTCTTTTTTTCTGGATTTCGTTGCGCACTACATATGGTAGCTGGATGATGAGGTCCAGCTTTTCAGACCCCAGCTGGTCATCCACCACGTCCATCAGGTTCAGCTTGCGGACAAGGCGCTGGATGGTGCCGTTCGGCTCGTTCATCACGGCATAGAACGGGTTCTCGATCAGGGCCACTTCTGCTTTCGGCAGGGTGATCTCCTCTTTCTGTCCGGTCTGGTCGTTATACACTTCCAGCCGCACATCATCGGGGTACCATTCCTTCACCTTTGCCACCCGCATGGAAAGGATCTTTTCTTTGCCGGTCTCTTCGTCCACATCCACGTCCACCGGCACCAGCGCTGCCACGCCCTCGTCCAGTACAGAGAGGAACATGTCATACCGCAGCGCCCTGCCGGTCTGGTCCTTGTTGCCGGAAAGGTTCAGACAGCAATTAAGGCCCGAATCAACGGTTTCGTCGTAGCGTCCGTTTTCATCGAGCCTTACGTGGTTTATTGTGATGCCCGCTGCGTCCATGGCAATGCGGTGTATATGGCGGTCATGATCGTACGGTCATTCGCACGGTTCAGCCGTACCCGGTCAGGCCGGTAGCTGCTCCCTCCGCCATAGTAGTTCTTCCCGGGAGGGTCCCGGTTCGTAAAGGCGTTCCACGCCCGTTTCAGGCGGGAGCCAATCGTTGCTTCACTTCTCATAGATGCCTTTCTTATTCTGAGTGAACCTTCATCGTGCTCATACGATTCTGGATTTTCTTTGAGGCAATAAGATTTTTTCCGATTTTTGCCACAGCGTTGTAGTTGTTGTACAATGTGCTTATGGTTCCTAATGCTGATGCGGCCGTTCCGGCTGTCGCAAGCATCTTTTTCACATTGCTCGGAGTAGCAATCAGTGATTCATACTGCTTTTCTTTTTGCAACCGGTTAATTTTAGCATTAAGTTCTTCATCGCTCAGCACTCGAACACTCTTTTTCTCATGCGCTCGCGTATAGTCTGAATGTGCATGAGTTTTAGGAGTTGAACTCCGCTCTTTCCCGCCTCTTCCATAAGTTCAGCAGCTTTTTGTTTGCCTGCAGCAACAAATGGCTCTAACTTGCCAGACTTTGCCAAGCGATACCCGCCATACGTTCCCAATGCAGCAACCGCTAACGCTGCGCCGATTTTCAACGCCCTTTTTTGTTTGTCTGAAAGCCCAACTCTCTTTTGTGACTTTTTCATCTGTTCCTTCAGCGTTACTCCCTACATATCGGCTTCGTCCTGCCGCAGTCAGAGTCCCATCTTTATTTTGATATCGACGCACGCCCCATTTCATGCCCTTGATGCCCCAATGGTAAAGTTCATCGTTATAGCTGTGCATATAATCACCTCCTCTCTAATAAGAAATCCTCTATTGAAAGCGATTTCATTGTTTCTTTTTTCGACTGCTCCTTGCAAATATAGATTATCTGCTGTATGATAGATTCACAAACTACGAGGAGGCTGTCATTATGGCCAGTAACGAACTGCTTTCTACAAAAGACCTCAACTGCGAAATCGTTCCAAGCGATATCCCGTTTGACTTTAGTGATAAGACACGGTTCCGAAAAGTTGAGTTTCCAGAGCAAACTGGAGTTACCGCCAATTCTTTGCTTCAACTTCTTCCCCCAGCCATTGTTTCAGATACTGCTTCCAAAACCTACATTTTGAAATTTCCAGAAGGTGTCCAGGGAGTGCTCTTGCATCTTCGCAACGGAGGCTATGCCACGACTGTGGTTGATGCTAGTTCGCATTTTAGTGGAACCGCATCCTTGCATCCAATCAATCCAGCATCCGTTGCCCTATTTAATGCCTTTAGCATTGCTTCTTTCGCAACCGGGCAATACTTTCTCTCCGATATTTCGTCTAAAATGTCGGAAATCAGCCGAAAACTTGACGATGTCCTTAGTTTTTTAGAGGACTCCAAGCGCACAGAACTTCTTTCCGAGCTGACATTTGTGAAATATGCCGTTGGAAATTATTCCACAATCATGTTAAGCGAGCCCCAGCGCATAGCTACTCTAACGAATATCCAGCGTTCTAAGATTCGAGCGATTGCGGACATCGACTTTTACACAACCGAACTAGAGCACCGGGTCAATGCAAAAGACGCTAAAAAGAATCAGGAGCCTGTTCTAATTGCAAAACAGAACCTTGACTTATCATCACAGCTCTATGCAATCAGCACTATCATGGAAGTCTATTATGCACAAAACTGGAATGCTGTTTATCTGGAAAGTGTTCTTGCAGAGGCAGACCTACTGCTGGGGCACACGAAAAACAAAATTTCCGATGCCATTAGCCCTTACGCAAAGGATATCCGAGAAGCACACAAGGCGGCCTTCCTCAAAAAAGATCCTGCCCCCTTTACTCAATCCGAAAAGAGCATTCTAAAAATATCTGATAATCTTACAAAACAGGTGCTAAGTCCACTGGTTACGGTAATTAAAAATGCACTAAATGAACCCATGAACCCTCCGAGCTATATTTGACTCAGACGGATTTATGTACCAAAAAGTCTAGTCATTGTAGTGGGGAACTCTGCTTACGGTTTATATTGCAATTACAGTATTTCAGATGCTGTAATCACTCAAATGCATCCCGGTTCTGCTTCCACGCAATGTAAGCATCCATCATAGCTGCCACAGCATCGATCTTCTGGTCCTGCCGCTGCTTGTAAAGCTTCCGGTTGCCGTTGGTGTCCACCAGTGCAATGCAGTTGCCCATTGCAAACTGCATCAGCTTTTCGTCAAACAGCAGCTTCCGCTGTTCGCTCAGCTTTTTTCAGCTCGCCCAGCGGCACGCTCTCGGTCCTCGCACCCTGAATCACCTTCGTAATACCAAAGGTGCCATTCTCCTGCCCCCAGCGCTCCACGAATTCCTGCGCGTTGTAGGGTCGTAGCCAAACGCCCGCACGTCGTACTGGTTCTGCTGCACGAAGTTATCAAGGTCTTCATACACCTGCATCATGTCCAGCACTGTGCCGTCAAATACGAATAGTGTCCCCTCTTTCATGAACTCTTCGTACTGGTTTCTCCGGCTCACGGGCAGTTGGCTCAGGGTGTAGCTGGTAATGTAGCCCCTTGTCTTTACCCCAAAATATCCGCTTGAAAGCGGAAACAAAAACGTAAACGCACAAAAATCATCGCCCATGCTCAGGTCCGCGCCCATGGCGCACGGCATCTGCCAGTAGCTTCTCGGTCGGTGGCAAAGGGTCTCTTCATACGGAAAAAAGTATGTGTACCCCTCCATCGGCAGATTGAAGCGCTTTGCAAGGATGTCATTCCGGGCACTGGGCGATTTTTCGGCTCGTTCCACGTCCAGCTGATAGGTCTCGTAGCTCACGGTCTTTCCCAGGTTCGGGTTTGCCTTCAGCCACATCTCCGGTCGGCCCACTTCCTCAATGCTGTCCAGCTTGTAGTACCAGATAGAGACATGCGGGTTTACGTACTCCCCCTTCAGGATGCTCAGCAATTCCATTTTGATGTCGTCACCGCATCCGTTGCGCACCGTGCCCTCGCTGCTTGCCGCAACGATCAGGTAGTTCTCGTTTTTCGCCGCGCCCTGCTCAATGGCACCAATGGGGTCTTCTCGGATGTCGCAGCTTAGCCATTCGTCCACGGTAGCCACCGTGTCGCGCCTGCCTGCAGCTTTTCAATGGTCATGGGGCGCACTTCCAAAAGGCTGTTGGTCACAAAGTTCTCAATGCCTTTCTTCGTGCTTGTCATCTTCACACGGTCTGCTTTTGCACCAGTGGTGTTCTGTAAACTACCTTCGGTCATGAACTTCAGCACCGGCCCTTTTGCCCGCGCCAATGCGGTGCGGAAGGGTGCCAGCACTTCATCGGCCTGCTTCATGGTAGGCGCTGTTGTCAGCTGCTGGGTGGTGTTCGTGTTGGCGGTCATAAAGTATGCCTGCAAGAACTCCAGATACATGGTCTTTGCGGCCGAACGTGTGATAATAAGGTACTGCTTCGTTACCAGACGCTTTTTGATGCGCTTGGTCTCGTAGTGTCCGCCTGCCCCGTGGGGGTTCGGCACATACACGCTCCGCTCCACAAAGTAGTACCAGCCAAAGATCTGTTCTGCCCACAGCTTAAAGCTGTCCAGCATCTTCACATCGCCGCCGTCAGTCAGGGTCAGCTCGTCCTCACAGAACGCGATAAAGCCGTTGATGGCCTTATCGTCATAATAGATGCCCGGGTTTGCGATCAGATCGTCGATCCGGTTCATCTCCATGCTGATCTCTCTGCAAACGGGGATCTCCCCGCGCATCACGGCCTCCCGGAACCGGCCGTAGTAGATCGGCGTTGCCGTGTTCGAGAGTGCCATTTTGATTTTTCAGCTCCTGTTTTATGTATCAGCCTTTACAGACCCTTGCTCCGTAATTTTCTCAGCGTTCGCCTTGTCCTCAGCTCCTTACTGTACGATTTCCTCAAAGCCGCTCTTCACCAGAATGGCTTTCACCTTCTCCTTCAGCAGGCGGGGGCAGCGGGCATACATTGCCTTTGCTTCCTCGGTCGTCTCGCAGCTCATGATCTCCTGTGCCCACAACATTGCCATCATAAAACAGTCCTTTCCAGTTTTCTGTAAACTCGTTTAAGCATATACGATTTCGCTCATTTCCATCAGACACTGCTTGATCATCGTATTTTCTTCTTTCAGTGTCTTGTTATCTTCCTGCAGTGCTTCCAGCTTCTCTTTAAGTGTCGGCTCCGGTTTGGGCTGGTCCGCAGGGTCAGACTTTACTCCGCCGTCCGTTACCTCGTAGCAGCCCGGTTTATCCGCGATGCTCCACAACGTATCGCCCACAGCGCAGGCGGCATTGTGGGCGTTTACTGCTTCCACCATAGCGGTGTATGCATCGCACTGCGCCTGTGTCTCCACAGGTTTTGCAAGGGCATATCCTATTTTGATTTCCATGCTGCACATCCTTTACTTCCAGCGACCTATGACGACAATACTTCCTTTATAGTCACTGCGTACACATAATTCAGTAGTAGTACGGTTGTATACGCAACATGCTACGTCGGTGCTGTAGGTTATGCTTTCGCCAAGAGTAAAACCGGCACCATAATTTGTGTTAGCAAATGGCACAGGAAACTGAAAATAGGGATAGTAATTCTTGCGAGGCCATTCGCCGAATTCGAGCCAGCAAATCTGTGTGCCATTGCTGAATCTAATATAATTTGTACCGCTAGTGGTGATGTCGCTGCCGATCCCGTCCAGCTTCTTTTTGTCGGCAGCACTCATCAAACCCGCCGCGCGCTGGGTGGCATTGCCATAGGTAGTGTTGGTTGTCGGCGGTGTGTAGCCCAATGCCGCTGTGACATTGGCTTTGGTCAGGCTCAGCAGGCCGCTGGCAATGGTAAGGTTCGAGCCAATTTTCACGAGGCCAAGCGCACTTGCGGTTGCAGCGTCGTAGGTATGATCCGTAAACACCGCATCTGCGGGTACGGTCTTTTTCAGTTCGTAGGTACACGCAACTGGTTTGCCGCCAGAAAAATACACCGGCTTGGTAGTACTGCCCGCCGTCGCAGTGTCAAGTTTTACAGCGCTGGTAGCACTGCCGCCTGCAGATGCAGAACCCGCGTAGCTGTGCGCGTGGTTCTTGGCCGCAAATACGCTTTCCGCCTTGCTCTTGATGTACGCCCACAGCGTACTCATGGGCCTGCGGTGGAAGGTGGTGGTGCTGGTGCCGCCGCCAACGTACTGGCTCACATAGTAGTCCGCATCAGTAGGGGTCGAAGCATCGGTGGTCAGCGCGTTGATCATCGTGTTCAGGTCATCGGCGGTCTTGTTTGCTTTGTCAGTCAGCTTTTTATCCACCTGCGTGCGGGTGTAGTAGTCGCTCATGTTTACCGTCACCATGCTGTCACGCCAGGCATTGGTGTCGCAGTCCCATACCCAGATGCTGTCCGTGGTGCCCACCACAGCCCACCAGCCGTTTTCACCCACGGGCACCGCAGCAGTCAGGGCGTCTGAGGTCTCATACCAGCCCTGCGCGCCCAGCGTAATGGTGCGCACCTGCTCGAAATATTCCTTTGTGGCCTGCAGGTATTCACCGGATTTTGTTTCGCTGCCCTTCGCATTGGATGCGCTTGTGCCCGCATTGGTCTCGCTGGTCTTGGCAGCGCTGGCTGCACCTGTGGCAGTGCTGGCCGCGCTGGATGCTGTCTGGGCATCTTTTTTTGCGGCTGCTGCACTGTTAGCAGCTGCGGTTTTGCTGGTATTGGCATCATCTCGCGCCGCTTCGGCTTTCTTTGCGTTGGCCTGAGCACTGGCGGCGCTGGTGCTGGCATTCGTTTCACTAGTCTTTGCTGCGCTTGCGCTGGTGCTGGCATTCGTTTCACTCGTTTTTGCGACCTTCGCACTGGTCACGGAGTTTGTCTCCGAGGTCTTTGCCGCACTGGCCGAACTGGCAGCAGTTGTTTCGCTGGCCTTTGCTGCCTTTGCACTGGCGGCAGCGGCATTCGCAAAGGTCTGTCCGTATGCCTCCACTTCCGCCTTCAGCGTCGCCATAAAGTCCCGGATCTCAGGAATGTCAGTTTTTGTGTCTACACCAGCCTTCCAGGCATTTTGCCTTGCCAAGCGTCGTGTGGAACGCACAGTTCACCATTCCGCCAGTGGTAATAAGGCCCACCACAATAAAGAACACATCGCCCTGATACGCTACAGCATCCGCCGCCACAATCCAGTCAAACACCACCGCATTGCCTTCAGTGTGTTTGCTCGTCACCGTGTAATAGTTTTTGTCACCGTTTGCATTCTGGTAGTTGATGCGCAGGTCAAACTTCGACATATCGTATCCGCGCCATGTTTTGTTCATTCTAAATCGGATGCGGTTCGCGTCTTTATCTCCCTCAACGCCCAGCACCACACCGCGTTCTGGCACAGCGATCACTCGCAGGTCTTCATCGATCACAAAATCGTAAGCGGTATCTTCTTCGCTCACATCTGCCATTGCTGCAAACTGCTTGTCCAAATCCACCATGTCACTTCACCTGCTCGATCAGTACCTTGTTTGTCATCATCCGCGTCTTGCCATTCTGGCCAGCAAGATACACCTTAAAGCTTTTTCCGTCCGTCACCTCGTCGGGTACGGCGCACTCACCTTCCGCGCTCACAGTCACCGCATATTCGTCATTGAACACAGCAATTTTCTTGGCCATAAGCACTCCGGGTCACTCTGCTCAAAGTGGCAGCGCAGATAGCCTTTGCTTCCGGCTGTCACGCCGGCAAAATCACCGCGCTTTGCCAGCTGCTGCCCTTCCACGGCAAACTTCAGCATCCGCATTGTTTCTCCTCCCTGTCGCACTCGGCATACAGCCGCCATTCCAGTTCGCTGATAAGGTTTTTGGTCGCTTCCATCGTGCTGGAACTCTGCGGCGGGTCAAACAGCATCTTCACCTTCAGCGCCGTATAGCTCTTTACCGCTTCAATGTCTGCCCTGTTCTGGCAAAACTCGCTCCATGTTGCCGTTGCATCGCTGATGCCAAAGCCCTCCTGAGGCCCAACACCCATCTGCCGCAGGATCATCAGCACGCTGTTGATGTGCATAATAAGGTCTGCATCAAACGCCGTATACTCCTCGGTAAGTCCAAGGAGTTTCTTCACCGAGGTAAGGATACTGTCCATTTCCGATCACCTCAGTCTACAATGCACTGGTTGTCCCACTTCTTGTAGGCGTCCAGATAGGTCTCGCCCTTATCGCCGTCGTGGATGATCTCGTAGTACATGCCGTCAGACACGGTGGTGCTCACCAGCGCCTTCCAGTTCTGCAGGGTTTTGCTGAACCATACAATGAACACGTCCTCGATCGTCAGCTTCTTGCCGTCGGTCACGTCCACGTGAGCGTTAAAGTAGTCCACCACCAGCTGCTTTGCGCGGTTCATCATAGCTTCGTTGTCCATTTTGTTTTCCTCCTTTTATTATTCCTCGTGGTCCATCACGCCCTCGGCTGCAATGGCCGCATTAGCCCAGAACAATGCCTCGTCCAGCTTCGTCAGTGCCAGACTGCGTTCCCGACTTGGTGCAATACGCCGCACCATTCCTTCTGCCTCCTGCATCTTCAGCCGCAGGTTTGTGCTGTATGCCGCTTCCGCAACATTGAATTTTCGTACAGGGTACATCTTCATTTCCTCCATGGGCATGTGTCGCCCGGTCGTCTTTCGGCAAATGCAGGCTTTAGGATCGTATCATCTCCGTAGTGGATGGCCTTGTGGGTCCGATCGCTCACGCAGATCACGTTTTCCGGGTCCAGAAGTGCGTCTGAGTGCTGAAGCACGTCCTCTTTCGTCAGCGGGTTCAGATGGTGGATAATAATGCGCGGCCGGATGGGTTTGCCGTTTCGTATCACCCAGTCGGTGATCTCGTGGTCTTTGCACGCAAGGTCACACCCAGCGTCCCGTACAATGATCCTGTCCCGGAACTGCCGCCACTCTCTTGACTGGTAAAAACTCTGATTTAGCCACCGGTCAAAGCCAAAAGTATCAAATCCAACTTTGCCGTGGAGCTGCAAATAATGGAAACGGTCTTCAAAGGTCGCATGCTGGCAAAGTTCAGAGTATGTCTTCCTGGGCATATGCTTAGTACCCCATACACCAGCAGACCATGGCGAATACCGTGCAGATCATAGAGAGGCAAATCAACTTACTATGCAGGTTCTTATGGCCTTCCATTTCGTCATGGTAAGCGCATATAAATGTAAAAATCAGAGTACACCAACAGCCAAATCCGCCGAACCACTTATCAATAATTTGTGGAAGCCCGACCGCAATAGCCGTCAAAAGCGACAGAATACTAGGAGGCAAATACCACCAGTACCGCTTGTTTGTCAGTCGTTCTCGGTCTGTGAACAAGCATGCAAGCATGATCCACGCATCGCCGCCATCAGCCAGAAGCAGATTTCTTCAAATGCCGTCATCATAAAAATCCTTTCTTCCGCAACATGTCATCTGTAAGCAGCATCGATGCCCATGCAACTGCTCCAGTCAAAAAGAACTGCCTTCCATTCGCACAGGATATTGCGCTTTACCAGAAAAACCGCTGCTGTAAAGTAGATAAAAACAGCACTGCCAGAACGACTCAGGCTGCATAAGAGCTTTTAAAACTCATAGTCTGGGGCCTCGTCTTCGTCCACGCCATTGTACTTTGCCATGGCTTTCAGCACATTTGCGTACATTTCTTTGGTGTCCTTTGCGTTTTCTAGTGTCTCGGTCTTTGCCCGGAGCAGTTTGTTTTCTTCTTCCAGTTTTTTCTTTTCAAGGTCCGCTTTCATAGTAGCCAGCTTCAGGAAGTGCGTTGTTTCTGCACTGGAAGCCGTCCCTTCTCGTAGCCTTCTTTCCACCAGTTGCATGGTCAGGTTTATCATGTACTGTTCCTGTGCTTCCGGACTTGTTGCAGGCCGGGCCGAAGCCACAGCCGCTTCTCCCGGTGTGTTCTTCTTCGGTCGCATTCAAAAGGCCCTCTTTCTTTTGTTGTCTAAAATTCAGTTTTTGCAAAGGCTTATGGGTGCTGTGGCAGTGCTTTTCATTTGAAGGGAGAAAGCAAACATTCCGTATAAAGGAGAACAATACAGAATGCCCGATGCCGATGGAGGTCGAACGTCATGAACTCAGAAAGCTCTTAGGAGGCGCGCACCCCATAAGCCCTTGCAAAAACTGCCGAAACCTCAGTCTACACCCCAAGGCCTCGGCAGCATGTTTAAAGCCCAAATATCAATTTTCCCTCCGGGGAAATATCAAAGACCGGCGCGATTTGAGAGGGGGGTGTCGATTTTGAGACCCTCCCTATGGCCTTAAGCACTTTGTGCATAGCCGGTATCGTCCTTGATCTCGATTTTGAGCTTCTTATAGATGTTAGCTGGATCGTTTGCCACAATTTTATTGATTGCTTTCTCAATTTCGTAGGCATTTTCATTGTCTGTGAACTGAGAAGAGGTCTGTGCCAGCCGCATAAGCAGACCAGACGAGTTATAGCCGTGATCCATGTCATACTGATACCACTGCTCGAACTGCTCATACGGATTGTAGGGATTATCGAACGTGGTCAGAAAGCATCGAACCATAATTCAAAGCCTCTCTTTCCTGTTATCACTTTCCAAGTGCATCATAAACTGTGGATTCAGGAACGCCACACGCCTGTGCAATCTCTTTATAAGTGTAACCGCTTCGCAACATCGCTCTCGCTTTGGACAACTTGGCCGAAGACAACGAAGCCGTGGTTTTGGGCATTGCGCGTTTCACGATTTCATCCGAATCAGAAGAATTCAGGAACTTTGACAGCATGTTGTCGGAAATTGCGCCAGCCTGAATAGCTTCCCATTCTCTGTCGCTAAACCTGACTTTGGACTTTTGCCCACTTGCGCCGACCTTATCGCGAGCGCGCTGCATTTCAACAGAAGAAATCTTCTTGATTTCTTTCTTGTCCTCGGTGTTTTGCGGGTCTAAGCCCAGTTCCTGAATTTTGGCCTTGATGTTGGCATTGGCAATCAGCATTGCCTTGCGCTCCTTAGGTTTATTGGCCAGCATTGTGGTGTACTTGTCTTTCAGTGACATAACTTCCGCAGCATATGTCTTGGCTGCCTCAGGATCACGCTGGATGCCTTCATGTTGGCCGCCTCTTTGCGGGCCTGTGCTGCCATAGCTTTGAGCTTATTAGAGAAGTCTGCGTACAAGTTCTCCTGAATAGTTCCGGAAGAAAGGGTTCTTGCATCCTTTGTCTCGGAAATCAGACTTACCGTGTCTTCAGCAATGCGCTCCTTCTTGGTCTTCGGGTCTGGGAAGGTACGCCCGCTCTCCTTATAGATGAGTTCACCAGTCTCCTTATCAACACGAACACTGCCACGACGCTCAGGCACACGGATGGTCTGTTTACGACGAGACAGGAGTGTTGATGCACCACCATAATGCGTAGTACCGTCCTCATCCACACGGATCTGCCACTTTTCTTTCAGTTCCTGAATACCGTTCTCCCTCTCAGAGCGTTTGTAATCCAGCTTGTGCTTCTCTGCATCGATAACAACCATCGAATGCTTGACAGCACGAGCCAGTTCCTCTTCAGACGCACCACGAAGAGTCATGTCCGTGATGAGGTTCGAGATAACACCCATTTCACGCTGCTTCTCTTCTTTTTTCATGAGACGCACGTTGTTGGGATTGCCTTCAGGAACTGCATATGCAGTCTTGGGGTCAAAACCTTTCAACTGTTCCAACGGACGAGTAGATTTAATGGGAACCTTATCGCTGACAGGAATCACCATAACGGTATCACCATCGAAGTCTGCACCGGACAAACGCTCTGCCACCTTGGCATTGATGCCGATAGCATCTTGGATCTGTCCAAGATTGCGCTTGCCACTGACATTTTTGTTGTTGACTGTAACAATCGGAATCTCAAAGGTGCCGGCATGAGGATAGCGAATCAGTGCAAGCTGTGTGCCGTTCTCATAGGTCGGACAGTAAGCTTCTGTTTCCTTAATTCGGTTGATGGGCAGAATGACTTTCGTCGATTGTCCCGGAAATGCCGATGCTTTCAGCGTCATGGACGTACCTTCACAGGTATCGGCAAAGTCGTTCAGCAGCTTCTTTTTAACAGTAGGATTATTGTAGTGCATAATTTCATCATACTGCGCCTGATAATCCGCAATTGTAAGCTTCAGCTGATTTTCAATAAGCTTTTTCGGCTGTTTGGATAGGAATTGCGAAGATACATTTCGGGACATTGTATCCCAATCGCCTTCCTCTTTCAGTTTGTTAATAGGAGAAAGATGCTCCTTTCCATCAGAACCGATGTATGTACTCTGGCCATTGGCTTTGATGGCTGCTCCAAACGGATTGTCCGGATCAGCTTTTGCTTCCTTCAGAACCTTCATTTTGGGCGTACCGGAAGGCTTGTTAGTGTTGAACATGATGTCCACACCATTGGGAAGAAGATCATCAGAGTAGACCGCCATGCCTTTCAGATAATGGTCACCATCGACAAGGATACGAACCTGCGCATAATGACTCTTGCCAAGGTCAAGGTCGGGCACACCACGGCGAATTTCCATGACACCATCTTTGTCCAGACCACCTTCATCGCCATACCGGATGGCAACACGGCTTGAATCCAGACTTGCAGGACGCTGAAGCTTCTTGAACGTATCGCCACCGTCGTCAGAATGATAATCGCCGAGCGAATCAATCTGATCCTGATGCTGATAAGCATACTTCTGGTCGAATTCAGGCTTAGCCAACACCGTAATGTTAGTCTGCTGACGGATGTTGGTCGGCTGACGGATACCTACGCCATAACGTTTGTAACCGTATTCCGCTTCCAACGTATATGCAGCGTCGTCAAGCTCAGATTGCGACACACCCATTACAAGATTGGCACCTTCGGAAATATCGATCATGCCTTTCTTGTCCACTTCTTTTTTCAACGTGTCAGCAATATTCTCTGCACGCTGCGCTTTTTTATCAGCAGTGCCTGCATATTTTGAGCGCACACTGGACTCGCTCATACCAAGCTTTTCACCGATGCTTTCCAGCCGAGACCCTGTTCCTTTAAAGCAGCGATTTTCTCATACTCAGATGCCTTGCGCTCATGGATTGCTTTACGCCGAGCCACTCGAAATTCGGTAAGACCGAGCTGGTACTCCTTGGGAAGAGTGCTATTGATTGATCTAAATTCATTCTCGGACAT
>ENA-OQAZ01000187-OQAZ01000187.1-human-gut-metagenome-genome-assembly--contig:-NODE-187-length-34670-cov-4.389051_pt1 | contig 34670 bp, 41 predicted proteins | sample MGYA00242737_ERZ504531 | MGnify/ENA primary metagenome ERZ504531 (study PRJEB26092, sample SAMD00036244) | human gut metagenome | host: Homo sapiens | study: EMG produced TPA metagenomics assembly of... | reverse complement strand
TGTTGTTACTGTTCACACACCATTATCCCGCGAGGTGTTTTGGCATGAATATGCCAAAATCCCGAGACATACAAGCCAAAATTCCATTGCCGCAGGCAATCTGGAATGAATTTTGGCTACGTTACTGTGAACGGAGTGAACAGTAACCAGTAACATGAAAAGGTTATTCAGGCAGAATAAAAAGCTTGACATTTGACAGGAAGTATAATACTATAATGAATAGAAAAACGAACATAAGTTCTTGAAGGGCTGAAGGAGATTAAAATAAATGATAAATGAAGAAAAGCAGAAAGCACTGGAAGCAGCGCTTGGACAGATTGAGAAACATTACGGGAAAGGATCAGTCATGAAACTCGGGGAATCCGGAGCAAATATGCAGGTGGAGACAGTCCCTACCGGATCTTTAAGTCTTGATATTGCACTTGGAGTAGGTGGTGTTCCCAAGGGACGTATCATCGAGATTTACGGACCGGAATCCAGCGGTAAGACAACCGTTGCACTTCACATGGTTGCAGAAGTGCAGAAACGAGGCGGGATTGCCGGATTTATTGATGCAGAACATGCTCTGGATCCTGTCTATGCAAAGAATATCGGTGTAGATATCGATAACCTGTACATATCACAACCGGACAATGGAGAACAGGCACTTGAGATCACAGAGACGATGGTACGTTCCGGAGCTGTGGATATTGTGATCGTTGACTCGGTTGCCGCACTTGTACCGAAGGCGGAGATTGATGGAGATATGGGTGACAGCCATGTAGGTCTTCAGGCCAGACTGATGTCACAGGCTCTCCGTAAACTTACAGCAGTGATCAGTAAATCTAATTGTGTAGTTATCTTTATCAATCAGCTGCGTGAGAAAGTTGGAGTTATGTTTGGAAACCCTGAGACAACGACAGGTGGGCGTGCTCTGAAATTTTATTCATCTATCCGCATGGATGTCCGCAGAGTAGAGACATTGAAACAGGGCGGTGAGATGGTGGGAAACCACACCAGAATCAAAGTTGTGAAGAATAAGGTGGCTCCGCCGTTTAAACAGGCAGAATTTGATATTATGTTCGGAACCGGCATTTCCAAAGAGGGAGATATTCTTGATCTGGCAGCGGAATGCGGAATTGTAAATAAGAGCGGTGCATGGTACGCATATAACGGAGATAAGATCGGACAGGGACGTGAAAATGCAAAGATTTTCCTGAAAGAGCATACAGATATCTGTGATGAGATTGAGAAGCAAGTCAGAATCCATTATCATCTTCTTCCGGATGAAGAAGGACAGGCCAAAGAGCCGGTGCCGGCAACAGGTGATGCACCGGATGCTTCTGAGGAGTGATCATGGGGAATTCATCCGGAGATCTGAGAGAATTTCTCAGGAATGCAGAGGCTTTAAAGAGACAGACTGTACAGAAACAACAGAAAAATTTAACGGAAGAACCTGAAGAATACAGAGACGCAAGGCGTAAAGCCATGCGTCTCTTAGAACATATGGATCGGACGGAGAAGGGATTGAGAGAGAAATTGCGCCAGGCGGGATTTACCAGTCAGGCGGTTGATCATGCTCTGACATATGTTGAAGCCTATGGATATATAGATGATGAACGATATGCCAGAACTTATATTGCATACAGAATGGATACAAAGAGCCGGCAGAAGATCATCCGGGAACTTATGGGAAAGGGAATAGACAGGAAAACAGCGATAAATGCATGGGAGGAAGAGGCTGCCTTAAATATGCCTGATGAAAAAGAAATCCTCTATCGAACCATAGAAAAGAAATATCCGCCGGATACTGAGCTGGATGAGAAAAAAATGCGTCGGCTCTATGGTTATCTTGTGAGAAGAGGATTTGGATATTCAGACATTGCAGATATTCTTGAGAATATGAATATCAGACTTGTACATACATATTCGGATGAATCATAGTATACTCCATTGTATGCATATTGCAAAATATATTACTGAGAACAGAACGAACAGTAATTAAATATAGGAAAAATATTCAAACAATTATCCTGAAAAACTTGACATAAGTATGAAAAAAAGATAAACTTGTATTGTTGTATTTGTACAATGAAAACTAAATAAGGAGGTGCTCCTGTGACAACAACAATTATTGTTGCAATTGTCGCTGTGGTAGTCGCGCTACTTATTGCAGTTCCTGTTACTTGCAAAGTCGCTGTGAACAATAAAATCCAGAAGGATGCCGAGATTGTTGGGACAGCAGAAGACAAAGCAAGAAGCATCATAGATGAAGCTCTGAAAACAGCTGAGACTAAAAAAAGAGAAGCTTTATTGGAAGTGAAGGAAGAATCTCTCCGTACAAAAAATGAACTGGAGAAAGAAACCAAGGAACGAAGAAACGAACTGCAGAAATATGAAAATCGTGTATTAGCAAAAGAATCCGCGGTTGACAAGAAAGCAGATGCAGTTGAGAAGCGTGAAGCGGAATGCACAGCGAGAGCAGCTGAGGTGCAGAAAAAAGAAAAACGGTAGAAGAACTTGAGCAAAAAGGAGTACAGGAACTGGAACGAGTTTCAGGTCTGACCTCCGAACAGGCAAAAGAAGAATTACTCAGATCCGTTGAAGATGATGTAAAAGTGGATGTAGCCAGACTTTACAGGGAATTGGAAAGCAGGGCAAAGGAAGAAGCTGGTAAGAAGGCTAAGGAATATGTTGTCAATGCCATCCAGAAATGTGCAGTTGACCATGTAGCTGAAACTACCATTTCGGTTGTTCAGCTTCCGAGCGATGAGATGAAGGGAAGGATTATTGGTCGTGAAGGCCGTAATATCCGTACTCTTGAGACACTTACAGGTGTGGATCTTATTATTGATGATACACCGGAAGCAGTTGTATTATCTGCTTTTGATCCGATCCGTCGTGAAGTTGCACGTGTAGCTCTTGAGAAACTGATCGTAGATGGACGTATCCATCCGGCCAGAATCGAAGAGATGGTTGAGAAAGCCAGAGGGAAGTAGAAGCGCAGATTCGCGAAGATGGTGAGAATGCAGCTATGGACGTTGGAGTTCATGGTATTCATCCTGAATTACTGAAACTTCTTGGACGTATGAAGTTCCGTTCAAGTTATGGACAGAATGCTTTAAGACATTCTATTGAGGTAGCTCAGTTATCCGGAATGCTGGCCGGTGAGGTTGGCGTAGATGTCCGTATGGCTAAGAGAGCAGGTCTTCTTCATGATATTGGTAAATCAATTGACCATGAAGTAGAAGGATCTCATATTCAGATTGGTGTGGATCTCTGTAAGAAGTATAAGGAATCCCAGATTGTTATCAATACGGTCGCATCTCATCATGGTGACTGTGAGCCGGAATCTCTGATTGCATGTATTGTACAGGCTGCAGATGCTATTTCAGCGGCGAGACCTGGTGCAAGAAGAGAAACGCTGGAAACTTATACCAATCGTCTGAAACAACTGGAGGATATTACGAACCAGTTTAAAGGTGTTGATAAATCTTTTGCTATTCAGGCGGGAAGAGAAATACGTGTAATGGTAGTGCCGGAGCATGTTAATGATGCAGATATGGTTCTCCTTGCGCGCGATATTGCGAAACAGATTGAAGCAGAACTTGAATATCCCGGTCAGATTAAAGTCAACGTGATACGTGAAAGCAGAGCGATTGACTATGCGAAATAATATGATTGTTCATTTTATGGACTATCGTGGACAGTTCTTTGCAGATATAAACTGTGCAGATTGTATTTATACAGTCTGTGCAGTTTTTTATGTTATAGGAAATTACTCCGTAATGTTCCTATAACATAAAAAAGCCCTCCGGACACGATTCTTTCTTGTAAAGACAGGAATACTTCCTGGAATTTCTCAGTAAACTGGTACAGGGTGATAGAATGAAGAAAAACAGAACGGGAACCAAAAAATTTCCTGCGCTTATTTTATTTCTTCTTGGATTTCTGGCCGGAAATCTGATACCGAATATAATCTGGAAGGCAAAATGGCAGCAGAAAACATGGGCATCGGTATATTTTCTGAGTACATTTGCAGGAAAAAATACAGGCAATATTGAATATCTGAAAGAAATATTAAAATACAGAGGTGTTTTTTATCTGTTGAATATAATCTGTGGATTTTCGATTTTTGGTGCGCCGCTTGCTGTTATAACGCTTCTGGGATCAGGATTGTATGCAGGTATGATAATGACTGTTTCTATACTGGAATTTGGATTTGCAGGCGGGGTGATCGGAATGGGACTTTTGCTGCCGCAATATTTATTTTACATTCCGGTCTGGCTTTATTCTATGGAACAGGAATGGAAGATATCATCAGAAATATGGAGAAACAGAGGTCTGATTTCCGGAGAAGTCAGTATTTATCTTAAAAAAATGTGCATTGCAGCAGTAGGATATTTTCTGGGAATACTTATCGAATGCTATGTGAACCCTCTGATCATTGACATTATTCTGAAATATATAAAAATTTTTTAATGACATATTTACTATATTTAGTATTGGTTGTCATAAAATCTCCGACATATGGTATTTGATGCTGAAAAAGCTTGAAATACAAGGATTTTTCTCGAAAAAAAAGGTTTGATTTTATGTAAAATAAACAGTATAATACATATACATTTTATCGGAGAGAGTACGATTTTCTGCTGATAAACTGCGAAGAGGATTAATTTTCGTCTGATCGCAGGAGCTACAGGCAGCGGATATTTTGATTAAAAGGAAACGGGAATATGGACATAGAAATAAGGGAATTTATTACATATCTGCATAATACAAAAAAAACATCGGCAAATACAGAGATCTCATACCAGAGAGATCTGAAAAAAATGGCGGAATTTCTGAAGGAACGGGGAATCAGAAATTATAAAGATGTAAAAGAACTTGAGCTTGAAGGGTATATCAGTTACATGGAACGTGAGAAGTTTGCGTCATCTTCCATTTCCAGAAGCGTTGCTTCTATGAGAGCATTTTTTCAGTATCTGTGGAAGGAAGGCGTGATCGCAGAAGATCCGGCAGATAACCTGAAACCTCCGAAGGTTGAGAAAAGGGCACCTGAGATACTTACCATAGAAGAAGTGGATAAATTACTTCAGCAGCCGAAATTGGATACCCCTAAAGGGATAAGAGATTCAGCAATGCTGGAATTGCTGTATGCAACAGGTATGAGAGTCAGTGAGATGCTTCATCTTCAGATTTTTGATGTCAATCTCCAGTTTGGATATGTGGTCTGTAATGAGAATGGAAAAGAGAGGATTATCCCTATTGGTATTCCATGCAAGAAGGCAATGGAACGGTATCTGCAAACAGCCAGAACCGTTTTTGTGAAAGATGAGAAAGAAACAGCATTATTTACAAATTGTTCAGGGAAAGCGATGAGCCGTCAGGGATTCTGGAAAGTATTAAAGGGATATGCGGATGATGCCGGTATCAAAAGGGATATTGCCCCGCATACATTGAGACATTCTTTTGCTGTGCATATGCTGCAGAATGGTGCGGATATACGAAGCGTTCAGGAAATGCTGGGACATTCCGATATTTCCACTACGCAGGTTTATCTGGGCATGAATATGAATAAAATGCGTGATGTGTATATGAAAACACATCCACGTCATTAAAAACTTATTATTTATGAGGATTGCTATAATGTCAAATGAAAAAGCTTCTATAGTCTGTTTTGAACAGTTTATAGAAGCTTTTTTAACTGAATCAAGTAAGTCCCCTGCTTTAATTGCGAAGAGCAATAAGCAGTGGTGGCTGAATAATTTTTTCCTGTAATGTCATAACATGCGCTATTTACAGATAATGTAATTACAGCGATCCATCTGATCAGAGAGTATGGAATGTTGTTTATAAACAATAACAACGGATCAACACATCTCGGCAATTGTATACAGAAGACGTTCGGATTCTTCCCATCCAAGACATGGATCGGTAATAGATTTTCCGTAAATATGATCACATCCGATCTTCTGATTTCCCGGTTCAATATAACTCTCGATCATAAGCCTTTTACCAGAGTATGAAGTTCCGGGTCTACCTGGCGGCTGTGGAGAACCTCTTTTGCAATACGAACCTGCTGGTCATATTGTTTATTAGAATTAGAGTGGTTGGTATCAACGATAACAGCCGGATTTTTAAGGTTTTTCTCCTGATATTTCTCCCAGAGAAGACGAAGATCCTCGTAATGATAGTTCGGGATTGCCTCCCCATGTTTATTTACGGCACCGCGGAGAATTGTATGAGCCAGTTCATTACCTGTTGTTTCTACTTCCCAGCTTCTGTAGATAAAACGATGTCCACCCTGAGCTGCTACAACGGAATTGAGCATGACTGCAAGATCGCCGCTGGTTGGATTTTTCATACCTGCAGGAACTTCCATGCCGCTGACGGTAAGACGATGCTGCTGGTCTTCCACAGAACGTGCACCTACTGCCACATAAGAAAGCAGGTCAGAAAGGTAACGGTAATTTTCCGGATAAAGCATCTCATCTGCACAGGTCATACCACTGGTCCGGATTGCATGGATATGCATTTTACGGATTGCTACAAGCCCTGCAAGAAGATTTGGCTGTTTCTCGGGATCCGGCTGGTGAACCATACCTTTATAGCCTTCTCCTGTTGTTCTTGGTTTGTTTGTATAAACACGTGGAACAATCAGAACCTTGTCAGCTATTTTCTCCTGAACATTGCGTAATCTGGTAAGATAGTCCAGAACAGCATCTTCATTATCTGCTGAACAAGGACCGATGATTGCAAGGAATTTATCGGACTTTCCGGTAAAAACATCACGCAGTTCTTTATCTCTTGCATCTTTAACAGCCTGAATTTCAGCATCAATGGGATACTGATTACGGATTTCTTCAGGGGTTGGTAATTTTTTGATAAAATCGAATCCCATAGTAATATCTCCTTTGTGTCTATTTGTCTTGCTTTTTTCGGAATTTATTATAAACCATTCCTATCTGAATGTCGATAGCCAAAATATTTTCGGATGACTTTCTGCGATCATATCAAGCGTTACTGTTCACTTCGTTCTCAGTAACGTAGCCAAAATTCATTCCAGATTACCTGCGGCAATGGAATTTTGGCATATCCATGCCAAAACACCTCGCGGGATAGTGGAGTGTGAATAGTAACTATCAAGTCTCTTGATCAATATGCATTATTTACGGGGATTGCTATAGTTGTTTTGCAGTATTTGTAAACTGTGCAGGATGCTGAGCGCCAGTTCGCTGCAGAGAATCCCGTACAGATATCCCCGGATTCCCAGAACAGGGATTGCAAACAGCACGAAACTGATCCGGATGCAGACGCTGATCACACTGTGCAGCAGGCAGATGCCGGATTTTCCAAGGCCGTTGAGTACGCTGGTGAGAGTGGTGTTCAGGTACAGAAAAGGACAGATATAGGACATGGTATGGATATAGATTCCGGCTGTCTGACTGTGAAACAGAAAATTTCCAAGAAATTCTCCAAGAAACAGAAAAAAAACCAAGCAGGATCCGCCTAGCAGCAGACAGTATCGGAAAATCCTGCCGATCACATATTGGATTCGCTTTTGATACCCCAGAGTCTGCAGCTGGGTAATGGAGGGAATCAGCATGGTCGCAGCCGAGTTTGTAAGCGTAGCGGGGAAAAGAATAAGCGGAAGTGCCATCCCTGTAAAGATTCCGTAAACACTCAGGGAATCTTTGGGAGTAAATCCTGACATTTGCAGCCTTGCAGGTATAAGAATCACTTCAATACTTCCCAGAAGGGTGAGTAGTATTTTATTCATGGTAAGAGGAACGGAAATATGGAGCAATTTTCTGAGAACAGAAAGCGGTCTTCTGATATTCCGGATATTATAATGTGTTACCTTAAAATGCATACTGACTGCGAAAAGAGAAATAAAAGATGAGGCTATTTCCCCGATAAGATTTCCGCCGACTGCAATTGCCGGAGTGATGTTTCGCCCTTGCGATGCACAGATCAGATAAAGAATATAGCATCCGCCTGTGCGGAAAAGCTGTTCCAGAAGTTGGACTCCTGCGGGAAATCCGGCCTGTTTTCTTCCCAAATAATAGCTGCTGATACAGGTATGAAGTGTACTCAACGGAATACTCAGAGAAAGAATCCGTATCAGACTGGAGGTCTGTGACTCTTTCAGAATCTGTACTGCCCAGAAATCCGCATAGCTGTAAAGAAACCAGGAGAATACCAGGGAGAAAACAACAGAAACTACAGTTCCCACGACAAAATAATCTGAGATATGACGACTGGGATTTTTGGAAACTTTTTCTGCGGCAGTGAGGCGGGAGATTGCAGTCTGGATACCGGAAGCGCAGATGGACATGATCAGAATCTGCAGTGGAAGTATAAGCTGAAAGATACCAAGCCCATGTGCACCAATAGTGTGTGACAGGAATATTCTGTAAAAGAACCCCATAAGTCTGCTTAACAAACCGGCAAATGTAAGAAGTAAAGTTCCTTTGATAAAAAGTTTTTTTGACATAATGAAAAATCCAGACCTTTTCATGCGCAGCAGGTGCGAATATCCGCTTGACTAAAAAACAGTAACCTGCCGAAACGCCTTTACAGCAATATATGAACAAAACAGCCTTGACAGAACGGTTTGTTTCTGGTAAAGTAATCATGAAATCCGAGGGAAACACTGGGAATTAAAAAACGAGGTGAGAAAATGAAACTCTCAACAAGAGCCCGTTATGGCTTGAAAGCATTGATAGATCTTGGTTTGCACAGTGCGAATGAAGCGATATCTTTACAGAGTATTGCGGAGAGACAGGATATTTCCACAAGCTACCTCGAACAGCTTATGGCCATGCTTAAGAAGGCCGGTCTTGTAAAGAGCAGCAGAGGGGCTTACGGCGGATACCAGCTTGGCAAGCCGGCAGATGAGATCTCGGTCGGTGAAGTCCTGCGTGTGCTGGAAGGCAGCCTGGAAGCAGCAGCCTGTCCCGGGATTGAGAATGACGGAACCTGCCATGGCAGTGATGTATGTGTGGCAAAACTCGTCTGGAAGAGAATCAATGACAGTATTACAAGCGCTGTCGATACCCTGATGCTTGGTCAGCTGATCGAGGAAAGCAGAAGAGTACATGAAGAAAAAATGGAAAGTCAGGGCATGGAAGAAAATGTACCGGACATACTTAAATAAAACAGGAGGACAAGAAAATGGGAAAAATGATTTATCTGGACAATGCAGCAACAACTAAAACAGCACCGGAGGTTGTCCAGGCAATGCTGCCATATTTTTCAGAATATTATGGCAACCCGTCCAGTATTTATGATTTTGCAGGCAAGAGCAAAGAGGCAATCACCAAAGGAAGAGAGCAGATCGCAGAAGTTCTTGGAGCAAAGAAAGAAGAAATTTATTTCACAGCAGGTGGTTCCGAGTCTGATAACTGGGCTCTGAAGGCTACCTTTGAGGCATATAAAGCAAAAGGAAACCACATCATCACAACAAAGATCGAGCATCATGCAATTCTCCATACCTGTGAATATCTGGAGAAACGCGGCGCAAAGATCACATATGTAGATGTAGACGAGGACGGTATTGTAAAACTGGATGAACTTGAGAAAGCAATCACACCGGAAACAATCCTGATTTCTGTAATGTTTGCAAACAACGAGATTGGTTCTATCCAGCCGATCAAGGAAATCGGACGTATCGCAAAAGAGCATGGAGTGCTTTTCCACACAGATGCTGTTCAGGCATTCTGTCAGGTTCCGATCAATGTGGATGAATGCAATATTGATATGTTAAGCTCCAGCGGACATAAGATCAATGGACCAAAAGGAATCGGTTTCCTCTACATTCGTAAGGGCGTAAAAATCCGTTCCTTTGTACATGGCGGTGCACAGGAACGTAAACGTCGTGCAGGTACAGAGAATGTGCCGGGAATCGTTGGATACGGTGCAGCAGCAGCACGTGCAAATGCATCCATGAAAGAACGTACTGACAAAGAAATCGCTATCAGAGATCATCTGATCCACAGAATTGAGACAGAGATTCCTTATGTAAAAGTAAACGGTGACCGTATAAAACGTCTTCCGAATAACGTAAATGTCAGCTTCCAGTTTGTTGAGGGCGAATCTCTCCTGCTGATGCTGGATAATTATGGAATCTGTGCATCCAGCGGATCTGCCTGTACATCAGGTTCTCTTGATCCGTCCCATGTACTTCTTGCAATCGGACTTCCGCACGAGATTGCACATGGTTCTCTGCGTATGACACTCAGTGAAGAGACAACAATGGAAGATGTAGATTTCGTAGTGGACAGATTGAAAGAAATTGTAGCGCACTTAAGAAGCATGTCTCCATTATATGAAGATTTCATGAAAAAACAGAATAAATAACAAAACAGAAGATAATTGTTTGTATTTTTGCAGTTACAACAGAAATAATATTAAAAGAAAGTCAGGATAACAGGAGGAAACACAAATGGCTTACAGTGAAAAAGTAATGGATCATTTTCAGCATCCGCGTAATGTAGGAGAAATAGAGAACGCAAGTGGCGTAGGTACAGTGGGAAATGCAAAATGCGGTGATATCATGAGGATTTTTCTTGATATCGATGATGAAACACATATCATCAAAGACTGCAAATTCAAAACATTCGGATGTGGTGCGGCAGTTGCAACCAGCAGCATGGCAACAGAGATGGTAATGGGAAAAACCATCGAAGAAGCTATGGAAGTTACAAATAAGGCAGTTATGGAAGCCTGGACGGACTTCCGCCTGTAAAAGTACACTGCTCCCTGCTTGCAGAGGAAGCAATCCATGCGGCTCTGTGGGATTATGCACAGAAGCATCATATTGAGATTAAAGGTCTTAAGAAACCAAAGTCTGATATTCACGAAGGCGAAGAAGCAGAGGAAGAAGAATATTGATTATAGCAAAAAATCTGAATCTGTTTGTAATCTGAAATCGTTATTTATAAAGAAGGGGCGGGTGATACTCATCATCTGCCTGTGCTTTATATTATGGCATTATATGATACCAGGGACAAAAGATATTTTGTGAAGCAGTTCCCGCAATTTTTATTATATGATGCTGCTATAAATATTTTCTGCAGGAGGTAGAAATGACAGGACTTACAAATGAACAGGTGCAGGAGAGGATTGCAGAAGGAAAAGTTAATGTCAACGAGAACCCGAATACCAGAACCTACAAGCAGATCATTTTGGAAAACACGCTCACATTTTTTAACTTTTTAAATATTGCATTGCTTGTTCTGGTGCTTTTTGTGAGATCTTATAAGAACTCCATGTTTATGGGAATCATTCTGATCAATACAGTGATAGGTATTATTCAGGAAATCAGAGCAAAGAAGACGATTGACAAACTTGCAATCCTTACAGAGAGTAAAACAGTAGTTTTGCGTGAGGGGAAGAAATGGAGTATTTCCACAGAGAAACTTGTTCTGGATGATCTGATCTTTCTGAAAACAGGAGATCAGGTTCCGGCTGACGTAAAGGTACTGGAGGGAACTGTAGAAGTAAACGAGTCTCTACTCACCGGTGAGTCGGACAATCTGTCCAAAAGCCAGGGAGACGAACTTTTTTCAGGAAGCTTTGTGACATCAGGGGAAGCTTGCTGTCAGGTAATCCATGTTGGAAAAGATAATTATGCATCGCAGATCACAAGTGAAGCAAAGGAATTTAAACGTCATAATTCGGAACTTCGCAATTCTCTGAATGCGATTCTGAAGGTGATCAGTATCATTATCGTGCCTCTTGGTGCCATGTTGTTTTACAAGCAATATATGATCGTAGGAGATACACTGAAGGATTCTGTGGTAAATATGGTTGCCGCAGTACTTGGAATGATCCCGGAAGGCTGGTACTTCTGACAAGTGTGGCACTGACATTGTTCTATGGTTCTTGCTACAAAGAAGACACTTGTGCAGGAGCTTTACTGTATTGAAACGCTGGCGAGAGTTGACACGCTCTGTCTGGATAAGACCGGTACGATCACAGAAGGTACCATGAAGGTTGAAGATGTGCAGTTGTATGATACAGCACAGACAACTGTTGTACAACATACAGCAAAATTTGATCCGGAAACAGGGGAGCCTGTTCAGAATGTGTCAGCATTAAAACCGGAGGTTACGGTATCAGCAGAGAAGGAAAACGGACAGATACAGGAAACAGTAAATTTAGAAACGGTATCTCAGGAAGAAAGACAGAAGCTTCAGGAAATTGACCACATTATGGGAAATATGATGTCAGTTCTTCATGATCAGAATGCAACAGCAGATGCGCTGAGAAAGCGCTTTCCTTCAAGAAATGACCTGAAACTGATCCATGCCATTCCTTTCTCCTCAGACAGGAAATACAGTGGTGCTGTTTTTGAAGGAAGAGGAACTTATCTGATGGGAGCTGCACAGTTCCTTTTTCCGGAAGGAAATGAAGAACTTCTGGAACATTGCAGCAGTTACGCACAGGAGGGATACCGTATCCTTGTTCTGGCTCACAGTGAACAGGAGACAAAAGGAACGGAACGCCCGACAGGACTTGAACCGTTGGGACTGTTTCTCATCACTGACGTGATACGTGAGGAAGCACCGGATACTCTGGCTTTTTTTGACAGTCAGGGAGTTGACCTTAAAGTTATCTCAGGAGATGATCCTGTGACTGTCTCTGCGATTGCAAAGAAAGCAGGACTGAAAAATGCCAATCATTATATCGATGCAACAACAATCAAAACTCCGGAAGAAATGCAGCGTGCAGTTGCAGAGTGCAGTGTATTCGGGCGTGTAACACCACAGCAGAAGAAACAGATGGTACAGGCTCTTCAGTCACAGAAGCATACAGTTGCGATGACCGGTGATGGTGTAAATGACGTACTTGCACTCAAGGAAGCAGACTGCAGTATTGCCATGGCAGCAGGAAGCGATGCAGCTAAAAATATTGCAAATGTCGTTCTTCTTGATTCTAATTTCGGGGCAATGCTCATATTGTAAATCAGGGCCGTCGTGTTGTAAACAATATCAGAAGTGCGGCATCCATGTTTCTGATCAAAACAATTTTTTCGGTTTTACTGTCATTGATCACAATTTTCTTTGGAGATGCATATCCCTTTGAACCAATCCAGATGTCACTGATCAGTGCCTGCGCAGTGGGAATTCCTACATTTCTTCTGACACAGGAAAATAATTACAATAAGATTGACCATACATTCCTGAGGCACGTATTTATGAATGCATTTCCTGCGGCAGTAACCATTACAGGATGTGTATTTACAATCATGCTGGTCTGTCAGGATGTATACCATTCCAACGTCATGCTTAATACAGCCTGTGTTCTGGTTACGGGGTGGAACTATATGTCTGCACTGCGTACAGTTTATTCGCCGCTGAACACATACAGAAAAGTGATCATTTATGGAATGCAGTTTGCATTTTTTATAAGTGCGGTTGTATTGCAGGATTTGCTGACACTGGGTTCTCTGGAATTTGGAATGATCATTCTGGTATTTGTACTGATGACATTCTCTCCAATCCTGATCGAAACTATTACAGAATGGATTAGGAGGATTTATGAGAAGTCACTGGACAGAGAAGATGAAAATAAAGGATTTTTTGCAAGATTTTTGGAAAGAGTCCAGAAGTAAAAAACGAGGACAATCTGTAAAATATGCAGATTGTCCTCGTTTGCATTATGCGGTCTGCGTTATGCAGATTAATGGTTTATTTCTTTTTGCACAGCCAGAAGCATCCAAATGCAGGAATCATAACACCTTTAGCTTCCATCTCATGTCCTGAGATAAGATCAGTGTATATGCCGTCATCTTCGTTGATCCATGCAACCTTATCCTGATCGCTGAAGTTATAGATTCCGATGAATTTCTCCTCTGCATTTTCGCGTACGATTGCAGGATAGAAGAATCCCAGGTATCGATTGTACGAAGATCAGCTGTTGTGTCAAAAACGCTGTGTGAACTTCTGATATGTTCCAGATGATCCAGTGCGTGGAAAAGTTTTCCCTGTACTGTATCTGCGATATTTCTGTTTGGAGCAAGTGACCAGTTGAATTCTCCTCTGTGAAGATAGCGGGAATCAACTGCCTTATCAGGATCATCTTTATAAGAATAGTCGTTTACCTGACCAATCTCATCTCCGCTGTAGATTACAGGGATACCTGACTGGGAAAGCATAAATGCATGAAGTGTGATGTCATAGCGCACACTTCTGTCAACACCAACTACATTTCCTTCAAAACCATATTTCTCAATGCCGCACAGAGATGCGGTAGTACCGCAAAGTCTTGCATCACCCAGACGCGGGTCATCATTGTAAAGTTCACCGCGGCCAAATGTATCCGGATATTTGCCTGTAAAGAAATCATTCAGGAATTTCTTATGAGAAACCTCATCGATTGAGAAATTCTTCAGGAAATCATAATCCAGTCCCCAGCCAATATCATCGTGGCAACGCAGATAATTCTGGAAGATGTATTCTTTTGGAAGAGATCCCAGAATATCCAGCTGTCTGCGAAGCAGAGATACATCTTTGGTTGCAACTGTGTGCCAGGTGCTTGCATAGTAGTAACGTTATACAGGATATGGCATTCCGGCTTTTCAAGTGTACCGAAATATGGAACAACTTTTTCAGGAGCCATGACAACCTCTCCGAGAAGAAGGACTCCCGGGCACACGATCTCGCAGATCATACGCATCATACGTACGATTGTGTGAACCTGTGGCAGGTTGCGGCAGTTTGTTCCAAGCTGCTTCCAGATATAAGGAACTGCATCGAGACGTACGATGTCAACACCCTGGTTTGCCAGATATAACATATTGTAGACCATTTCGTTAAACACAACAGGATTTCTGTAGTTTAAATCCCACTGGTATGGATAGAAAGTAGTCATGACATGTTTGTGAAGGTCATCCAGCCATGTAAAGTTGCCCGGTGCGGTAGTTGGGAATACCTGTGGACAGGTCTTCTCATAGAGAGCAGGAACATCGTAGGTATCAAAGAAGAAATAACGGTCCTGGTATTCTTTTTCACCTGCGCGAGCCCGTTTTGCCCACTCATGCTCTTCGGAAGTATGGTTCATAACGAAATCAAGGCAGATGTTGATGCCGCGTTCATGGCATTTGGAGGTAAGCTCTGAAAAGTCTCCATAGTACCAAGCTCAGGCTGCACTGTGCGGAAGTCAGCTACTGCGTAACCACCGTCACTTTTTCCTTTCGGAGATGCGAGCAGAGGCATCAGATGAAGATAATTGACATTACATTCTTCCACATAATCCAGATGTTCCTCCAGACCTTTTAAAGTATGTGCAAAATTGTTTACATACATCATCATGCCTACAAGGTCATTGCGTTTATACCAGTCCGGATCAGCCTCACGCTTTTTATCAGATGCCTTTAATGCTGAATTTCTGCTGTTATAGAAAGCTTCCATATTAGAAGTAAGATCATGCAGATATGTCATGACATCATCACGATCCTGATATAATTCGCAATATAACCATTTCAGCTCATCATAATGTTTCTGAAAACGTTCATTATATAAAGTAAGATCAACAGGAACGTCCAGTTTAACAGGTTCCACTTTGGAAGTCTCGACCTTAACAGGTTCTACTTTGGAAGTCTCGACCTTAACAGGTTCCACTTTGGAAGTCTCGACCTTAACAGGTTCCACTTTGGAAGTCTCGACCTTAACAGGTTCTACTTTAGAAGTTTCAACTCTGACAGGCTCAGTTTTGGAAGTAGTCACTTGTAAAATTTCTGATTCCTGCTTTCTGATTGTTGATGAAGAACGTTTCTTCTGGAGTCTTTTTTTAGCCATAATATTCCTCCCTGGTTTATGAAAAATACAGTAACCGGGCAGTGTCGGGACATATAAAACATAAATATGGAGACACCGGACAGTTACGAATATATACAGAAAGCTGCAATTTCCATATCTGCTGTCAGTTTTTTATCATGATCAGCTATGATGCAGATCAGAGAAACAGTATTTGGAGCAGTTTGGAAATTGGGCTTCTGAAATCATATGTAATATTATATTATAGGAACTGCCATATAGGCAAGTATTGACACGTTTTACAGAGAAATAAATTCCGGTTTACGGTCTTTGAAGATTGTATAGTAACGAAAACCACAGGCTTCCAGTACACTGGCAGCTTTATCAAATGCACAGGCGATTTTATCCGGAGTATGCGCATCTGCTCCATGGTGATGATCTCTCCGCCAAGTTCTCTATAGCGCCTTATTACGGCAGTACATGGATTGGGTTCTCCAAGACCATAATGATATCCGCCGGTATTAAGTTCGATGCCTTTTCCCATGGAAATCAGTTTCTTCAGAATCTCATCCAGAATATCTTTATACCGTCCGTAAGAATATTCCCGGTTCCTGTTAGGACCATAACGGACAACATAATCAATATGTCCGTAAACGTCAAATCCGTCATATGCGGAAATGTTTTCAAGAATGGATTCAAAGTATTCCATATAACATAAAAATTCCTTACGTCCTTCAAAAAATTCCGGGTAATAAGGATCATACCCATGGACAAGATGGGATGAACCGATAACGAAATCAAAAGGTGTCTGAGAGAGAAGTGAGTCAAAATATTCTCCCAGATGCATCTGCAGTCCTAGTTCAATTCCGAAACGTACCTGAATTTTATCCTTATATATATCTGAAAGTTCAGCCAGCTTTTCTTTGTAAGCCGGAATATTCAGAGAAAAATCCAGATTGTCCGGAGTAACAGGGTAATCCGGATCCAGATGCTCCGTAAAAGTAATTCCCTGTAGTCCCGTTTCAACAGCGCGATGGATCATAACTTCCATAGGCGTATCCGAGTCAGCAGAAAAAGAAGAGTGCATATGACAATCCCACAATATTTGTCTGTCCATAATTTCAGTCCTTTCTTCTGTAAAAACAGTACTGTTATATTTGCGTGTGATATATTATAAATGAATACTGTGTCCTCTTAAATGGATATATCTGCACCTGAAATATCACAATTACAGGCCCGGATCAGTGTATTCATAAAGCACTGTATACACAGTATAACATATAATTTACATTTTTTACTTAATTTTTATCTGTTTTTTGGAAAATGGTCTTGAATTTTTGTTTAGAATTATGTACAATACATTACAGGTTGATGATTCTTTAACAAACAAAGGATTACCATAATTAACCACTTAATTCATAGGAGGAATTTTATCATGGCAGTAAAAGTTGCAATTAATGGTTTTGGACGTATTGGACGTCTTGCATTCCGTCAGATGTTTGGAGCAGAAGGATTTGAAATCGTAGCAATCAACGATTTAACATCTCCTAAAATGCTTGCTCACTTATTAAAATATGATTCAACACAGGGAAAATATGCTCTTGCAGATACAGTAACAGCAGGAGAAGATTCCATCACAGTTGACGGAAAAGAAATCAAAATTTACGCAAAAGCTAACGCTGCTGAACTTCCATGGGGAGAAATCGGTGTAGACGTAGTTCTTGAGTGTACAGGATTCTATACATCTAAAGACAAAGCTCAGGCTCATATCGATGCAGGTGCTAAACACGTTATCATTTCCGCTCCGGCTGGAAACGATCTTAAGACAATCGTTTACAATGTAAACCATGAAACTCTTACAAAAGAAGATCACATCATCTCCGCAGCTTCCTGTACAACAAACTGCTTAGCTCCAATGGCTAAAGCATTAAATGATCTTGCTGCAATCAAATCCGGTATTATGTGCACAATCCACGCTTACACAGGCGATCAGATGACACTTGACGGACCACAGAGAAAAGGTGATTTAAGAAGATCTCGTGCAGCTGCAGTTAACATCGTTCCTAACAGCACAGGTGCTGCTAAAGCTATCGGTCTTGTTATTCCGGAACTGAACGGTAAACTTATCGGATCTGCTCAGCGTGTTCCTACCCCAACAGGTTCTACAACAATCTTAACAGCAGTTGTTGAAGGAAACGTAACAAAAGAACAGATCAACGCAGCTATGAAAGCAGCTTCTAATGAATCCTTCGGATACAACGAAGATGAAATCGTATCCAGCGATATCGTTGGTATGAGATTTGGTTCTCTGTTCGATGCTACTCAGACAATGGTTCTTCCACTTGAGAATGGCACAACAGAAGTACAGGTAGTTTCCTGGTATGACAATGAGAACTCCTACACAAGCCAGATGGTTCGTACAATCAAACACTTTGGTAAATTACTGAACGCTTAATTTTCAGTAAGTGTAAAGGAATAGACTCCAACGAAGGGTCCGGTCTGATTTGGACCGGACCCTTTTCGCGTGGTCTGGAATGACAGCAGGAAATCAATAAGTTACTGTTTACAGATATGCAGTAACTGTTAAAGAATATTATTAAGGAGGCACCACAAATGCTGAATAAAAAATCTGTTGATGATATCAATGTAAAAGGCAAAAAAGTTCTTGTAAGATGTGACTTCAATGTTCCTCTTCAGGATGGAAAGATCACAGATGAGAACCGTCTGGTTGCAGCTCTTCCTACAATCAAGAAGCTGATCGCTGACGGCGGAAAGGTTATTCTCTGCTCCCACCTTGGAAAACCGAAGGGAGAGCCGAAACCGGAATTATCTCTTGCACCGGTTGCAAAACGTCTTTCCGAATTATTAGGACAGGAAGTTAAGTTTGCAGCAGATCCTGAAGTAGTAGGACCTAACGCAAAAGCAGCAGTAGCTGAGATGAAAGACGGAGATGTTATCTTACTTGAAAACACACGTTATCGCGCAGAAGAAACAAAGAACGGAGACGAATTCAGCAAAGAACTTGCTTCTCTTTGTGATGTATTTGTTAATGATGCATTTGGTACAGCTCACAGAGCACACTGCTCTAATGTTGGTGTGACCAAATATGTTGATACAGCAGTTGTTGGTTACTTAATGCAGAAGGAAATCGATTTCTTGGAAATGCAGTGAACAATCCTGAGAGACCGTTTGTTGCTATCCTTGGCGGAGCTAAGGTTTCCAGCAAGATTTCTGTAATCAATAACCTTCTTGATAAAGTAGATACTCTTATCATTGGTGGTGGTATGTCTTACACATTCTCAAAAGCTATGGGTGGACATATCGGAACATCTCTTTGTGAGGATGATTATCTTCAGTATGCATTGGACATGATGAAGAAAGCAGAAGACAAAGGTGTGAAACTTCTTCTTCCGGTAGATAACAGAATCGGTGATAACTTCTCTAATGACTGTAATATCCAGGTTGTTAAACGTGGTGAGATTCCGGACGGATGGGAAGGAATGGATATCGGACCGGAAACAGAGAAGCTTTTCGCTGACGCTGTAAAAGATGCTAAGACAGTTGTTTGGAACGGACCGATGGGCTGCTTCGAAATGCCAAACTTCGCTCATGGTACAGAAGCTGTTGCCAAAGCACTTGCTGAAACAGATGCCACAACTATTATCGGTGGTGGTGATTCTGCAGCTGCAGTTAACATCCTTGGTTATGGCGACAAGATGACACACATCTCCACAGGTGGCGGTGCATCTCTTGAATTCCTGGAAGGAAAAGAACTCCCGGGTGTTGCAGCAGCAAACGATAAATAAGAATATAATAACATCCCACAGGATACTAAGGAGATAAATCATCATGGCAAGAAAGAAAATTATCGCTGGTAACTGGAAAATGAACATGACACCAAGCGAAGCCGTTAAATTAGTAGAAACATTAAAACCATTAGTAGTTAACGATGAAGTAGACGTAGTATTCTGCGTACCTGCAATCGATATCATCCGATTGTAGAAGCTACTAAGGGAACAAACATCCAGGTTGGTGCTGAGAACATGTACTTTGAAGAGAAAGGTGCATACACAGGAGAAATCTCCCCTGCAATGCTCGTAGATGCCGGAGTTAAATATGTTGTTCTTGGACATTCCGAAAGAAGAGAATACTTCGGAGAAACAAACGAAGATGTTAACAAGAAAGTTCTCAAAGCTTTCGAACATGGAATTACACCTATCATGTGCTGTGGCGAAATCTTACTCAGAGAGAACAGGGCGTGACAATGGATTTCATCCGTCAGCAGGTTAAAGTTGGATTCCAGGGTGTTACAGCAGATCAGGCTAAGACAGCAGTTATCGCTTACGAGCCAATCTGGGCAATCGGAACAGGTAAAACAGCTACAACTGAGCAGGCTCAGGAAGTATGCGCAGGTATTCGTGCATGCATCGCTGAAATCTATGATGAAGCAACAGCAGAAGCAATCCGTATCCAGTATGGCGGATCTGTAAATCCTGCAACAGCACCTGACTTATTCGTTCAGAACGATATCGATGGCGGCCTTGTAGGTGGCGCTTCTCTGAAAGCTGATTTCGGAAAGATCGTAAACTACAAATAAGAATAAAAAACTGATTATAAGCAGATAATCTTTGTGTCCAAACGAGAAATAATATAATGCCCCTGAATACAGGAAAATTGGTAATTTTACTGATTGGATTGTGTTCAGGGGATTGTTATAGTTGAAGCAGGTAAGTTACCTGCTCTAATTGCTGTTGCGAATATTTGTTTGGCTATGTCAGACACATAGTATCTTATGAAATTAATATGTATAAAGAAAAAGACAGCTTCATTACTGAAACTGTCTTTTTTATCTGGTGTAAAAATCTGCTGTAAGCTGTTTCTTTTGTACTTTGGGTCAATCTCTTTTGTACGAAAGGAATGCCTCGATACTTTTGTATTTTGACTATTTATCAGGTGTATTTAGTTCATGTATTTTATCTTTTGTATTTTGGAGTATTTCTGAGTTTTCATCCTTGGTGATATAAATTTTTTTCTCTTTGGCAATTCGATGATTTTCTCTTTTGTATGTACAAACTATATCATATTTTTCTACATTCGTCTACAAGTTTCAACAGAAATCAGTCAAAAACATTTCGACAGAATCCCTGCTTTTTCGACATTCGGAGAGGAAATTGACAGATAAATAAAGATTGTCTGATTGCGGGAATCCATTTTCGCTGATATAATGTAAAAAATGTGTAATTATAGAAAGCAGGTTAATATTTTATGGAAGAAAAAGTAACAAAATGTAGTGTATCAAAGAAATGCGGAAGCTGCCAGTATCAGGGTGTTCCTTATAAAGAACAGCTTGCCGCCAAGCAGAAAAGGATGAAGAAGCTTCTTGGAAAGTTTGCAAATGTAAAACCAATCATTGGAATGGATGATCCCTTTTATTATAGAAATAAAGTTCATGCAGTATTTGACAGGGATAAAAAAGGTAATATTATCTGTGGAACCTACGAAGCGAAAACACATAAGGTTGTTCCGATAGAAGAGTGCATGATCGAGGATAAGATCAGTCAGGAAATCATCCGTACAATTCGGGATATGCTGAAATCTTTTAGAATCAAAACATATGATGAGGACACAGGATATGGACTTTTGCGCCATGTGCTGGTGAGAAGAGGGTTTTTCACAGATGAGATCATGGTGGTTATTGTGATTGGTTCCCCGATCTTTCCTTCAAAAAATAATTTTGTGAAAGCTCTGAGAAAGAAATACCCACAGATTACAACAGTTGTGCTTAACGTCAATGATAAGAAGACCAGTATGGTACTGGGTGAGCGTGATATCGTCATTTATGGAAAAGGATATATCCGGGATACGCTCTGCGGATGTACATTCCGCATTTCTCCGCAGTCTTTTTATCAGGTAAATCCTGTACAGACAGAAATTCTGTATAAGACAGCAATTGAATATGCGGGGCTTGGACGAAAAGAAACAGTGATAGATGCATACTGCGGAATAGGAACAATCGGACTTGTAGCTGCAAAGCGGGCAAAGAATATCATTGGTGTGGAATTAAATCCGGATGCAGTCCGCGATGCCAGAATCAATGCAAAGGAAAATAAGATTACAAATGCACGTTTCTATCAGGGAGATGCAGGAGAATTTATGGAAAATATGGCAGAAAACGGAGAACATGCAGATGTTGTGTTTATGGATCCACCACGTACCGGCAGTGATAAAAAGTTTATGTCCTCCGTTATCAAACTGAATCCATCAAGAATCGTATATATCTCCTGTGGACCGGAAACACTGGCAAGAGATCTGGAGTATTTGACAAAACATGGCTATGATGTGAGAAAAATACAGCCGGTAGATATGTTCAGTTTTACAGACCATTGTGAAAATATTTGTCTTTTGACGAAAAAATTTGAGAAACAGACGAAAAATCAAAACGAATACAAATACTAAAAGAATATAAATACCAAAAGAAAAGGAAAGTTTCATGGAAATAAGAAAAGCATCAGTGCAGGATCTTGGGCAGATCATGCAAGTTTATGATAAAGCCCGCAAATTTATGAGAGAAAATGGCAATGCAGAACAGTGGGTGAAGATTACCCCTCAGCAGACTGATAGAGCATGATATTGATAAAATGTATCTGTGCATGTCAGAAGGGCGGATTGCCTGTGTTTTCTATTATGCGGCGGAAGAAGATGAAGATTATAAAGAAATTAATGGAAAATGGCTGAATGAAGAACCCTATGGAGTAGTTCACAGGGTAGCATCCACAGGAATAGTAAGAGGAGCCGCATCATTCTGTCTGGACTGGGCCTATGCTCAGACACTGAATCTCCGTATGGATACATACAGCGATAACATCCCCATGCAGAAACTTCTGGAAAAATGCGGATTTCAGTACTGCGGTTCATTTGAACGTCTGGGAATGGATAAATGGATGGCATACCAGAAAATATAATAAACAAGTCCCTATCTGTTTCAACTGTAAGAGACAGATGGGGACTTTAAGGTTATTGATTGCTGTAGTTAGAGGTATCCATCAGAAGAAATCCGGTCTTTTACAGATTCTCAACAATCTGGCGTGCTACATATACACCGCTTGCAGAAGCATGGGACAGGGAATGGGTTACACCGCTTCCGTCTCCAATGATATACAGGCCTTTGTATCTGCTTTCCAGATTTTCATCAATATCAACTTCCATGTTATAGAACTTAACCTCCACACCATAGAGGAGGGTGTCGTCATTAGCTGTCCCGGGAGCGATTTTATCCAGAGCATAAATCATTTCAATGATTCCGTCAAGGATACGTTTCGGGAGAACAAGACTCAGATCACCGGGAGTAGCTGCGAGAGTAGGTCGTACCATACCTTCTTCGATACGTGCAACCGTACTCCTTCTTCCGCGCACCAGATCGCCGAAACGCTGTACGATCACACCGCCGCCCAGCATATTGGAAAGACGGGCAATGCTTTCGCCATATCCATTACTGTCTTTAAATGGCTCAGAGAAATGTTTGGCTACCAACAGTGCGAAGTTTGTATTTTCTGTCTGTTTGGACGGATCTTCATAGCTGTGGCCATTTGCTGTGACAATGCCGTTTGTATTTTCGTTTACAACGATGCCATAAGGATTCATACAGAAAGTCCTCACATTATCTTCGAATTTTTCTGTTCTGTAGACAATCTTACTCTCATACAGTTCGTCTGTCAGGTGTGAGAAGATAACAGCAGGAAGTTCTACACGTACACCCAGGTCTACCCGGTTTGATTTGGTTGGGATATCAAGTTCTCTACAGATCTGTTCCATCCATTTGCTTCCGCTTCTGCCTACGGATACGATACATTTACTGCAGTCAGTGGTATCATTCTTTGTAACAATGCGGTATCCATCATCCAGCACTTCCAGACGTTCTACAGGAGTATTGAAATAAAAATCAACATGTTCTTTTAATTTTGAATATAAGTTCTCAAGAACTACATAGTTAATGTCTGTTCCCAGATGACGGACGGAAGCATCCAGAAGTTTTAGCTTATTCTGCATACAAAGCTTTTTGAATTTGGTTCCTGCAGTAGAATACATTTTTGTATCCTGACCGCCATAGGAGACATTGATATCATCTACATAGCGCATCAGGTCAAGAGCTTCTTTTTTTCCGATATGTTCATAAAGCGTTCCGCCGAAATCATTCGTAATATTATATTTGCCATCAGAGAAAGCACCGGCACCGCCAAATCCGCTCATGATAGCACAGGTTTTACATTTGATACAGGTTTTTATTTTATCGCCGTCAATTGGGCAATGTCTTTTGCTGAGAGGATTTCCAGCCTCAAAAACAGCAATCTTTAAATCGTTATTTTGCTTCATCAGTTCATAGGCAGAGAAAATACCGCCAGGTCCTGCGCCGATGATCACTACATCATATTTCATATATACTACGATCCTTTCAGGTAAAAATATTTTGTAAATCTGCAGCAAGTCTCCTGAACGCACTATTTAACTGATAAATTGCGAAGCGGATGATATTATGCGCCTGAAGAGAATGCCATAGATAAGTCTGCGTTACTGAGAACGAAGGAGACAGTAATAAGTATATCATAAATAAATGAAAAAATCTTATGTTTTTGTGAATGGACTTATAGGATAACATTATAAATAATGTTTTAACCGAATCAGGTAAGTCCCCTGTGGAGATTGCGGGAATGATTTTTCAGACACGCTCTAGCATCATGAGAAAGATAAAAAGAACAAATAGTTCTATAAAAGGACACAACTACATCATATTGATATTGAACCCGAAAAAATTATTTTTCCTCAGGTTCAGCATTATCCGGAATGTGTTCTACAATATCACCGAAATCGCAGTCAAGGATTGAACATAAGATATCAAGACTGCGGATTTCCACATTTTCATTATGACGGAGTTTATCCAGAAAAGAAGTGCTTATGCCATAGTGAGTGTACAGGGCATACTGGCTGATTTTCCGCTCCTTCATAGTCTTCCATAATTTTCTATAGCTTATCATATGTAATAACCGTCCGATTTGTTCTTGATTCATATTTATTATCGGGTTAAAATAGGTCTTGTAACAGTGTCTTTATAAAGACACTATTGAGAAGGAAAGTGATATAATGAAGACGATCAGAAAGATAATGGAAGGCGTGGCCGCAGCCTGCATATCAGTGGCAATGTATTACTGCTTCCTGAGTGGAGCCCTGCCGGGGGAACAGAGAGAACTGTTTATATGATCCTGGATGGAATATTCTGTATTTCTGCCTGGGTGGCAGGAGTGGGGATATTATGGTATGTGAGATGGCTTCGCAGACGGAACAAAGAACTGGAAAATATGATAAAGATTTTGCTTAAAAATGCAGACAAACTTGACAAATAGGAAATTCTGCCATACTATAAAAACCAACGAAAACGAAAGGGGAATCCTGCAAAATGAATAAAAATGTCATCAAAGCCGCACTGTTAGGATTTGGAACAGTAGGAACAGGTGTATATAAGGTACTGAAGAATCAGGAAAAGGAAATGTCGGCCAAGATTGGCTGTAAAGTTGAGATAAAGAAAATCCTTGTGAGAAATATAGAGAAGGCAGCAGCGAAGATAGAAGACGCCTCATTGCTCACCAGCCAGTGGGATGAGATTATAAATGATCCGGAGATTGAGATTGTGATTGAACTGATGGGTGGGATTAATCCTGCAAAAGAGTATATCCTTTCTGCATTAAAAGCCGGTAAGCATGTAGTCTCTGCAAACAAGGATCTGATCGCAGTACATGGTCATGAGCTTCTGGATGCGGCACATGAGAGTAAAGTGGATTTTCTGTTTGAAGCAGCAGTAGCAGGTGGTATTCCGATCATCAGACCATTGAAACAGTGTCTGGCAGGAAATCACATGACAGAAGTTATGGGTATTGTAAACGGAACCACAAACTTTATTCTGACAAAGATGACTCAGGAAGGTATGGAGTTTAAGGATGCCCTGGCACTTGCAACAGAACTTGGATATGCGGAGGCTGATCCGACTGCTGATATCGAAGGTCTGGATGCAGGACGTAAGGTAGCGATCCTTGCATCTGTGGCATTTAACTCACGTGTGGTATTTAACGATGTATATACAGAGGGAATTGCCAAGATCACATCAAAAGATATTCATTATGCGAAAGAAATGGGACGTGATATCAAGCTTCTGGGTGTTGCAAGAAACGAAGCAGACGGAATTGAAGCATATGTGTGCCCGATGCTGATCCCCAGTTCCCATCCGCTTGCAACTGTAAATGATTCCTATAATGCAGTATTTGTCCATGGAGATGCAGTGGAGGATGCCATGTTCTTCGGAAGAGGAGCAGGAGAACTTCCTACAGCCAGTGCAGTTGTGGGTGATGTATTTGATATTGTGAGAAATATTCTTGCAGGATGCTGCGGCAGAATCGGATGTACCTGTTACAAGAATATCCCTGTTAAGAAAATGGAAGATACACATAACCGTTATTTCCTCCGTCTCAAAGTAGAGGATCGCTGCGGTGTTCTTGCCGAGATGACTGCTATTTTTGCCAAATATCAGGTCAGTGTTGCACAGATTATCCAGAAAGATACCAAGGTGGAAGGGTGTGCGGAAGTAGTTGTGATCACTGAGAAGGTAAGAGAAGGTGATTTTAGAACTGCCATCGAAGAACTGAGAAACAGGGATTCCGTAAGAAAGATTTCCACGATCATTCGTGTATATGGAAAATAAGTTACTGTTCTTTTCATATATTATAGTAATGAAAATGAAACAGATACAAAAAAAGAATTGAAAAATCCTGAGATTTTGATACTATATAAGAGATGTCAGATATAAAAGATTTATTGTGCAGAGATGATCAGTTTTCTGCTCCTGATATCAGCAAAACAGTTATCAATTATGAATAAACATAAAAGGAGAACATTATGAGCAAAAAACCAACCGTATTAATGATTCTTGATGGATATGTCTGAATGACAAAAAGGAAGGAAACGCTGTATATCTGGCTAAAACACCGGTTATGGACAAGCTGATGGCAGAATATCCATTTGTAAAAGGAAACGCAAGCGGACTGGCAGTAGGTCTTCCGGACGGACAGATGGGTAATTCTGAAGTAGGACATATGAATATGGGCGCAGGCCGTATCGTATATCAGGAACTTACCAGAATCACAAAAGAAATCCAGGACGGTGATTTCTTTAAGAATGAAGCTCTTCTTGCAGCAATGAAGAACGCAAAAGAGAATAACTCCGCAGTGCATTTCATGGGACTTCTTTCTGATGGTGGTGTGCACAGTCATAATACACATCTTTATGGATTACTTGAGATGGCTAAGAGAGAGGGCGTTGAGAAGGTTTACGTACATTGTTTCCTTGACGGTCGTGACACACCTCCTGCATCAGGTAAAGAGTTTGTAGAGGCTCTTGAAGCAGAGATGAAGAAGATCGGTGTAGGTGAGATTGCTACTGTTTCCGGACGTTACTATGCGATGGATCGTGATAACCGCTGGGATCGTGTAGAACTTGCATACAATGCTCTTACAACAGGAGAAGGCGTAAAGGGAACAGATGCACCAGCAGCAGTTCAGGCTTCTTATGATAATGATAAGACAGATGAGTTTGTTCTTCCTACAGTTATCGAGAAAGACGGACAGCCGACAGGTGTTATATCTGATAAAGATTCTGTTGTATTCTTTAATTTCCGTCCTGACCGCGCTCGTGAGATCACAAGAGCATTCTGCGATGATGATTTCCAGGGATTTGAAAGAAAAGCAAGACCACAGGTTACTTTCGTATGCTTCACAGATTACGATGATACCATTCAGAATAAACAGGTTGCATTCCACAAGGTTCAGCTTCACAATACATTTGGTGAGTATCTTGCAGCACACAATATGACTCAGGCGCGTATTGCTGAAACAGAGAAATATGCACATGTTACATTCTTCTTCAACGGCGGTGTGGAAGAGCCGAACAAAGGAGAAGACAGAATCTGGTTAAATCTCCGAAGGTTGCAACCTACGATCTTCAGCCGGAAATGAGTGCACCCCAGGTTTGCGAGAAACTGGTAGATGCGATCAAATCTGACAAATATGATGTGATCGTGATCAACTTTGCAAACCCGGATATGGTTGGACATACAGGCGTACAGGAAGCTGCCATCAAAGCAGTGGAAACTGTTGATGAATGTGTTGGCAAAGCAGTAGAGGCTCTTAAGGAAGTGGACGGACAGATGTTTATCTGTGCTGACCATGGAAATGCAGAACAGCTGATCGACTATGAGACAGGTGCTCCGTGGACTGCACATACAACAAATCCTGTACCATTTATTCTTGTAAATGCAGATCCGAAATATACACTGCGCGAGAACGGATGTCTTGCAGATATCGTTCCTACACTGATCCAGCTTATGGGAATGGAACAGCCTGCGGAAATGACAGGAAAATCACTTCTTGTAGAGAAATAATATAATACAAAAACTGTGAGAACTGCTTTGCAGACATCAGCAGTTCGTGATATTGACGAAACCCTCTGACACAAATCAGAGGGTTTTTTGTTTGCTTTTGGTGATTATGTAGAAAATCATGGAATTAAAAAACACATCTTGAAATGGAAAATTTTTTCAACTATAATCGCTCTGATATCTGATAAAACAGATATCGAAAACAGCAAATAAAGAGGATTAAAAAAGGATTGGGAGGGTTTATTGGAATGCAGACAGACATGACAGTTGGGAAACCAATGAAGATGATACTTGACTTTACGATACCTGTATTTATAGGTAATGTATTCCAGCAGTTTTACAACATGGCAGATGCCATAATCGTAGGAAAATTTGTAGGAACAAAAGGGCTGGCAGCGGTTGGTTCAACAGGAACGATCATGTTTCTGATCATAGGTTTTCTTATGGGACTGACAGCCGGTTTTACAGTTCTGACCTCACAGAAATTCGGTGCAGGAAAGATGGATGAGATGCGCCAGTCAGTGGGAAATGCGGCGTTACTTTCAATTATCATTTCGGTTATAATGACGGCTGTCAGTATGGTGGGGATGCACTCGCTTCTGACATTAATGCATACACCGGAGGATATTTTTCAGGATGCATATACCTACATTATGATCATATGCGGAGGTATTTTTGCACAGGTATTATATAATATCCTGGCCAGTATTCTGAGAGCACTGGGAAACAGTAAGACACCCTTGTATTTCCTGATTCTGGCGGCACTTTTGAATATAGTACTTGACCTGACGTTTATTATTGTTTTCCATATGGGAGTCGCCGGGGCTGCCTGGGCAACGATCACAGCACAGGGAGTATCCGGAGTGCTTTGCCTGATTTATATCATAAAATGCGTACCGGAATTGAAACTGAAGGCAGATGACTGGAGATTTCGTTCAGAGATTGCCAAAAAAGAAATTCTTGTGGGCATTCCCATGGGACTGCAGTATTCCATCACTGCGATCGGAACCATGATGGTACAGTCTGCGCTGAATATTCTTGGTTCCTATGCAGTAGCGGCATTTACGGCAGGAAATAAGATTGAGAATATTTTTACCCAGGCATATGTTGCAATCGGAACAACAATGGCAACATATAATGCACAGAATATAGGAGCGCGTAAACTGGACAGAGTCAGACAGGGATTTAACAGTGCGCATATTATAGGAATTACCTATGCCATTGTTACAGGTGTGATTATTTTCTTCTTTGGCAAATATCTGTCTTATCTGTTTATTTCAGATAATGCCGCAGAAGTCATCCCTATGGTTGATACTTATGTGAAATGCGTGGCAGTATTTTTCATACCACTTCACTTTGTCAATGCACTCAGGAATGGTATCCAGGGCATGGGATACGGACTGCTTCCCATGCTTGCCGGTGTTGCAGAACTGGCAGGACGTGGAATCACTGCTATGGTCGCGGCAGCTCATAAGAGTTACTTTGGAGCATGTATGGCCAGTCCGATGGCATGGGTGCTTGCCGGAGGACTTTTGATCGTTATGTATTTCTATGTGATGAAGGATATGAAACGCAGACTTGGCCTGTAAAAATAAGAAAAATCACAAGGGATTTGCCAAAGAAAACATTTTTCGGGGATATTACCTGCAAACAGTAATAAAAAATGAGAAAAAGGTGAATAGTAGGTGCAAATTGGAAGAATTATGTTATAATGAAACATGCAGCGCAGGTTTATGTGATCAGTACATAAATTCTGTGTATTGTGAAGCGTATTATTAAGAATTATAGCAAGCTCTTAATTAACGGAATCAACAGTAATATGATTCAGAAGTAATAGGCTTCAGGAAAAATGAACGGTAACATTTATGTTGAGGAGAAAATAGATGGGCAACAAAGAGGAAAAAAACAACACAGTCCCAAATGGCAGTATGGAAATAACTGGCAGACGCCATAAATCCGCAAGACCGGGGAGAATTTCGTATGTACCGATCAGTGATGAAGATCTTGCACCTTATGAACCGCCTGTTCGCAAGAAGCATAAAGGATTAAAAATTACAGGAATCGCAGTGGCAATGGTTATTGTAAGTGCCGGAGCCGCATATGCAGGTATGTCATATTATTATTCGGATAAATTCTTTGAAGGAACATCGATCAATGGCATTGACTGTTCAGGTAAAACTGCTTATGAGGCAGAACAGAAGATTGCGAAGACAGTAGAGAATTATTCCATAGAGGTTGATTCCAGAAATCTGGATCCGCAGACGATCAGCGGAGATCAGATCGGCTATAGTTATGTTTCTGATGGAAGTGTTCTGAAACTTCTGAAAGATCAGAAACCTTATGAATGGATCAGAGGTTTTTTTGAAAAGAAGAGCTATACAGCCGCTGAGAACACGACTTACGATAAAGAAAAGCTGAAAAAACAGGTGAAGGCACTTAACTGTGCACAGAAAGAGAATCAGGTAGCTCCTGAGAATGCATATGTCGCATATGGAGATTCGCAGTTTGAGATTGTTCCGGAGACAGAGGGAAGTAAGCTGGATTTGAAAAATGCTTATAACGTGCTTTCGGAAGCTGTTTCGGGAAATAAGACTTCGGTTGATTTCGACAGTGAGCCGGACGTGTATGTAAAAGCAGATATCACCAGCGACAATCCGGATCTGCAGGCGTCTCTTAATGCATGTAACAATTTCACAAAAGCAAGCATTACGTATACTTTTGGAGATGAAACGGAAACTCTGGATGGAAATACGATCAAGGACTGGCTGAATTTTGATGAAAAAGGACAGCTGATTATGGATGATACATCTTTCAGACAGCACATCGCAGATTATGTGGCGCAGCTTGCAGCGGCCCATGATACGGTGGGAACTGAAAGAGAGTTCCAGACAACAAGTGGGAGAACTGTCAGTGTATACGGTTCTGCATATGGATGGCAGATAGACCAGACTTCAGAGGTTGCACAGCTGACACAGGAAATCCAGTCAGGGACACAGACAACCAGAGAGCCGGTTTATTCTATGACAGCCAATGCACATGGTTACAATGATATAGGAAATACTTATATTGAAGTGGATCTGTCCGAACAGCATATGTATTTCTACCAGAACGGAGAAGATATCTTTGAGTCAGATATTGTTTCCGGTGATATGAGATATTCTGACCGTCAGACTCCGGCCGGTATTTATACGATTTATTATAAGAAGAGCCCGGATGTGCTCAGAGGTAAACAGCTGGCAAACGGTAAATACGAATATGAACAGCCGGTAACGTACTGGATGCCGTTTAATGGCGGTATTGGTTTCCACGATGCAAACTGGCAGCCATACTTTGGTGGAGATCGTTTCATGGAAGGCGGTTCGCATGGATGTATCAATATGCCGCCGGAGAAAGCAGCAGAACTTTATAATATTATTGACTGCAATATTCCAATCGTATGTTTCTATTAATATTGATCAGGAATTACTTTTCTTTAATCTTTTAATTGGAGGCATTGAACAGTTTTCTGAAAAATAAAAACAGGTATGGATATTCCGGGATCATTGTATACGAAACAATAGTCCCGGATTTCTATAAAAAGAAAAAAGGTTCTGTATGGTAAAATGCAGAAAGAAAGGGGAAGGTTATGAATTTTGATTCTTTAAACATCATACTGACAATTGCCGCTTTCATAGTAGGAATAATGCTTCTGACAGGACATGGGGATATTTTCCTAAAAGGTGGAAACTCGGACATCAGTAAGAAGCTTTATGATGAAGAGAAGATGGCAAAAGCAAGTGGAGTTGCGCTTATTTTGATTGGCGTTGTTTCTGCTATAGATCTTTTTACTACAGCACTGGCCTTTAAAATAGCTTACATAGCAGCACTTCTGATCATTATTGTCGGGCTTGTGTGTTATTTGAGATTAAAATGTAAAAAATAATGAATAAGGCAAGAAGGATCGAGATACGGTAAAATGTGTACGGTCCTTTTTATTTTTATGTATTAGCGTTTTTTCCTGTTTTGTGATAAAATGACATACAGGCCAAAATCCAATTGCCACAGGTAATCTGAAATGAATTTTGGCGGTGTTACTGAGAATGGAGTGAACAGTAGTTACTGTTCACTGGTGATATCCCGCGAGGTGTTTTTTGTGAGCGAAGGTCACAGAAACCCGAGACATACCGCGCGAATTTATGCGATTAGCATAAATTCTGTGCATCGCGAAGCGTGTTGCTGAGAACGGAGTGAACAGTAACGAACAGTAAATAAACGAGGAAAAGATAAATTATGGTACTTGAAGAGATTGTGCAGCCTCTGGTAAAATGGTACAGGGATAATAAGAGGATTCTTCCATGGAGAGATAAGGACAATGCTTATTATACATGGGTGTCGGAGATTATGCTGCAGCAAACCAGAGTGGAGGCAGTGAAACCCTATTTTCAGAGATTTATCACAGACTCCCGGATATTCAGTCACTGGCGGAATGTCCTGAAGAGAAACTTCTGAAGTTATGGGAGGGACTGGGATATTATAACCGCGTTCGGAACATGCAGGAAGCGGCGAAAACTGTAAAAGATGAATATAATGGCAGACTGCCTGAAGATTATCAGGCACTTTTGTCGTTAAAGGGAATAGGAAGTTATACAGCCGGTGCCATTGCATCGATCGCATATGGGGAAAAGGTTCCGGCTGTAGACGGGAATGTACTGCGTGTGATTTCCAGAATTACAGAGAGTACTGAAGACATCAGCCGGCAGTCTGTCCGCAGAAAAATAGAACAGCAGGTTTCGCAGATCATGCCCTCAGATTGTCCGGGAGACTTTAATCAGGCACTGATGGAACTGGGAGCTGTGATATGTGTTCCCAACGGTCAGGCGAAATGTGCAGAATGTCCGATTGCATTTACCTGTCTGGCTCACAGACATGATAAAGCGGATATGATTCCTGTAAAAGCACCTAAGAAAGCCAGAACACAGGACAACAGGACTGTGTTTATCATTCAGGACGGAGAATGCACAGCTATCAGGAAAAGACCTGAGAAAGGACTTTTGGCAGGCTTATATGAACTGCCAAATACTCAGGGACATTTAAAAAGCGAAGATGCGCTTTTGTACGTAAAAGAGTTGGGACTTGACCCATTATATATAGAAGAACTTCCGCCTGCGAAACATATTTTCTCCCATATTGAATGGAGAATGCAGGCATACAGAATAAAGGTATCATCCCTAAAGACAACACAGGATAAAGAACTCATTTTTGTAAGTAAAGAACAGTCAGGTAAACAATACGCAATTCCATCTGCTTTTGGAGCGTATGCAAAGTATATCAAGGAGGAAACAACAAGATGAAACTGTTAAGTATTGCGATTCCATGTTATAATTCCCAGGATTATATGGAGAATTGTATAGAGTCATTACTGGTGGGAGGAGAAGAAGTAGAGATTCTTATAGTAGATGACGGATCTTCTGACAGAACTGCCGAGATTGCAGATGACTATGCCAGGAAATATCCTACAATTGTAAAGGCAATCCATCAGGAAAATGGTGGTCATGGAGAAGCTGTCAATGCAGGGATCAGAAATGCTACAGGATTGTATTTCAAGGTAGTGGACAGTGATGACTGGGTAAATAAAGAGGCGTATGTACAGATTTTGAAAACTTTATATGAACTGCTCAGAGGTCCACAGACAGTTGACCTTCTGATCAGTAATTTTGTATATGAGAAACAGGGCGCAACCCGCAAGAAAATCATGCAGTACCGCAAATGCCTGCCGCAGGACAGAATATTTGGATGGGAAGAAGTGAAACACATGCCGAAAGGTAAATATCTTCTGATGCACTCCATGATCTATCGTACAAAACTGCTTCATGAATGCAATCTGGAACTGCCGAAGCATACATTTTATGTAGATAATCTATTTGCTTTTGAACCTCTTCCGTATGTAAAGAATCTGTATTATCTGGATGTGAATTTCTACCGTTATTTTATCGGGAGAGATGACCAGTCTGTAAATGAGAAAGTGATGATCAAACGTATTGACCAGCAGATCCGGGTAAACAAACTCATGGTAGATGCATATATCAACTGTAAAAGTACAAATAAGCAGTTGAAAGCGTATATGTTCAGCTATCTGGATATTATTACAACTATTTCTTCCATTATGCTGATACGTGCCAATACAGAAGAGTCCCTTCAGAAGAAGAAAGAACTTCTGGAATATATCAGGACAGAGAATAAACAGGTATATAGAAAACTGCGTCACAGTCTTTTCGGAAGAGTCATGAACCTTCCGGGAAGAGGTGGAAGAAAAATGTCAGTGGCAGCCTACAAAATCAGCCAGAAATTCTATGGATTAACTGATGTGTAAAAGCTTCACATCCGGATATCGGTTTTGGGAAAATATTTTATGAAATTGTTATAACTGTAAAAAAGCAGAATCTCTGAAAGAACAAAAATGTATTTCAAAG